>Ga0302322_100002540_pt1 | contig 15421 bp, 13 predicted proteins | sample Fen_T0_2_FD_203757 | JGI IMG/M metagenome (GOLD analysis project Ga0302322, IMG submission 203757) | Peat permafrost microbial communities from Stordalen Mire near Abisko, Sweden - Fen_T0_2 | ecosystem: Environmental > Terrestrial > Soil > Wetlands > Permafrost | place: Sweden: Abisko... | reverse complement strand
GTTCGCTTTGCCTACGCCTACCAGGGACCGGTCTACATCCGCCTCACCCGCGACAAGTTTCCCCGCATCCATGCCGAGGATTACCGCTTCCAGATCGGCAAGGCCGTGGTGATGCGGGAGGGTCACGATGTGCTGCTGGTGGGCTGCGGCCTGGGCACGTCCATCTGTCTGGAGGCCGCCGAACGCCTGGCGGCGGATGGCATCGAGGCCACGGTGCTGCACTCCCCCACCCTCAAGCCCTTCGATCGCGACACGCTGATCTCCCTGGCGAAGACCCACAAGGCCGTGGTCACCTGTGAGGAACACCAGATCCATGGTGGTCTGGGCGGCATCGTGGCGGAGATCCTGTCCGAAACCCATCCCATGCCCGTCCGGCGGGTGGGCGTGAAGGATCAGTTCGGCCAGAGTGGCAAACCCGAGAAGCTGCTGGCGGCCTACGGCGTCACACCTCAGGCCGTGGCCGACGCTGCGAAAGACGCTCTCTGATGGCCACTGAAACGTTCCGTGCCAGCCGTTGGACCAAGGGCAACCATTTGTTCACGACGGTCATTGAGGTCACGGATGCAGCCGTGGTGCGGCGCAAGCGATCCTGGCTCACGGTGAATGAGATCAGCATTCATCTGTCCAAGGTCGCCAGTGTCCGCATCGACACGGGGCTGATCTGGGCCGATATTCTGGTGGAAAGCACCGGCGGCAGCGACCCTCTCACCAGCCACGGCCACACCAAGACGGATGCCCGCCGCATCAAGGAACTCATCGAGGCCTCCCAAAGCAGACAGATGAAGTAAACCGGCCTGGGGGCTTCAGCGCCCCATCGGCGGTTATTCACCTTGGCTGGGATCTGCTGATCCGTTCGGATCCCTTGAATTCCCCCTTCCAGGCAGGAACATGCAGCCAGCGACGCCAGCGCCATCCGGTGCGGAGACTCCAGGGAATTCTGGTCATGACGTGCTGGCCCCCGGGACTGAAATCGGTCGTTTCCAGGTGCGAACCCTTCTGGGAGAAGGTGGGATGGGGGCGGTCTACCTGGCCTGGGACCCGGTACTGGAAAGAAAAGTCGCCCTCAAGTGCATCCGGTTGGGGAAGGACGGGAATACCGCCAGCATGGAGCGGTTCCGGCGGGAAGCCATGGCCTTGGCCCAGCTCAACCACCGGCATGTCTGCCAAGTGCACGACTGGGTCGAGGCGCGAGGGGGCGCCTACATCGCCATGGAGTTCGTCGAGGGAGAAACCCTCTCGGCCCTGGCTCCGAAGATGGACTTCCGCCAGAAACTCCAGGCCCTCCGCTCCATCGCCTTCGCCCTGGAAGCGGCCCACGCCAAGGGGATCGTCCATCGGGATCTGAAACCCAGCAATGTGATGGTCGATGCGGCGGGACAGGTCAAGGTGCTGGATTTCGGTCTGGCCCGGCTGGTGGATACGGCCTCGTTCATGGGGGAAATGACCACCGGAAACGTTCCGAACCTCTCCCGTCTGTCAGCGCCGGAAGAGGACCATCTCACGCTGGTGGAATCGGCCGCCTTTGCCGAGGGCGACAAGACCAGCCAGGGCTCAGCCGTGCAGCCTTCATCGCCTTTTTCGAGTTGGGGAGAGATGACGGAGGTCGGCGTCTTCATGGGCAGTCCCATCTACGCCTCTCCGGAGCAGATGTGCGGCAAGCGGGTGGGCCCTCCCAGCGATGTGTTTTCCCTGGGCGTGGTGGCCTGGGAGCTGCTCCTGGGCGACCATCCGTTTCCCGGCGAAGGCCGCACCCGGATGGGGGCCACCATCGATGGGGATATCAAATCCTTGCGTGGCCGAAGGCTGCCTCGACGGCTAGGCCACCTGCTTCGCGCGATGCTGCACAAACATGCCGGGAAACGTCCGAAGAGCCAGCAGGTGGCCGAGGTTCTTTCGCGGCAACTGAGCCGGGACCCTGCGGCATGGTGGGCTGCCGGCACCTTGGGCGGCCTGATCCTGCTCCTTGGGCCAGCCTATTACCTGTTCGGACGCAGCATCATCGCGGATCTGGCGAAAGAACAACCGCCGCGGATGGCGGTCATGCCGATCCGGAACGATACCGGTGATCCGAATCTCGACGCTCTGGTCGGGGTTGGGATGACGGAGCTGCTTGCCATGGCCCTGCATGGTTCCCCCAGCATGACCGTGGTGGACTCCGAATCCGTCAGCCGCGCCACCACCGGCTTGCGGATGAACGCTTCCGAGACGATGGAACCATCCGGCCAGACCCGGATCGCGAATGCCCTGGGCGCCCGCCTGCTCCTTCGCGGGGTCTTGAGCAAGGATCCGGCAGGCTCCGCGCACCGGCTCACCTATGAGCTGGTCGACGTGTCGGGACGAACCCGTTTTTCGGGCGTGGTGCGGGCTCCCCGTCAGGATTCGTTCGCACCCTTTGCGCTGGTGGATCCCGCTGCCCATGATCTCCTGCGCAAAGTGGATCCGCTCCGGTCCAACGCCAGCCAGAATTGGCCCATTCCTCCCGCGGTCTTTGCGACCTACGCCAACGGCAAGGCCCTGTTCCTGAAAGGGGACTTCAAGGGCAGTGAGTCCTACCTGCGGGAGGCGTCCATGAAGGCGCCGGCCTTCTCCAGCGCCGTCTCGGGTTACGCCGCCTGCCTGCGCCGCCTGGGTCGGGAGCAGGCCCCTGAGGTGGCCAACTGGGCGCTCATGTCGGCGCGGGCCACCGGGGACCGCTGGGCCGAGGTCCGCGCCCTGGGGCTCAAGGCCTACTTGGCCAAGGATCAAGGCCAGCTCGATGAAGCCCAGCGGCTCCGGGAGGCCTCGCTGGCCTTGGCCCAGGGCATCGGGGACCGGGATGGCGAAACCATCGCCTTCAATCACTTGGGCCTCATCGCCGCCGAGCGCGGCCGCTATGAAGAGGCCAACCAGTTCTACGAACGCTCGCTCACCCTCAGCCAGCAGACCGGGGACAAGGTCTACCTGTCGCTGGCGCAGAACAATCTGGCGAACCTCGCCCTCAAGCGCGGCGATCTCGGAGCTGCCGAGGTGCTGTACCGAAAAAACCTGTTGCTTCAGCAGGGGCTTGGAAACCGGTGGGGCGAGTCCCTGGCCCTGAACAACCTGGGCGTGATCGCCCTCATGGCTCGGGACCTTCCGGGTGCGGAAGGGATGTTGAACCGTGCCCTCACCACGCGGGAATCCGTGGGTGACAAGGGTGGCCAGATCACCTGTCTGCGCAACCTCGGCATCCTGGCCTTGATGAAGGGGCGGCTGCTGGATGCGGTGGCATTTCACGCCCGCGCCCTGGACCTTGCGCAGAAATCGGGCCTGCGCACCGTCGAAGCCGAATGCCAGTTCTATGGGGCGGAACTGGACCGGCTCCAGGACCGGTTCACCCAGGCCCGGGAGGCCTACCAGCGGGTCATCGACCTCCTACCCGAGGGGGTGACCCCCGAAGTCCGGGCCAATGCCCAGGCAGGGCTCGCGGAATGCCTCATTCGAAGACCAAAGGCGGACGTGAAAGGGGCCGCAAAGCTGCTGGTGGAGCTCCCACCCGGGGAAGCGGACACCCCCTATGTCCATCGGGCCAAGGCCTGGCTCGCCTTCCAGGCGGGCCAGCGCGAGGTGGCCCTGGCGGAACTGAGCCAGGCCATGGCCGATCCGCGCCGACAGGCGCCGGAGCTCCGGTCCGAACTCGAACAGATTCGGACCCTCTTTTTCACGACCCACCGTTAGACGGCTTGTTCAGTGCCTGGCGCTCGCAGTTTGTGCAGATCGTAAGGATGGGTGGCATGGCATCCAGAGTGCCGCGGTTTTGATGGTTTTCCTCGAGTGTCCAGACCTGCGATCACGCGAACCTGGGCACTCGTTTCTCCAGAAAAGCGGTCAGGCCTTCTTTGGCATCCGCATGCCGCATGGTGGCCTTCATCTGGATGCCTTCAGCCTCCAACCGGGCGCGAAGGCTCTCTGAGTCCAGGCCCTGGTTGCGCAGCAGCGTGGCCTTGATGCGGGCGAAGGTTTCGGCGGGGCCAGCGGCAAGGCGGCGGCCCAGCCTTTCAACCGCGGCCTCCAGGTCATCCGCAGGCACGATCTGGTTCACGAGCCCCAGGGTCTGGGCCTGGGCGGCATCCAGCGTGTCGCCCGTCAGCATCAGCTCGGCGGCGATGGCGGGATTCACCAGGCGCGACAATCCCACGCTGCCGCCCCAGTCGGGATGCAGGCCGATCTTCACGAAGGCCATGCTGAACAGGGCTTCGGGCGTGGCGATCCGCAGGTCCGCGCAAAGCGCCAGGCTCATGCCCGCACCCGCCGCTGGTCCATGCACGATGGCCACCACCGGCTTGGGCAAGGTCGCCAAGCCATGGGCCACGGACGCGCCCAGATCCAGCAGGGACTCCATCTCATCCCAGCGTCCCTCGGACAGCGCTTTGGCCATCCAACCGATGTCTCCCCCCGCGCAAAAAGCCCGCCCTGCGCCTCGCAGCAGCAGCGCCTTCACGCCCGGCTCTGTCGCCTTGGTCAGTGCCTCCTCGAAACCCTCCTTCATCTCGGGGATCAGCGCGTTCAGCTTGTCCGGCCGATCCAGCGTCAGCGTGGCGACACGGTCGTGGATCTCGAAGCGAATGGGGTTGGGCATGAAGACTCCTGAAAGCAGCCACGGGTAAACCCGGATGGAAAACCCACCTGTGCTTATCTTTGGCTGATGACCTTCACGAAGGCTGCGAACAGATCCCGCGCCGCGTCGCCAGCAGGACCTTTGAGGGTGACGAGATTCTCGGGATGCCACTGGACGCCGAAGACCCAGCGGCTCGGTTCGGCGGCCTCCACGGCCTCAATGATCGGTCCCGATTCAGGGTGGGCGGTGTCGAGATGCCAACCCACGGCCACCAGCGGGGATGCCACGCGCTTGACGGCCTGATGGTGGCGGCTGTTCACCAGGAAGACATCCTCGCCCAGCAGGCCGCGCAGGCGCGAGCCCGGGGCCAGCTGCACGCGGTGGTGCATGTCGGGCACGTCCGGGGTGCCGTGCTGGTGGCGCGAATCCTCGCAGCCGTAGTGGTCCGGCACATCCTGGATCATGCTGCCACCCAGGGCCACGTTGAGGATCTGCTCGCCCCGGCAGATGCCCAGGATGGGCAGGTTCCGCTCCCAGGCCGCGCGGATCAAGGGGATCTCGAAGGCATCGCGATCGGCGTCCACCTCGGCCTTGGGGTGCACCGGCTCGGTGGCGTCCCAGTGTTTGGGATCGATGTCGTAGCCGCCCGTAAGCAGCAGACCCACGGCCTGGTCCAGATCGGGAATGGGATCGCCGGGGGCCACCAGGTGGAGGGCACCCCCCCAGCCAGCGGCTTTCAGGGCGGGTATGTAATGCTTCTCCGCACCGGACTTGTTTTTACAGCTGATCAGGAGCTTTGAGTTGCCGCTTGACATGGATTTCCCTCGGCGGAATCCTCAACACCCTACCACCCCCTCAGATGGTCTGAGTCGACGGTGCGGCGGAGAGCTCCGCCGATCCAAAAAGGAGGACACATGTCCGGATCCTTGAACAAAGTCATGCTCATCGGCAACCTCGGGCGCGATCCCGAGCTGAAGGCCACCCCTTCGGGCCAGAGCGTCGCCCGCTTCTCCGTGGCCACCACGGAAACCTGGAAGAACCAGGCCGGCGAGAAGCAGAGCAAGACCGAGTGGCACAACATCGTGGTCTGGGGCAAGCAGGCCGAGATCGCCGAGAAATACCTGCGCAAGGGCAAGCAGATCCTGGTTGAGGGTCGCATCCAGTACCGCGAGTACACCGACCAGGCTGGCGTGAAGAAGACCGCCTGCGACATCCGCTGCGACAACTTCGTCATGCTGGGCCGCATGGAAGATGGCGGCGGCAGCCGCGATAGCGGTGGCTACGGCGGCAAGGCCTCCGGCGGCGGCTCCCAGGACTTCGAGGACCACGGCGCCCCCAGCCCGGCGGGCGGCGCGGGTGGCAGCTTCCCGGATGACGACATTCCGTTCTAGGTTGTTGTTCCGCCGCTCGGATCGGCACGGCATCAAAACGGCGCCTTTGGCGCCGTTTTGACCTTTTGAAAAGGCCCTTCCAGCGGAGAAGCCACCTGACTCGAGGCGGAGTCTGGGGCTGGTTCTATTGAGAACACCCCTCGGAGATCCCGGTCCCATGCGGTAGAATGGTCGGTTCGGGAGTGTCCATGCTTGCAGTGCAAAACGTCACCATGCGCTACGGCGCGAAGATCCTCTTCGAGGACGTCACCACGACCTTCAACCCGGGCCGGCGCTATGGCTTGACGGGGCCGAACGGATCGGGGAAGTCCACGTTCATGAAGATCCTGTCGGGCGAACTGGAGCAGCAGATGGGGAACATCATCCGTCCCCGGAAGATGGGCATCCTGCGCCAGGATCAGTTCGCCTTCGACGAATTCCGCGTCATCGACACGGTGATCATGGGCAACGCGGGGTTGTGGAAGGCGCTGCAGGAGCGGGACGCCATCTATGAGAAGGCTGAGATGACGGATGATGACGGCATGCGGGTGGCCGAACTCGAAGGCGTGGTGGCCGACGAGGATGGTTACACCGCCGAAGCTGACGCGGCCGTCCTGCTCGATGGCCTCGGCATCCCCGAGGAGCTGCATGACCGCAAGATGAGCGAGCTGCAGGGCGGCCAGAAGGTGCGCGTGCTGCTGTCGCAGGCCCTGTTCGGAAATCCTCAGTCCCTGCTGCTGGACGAACCCACCAACCACCTGGATCTGGACTCCATCCACTGGCTGGAGGAATTCCTCATCCGCTACAAGGGCACCGTGGTGGTGATCTCCCACGACCGCCACTTCCTGAACAACGTCTGCACCCACATCGCCGACATCGACTACCAGACGATCATCCAGTACACCGGCGGCTACGACGACATGGTCATGGCCAAGATCCAGGTGCGGTCGCGCATCGAATCGGACAATGCCCAGCGCGAGAAGAAGATCGATCAGCTGAACGAGTTCATCCAGCGCTTCGCCGCGGGCACCCGCAGCAGTCAGGTGAACAGCCGCCGCAAGGAAGTGGAGCGTCTGCAGCCCAGCGACCTGGCCCGCAGCAACATCCAGCGCCCCTTCATCAAGTTCAACCAGGCGAAGCCCGGTGGCCGCTACGCCTTGGAATTCGAAGGCGTGAAGAAGGGCTACGACACCGACAAGTCTGGGAAGGGGGGCCGCCAGGAGGTCATCAAGGGCTTCTCGGCCATGGTGCAGCGGGGCGAGAAGATCGCGCTCATGGGCCGCAACGGCATCGGCAAGACCACGCTGATCAACGCCTTGCTGGCCAACGCGCCCCAAGTCACCGAGCTGGGACTGAAGCTGGATGGCGGCGAGGTCAAATGGGGCCACGACGCCAACGTGGGCTACTTCTCCCAGGATTTCGCCGAGAGCATTCCCAAGGGCTACGAACTGGTCACCTGGCTGCACCAGTTCGATCCCGAAGCCACCAAGGAGCAGATCCGCGGCGTCATGGGTCAGATGCTCTTCCGGGGCGAGGAAGGCAACAAGATGACCGACGTGCTGAGCGGCGGTGAGTCCTGTCGCCTGCTCTTCTGCAAGTTGATGCTGCAGAAGCCCAACATCCTGGTCATGGACGAACCCACCAACCACCTCGACCTGGAAGCAGTCATCGCCCTCAATGACGCCCTGCAGCGCTACGAAGGCACTCTGCTTTTTGTGACGCACGACGAGGACATCATCGATGAAGTGGCCACCCGCATCTGGCACCTCACTGACGATGGCATCGAGGATTTCCAGGGAAATTACGCGGAATACAACGCGCCAACCGGACGCTGAGACATCAGCATCCTTGGGACTACTTGAAGGTCCTGCGAGCCCCTCTTGAAGGGGAGTCGATCCTTTGGCGGGCCTGGGGCAGGGGCAGTGGGGGAAGCGGTATCCGCCGTTCAGAGGAGCTTGGTGGGAGCCCTTGGCGTCTTGTTAAAATGTTTATTTTTAAATATTTATTAACCACTCTTGCCTAAGGGCAAGAATAAAACCATATTGAGTCCAGGTCTGTGTTGTCCCTGATCTGGAAAGTGAGCGGCCCGTGACGCTGTGGCAGGGAAACAGGGGCTCGTCCTCCGATGAAACGCACGGGATGGGAAGGATGACCAAGCCACTCTCTCGCATCTCCCGGGCCATTCAGGAACTGGAAAATTTCAAGCGCGCCCTGGATGAGCACGCCATCGTGGCCGTCACCGATGCCCAGGGGAAGATCACCTACGTCAACGAGAAGTTCTGTGCCATCTCCAAATACAACCGGGAAGAACTCCTAGGCCAGGACCACCGGATCATCAACTCGGGTTACCACCCCAAAGCCTTCATGGCGCAGCTCTGGAAGACCATTTCGGCGGGCGGAGTCTGGAAAGGGGAAATCCGGAATCGCGCCAAGGACGGTACCCACTACTGGGTGGATACCACCATCGTTCCCTTCCTTGGGCAGGATGGTAAACCCATCCAGTTCGTGGCCATCCGGGCGGACATCACGCAGCGGAAAGAGGCCGAGGACGCGCTGCGGCAATCCCAGAAGCTGGAGAGCCTGGGGGTCTTGTCCGGCGGCATCGCCCACGACTTCAACAACCTGCTCACCATCATCCTGGGCAACGCGAACCTGGGAGCCATGCGGCTTCCACCGGAAAGCCCCGCGCAGCCCATCCTGAAGCAGATCGAGGAAGCCACCCTCCGGGCGGCCGACTTGACGCGCCAGCTCCTGGCCTATGCAGGCAAAGGACGGCTGCAGGTCATGGAGGTGAACCTGAATCGGCTGGTGCTGGAAATGACCCAGCTCCTGACCGTATCCATTTCCAAGCAGGCGGTGGTCCGCTACGACCTCGCCCCGGAGCTGCCGCACATCAGCGCCGACCCCACCCAGATGCAGCAGCTGGTCATGAACCTTGTGACCAATGCCTCCGAGGCCATCGGGGAAGGGACGAGTGGCCTCATCACCCTTCGGACGGGGGTCCAGACCGTTGACGAGTCCTACACCAACGGCTTGGTTCCGACCTTGCCGCTGGCGGCCGGAACCTATGTGACGCTGGAGGTGAGCGACACCGGCTGCGGCATGACGCATGAGGTGCTGGAGCGGATCTTCGACCCCTTCTTCACCACCAAGTTCACGGGTCGGGGGCTGGGATTGTCGGCGATGCTGGGCATCCTCCGGGGTCACCACGGCAGCCTCAAGGTCTACAGCGAGCCGGGGCGCGGTTCGGTCTTCAGGCTATTTCTTCCGTCGACCACTCCTGAGCAGAATGCCGCCGCGCCCGCCCCACTGGCCTTGGAGTGGCAGGGGCACGGCCTGCTGCTGCTGGTGGATGATGAACCTTCGGCCCGGGATGTGGCCCGGCGGATGGCCGAGCACCTCGGATTCCATGTGCTGGAGGCGGCCGATGGAAGTGAGGCCCTGGCTATTTTCGAGCTGCGCCATTCGGAGCTCTCTCTGGTTCTGATGGACTTGACCATGCCCCACATGAATGGCGGCCAGGCCTTCCTCAGGATGCGCGATGTCAATCCGAAGGTTCCGGTGGTGCTCACCAGTGGCTACAGCGAGCAGGATGTCCTGGCAGAGTTTCTCGGCCGGGGGCTGGCTGGATTCCTGCCGAAGCCCTATCAGGGCTCCCAGTTCATGGCGGTCCTTCGGCGGGCGATGGAAGCGAACTAGGATTCTCCGGCACCACCAGCAGCATCCGCAGGACTTCCTCAGCCACCTTCAGCCCGACGATGGCGGGCATGTACGAGATGGTGCCCACGGGGCGCCGCGCCCGTCCTGGGCCCCGGTGGGCCTCGATGTCGAGGGGATTCGCGGGGCGCTTGTTATCGGCGGGCTCCAGCGAATAGACACAGCGGATGCCTTGGGTGATGCCGACCTTCCGCAGCTCCTTGCGGACCCGCGCGGCCAGCGGGCAGATGCGCGTATGGCTGAGGTCGCCCACGAAGAGCTGGCTGCTGTCCGTACGGCCGCCCGCGCCCATGGCCGTGATGATGGGGATGCCCTGCTCATGGGCCGAGCGCATGAGGGCCACCTTGCAGGTCATGGAGTCGATGGCGTCGATGACCACATCGGGCCGGGGTTCCAATAGCCCCGGCAGTGTGTCTGTGTGGATGAAGGTCACACAGGGATCCACGTCGCAGTCGGGGTTGATGTCCCGCACCCGGGCCGCCGCCACTTCGGCTTTGGGCTGTCCGACCGTCGAGCGCAGGGCGAAGAGCTGGCGGTTGAGGTTGCTGGGGCCGATCACATCGTGATCCACCAGGCGGAGGTGTCCAACCCCCGCGCGGGCCAACGCCTCCACGGCAAAGGAGCCGACCCCGCCCAGGCCGAAGATCGTCACGCGGGAACCGCGCAAATGCTCCAGCGCGGCCTCGCCAAGCAACAGTTCGCTGCGGGAGTACCACCTCATGCCACCAACTCCTTGAAACATCGCCGGCCATTCTCGCCCGTCTGGGTGGCCAGTTGGGCCACGGGCAGGCCTCGGATTCCGGCCGCCGCTTCGAGCACTGCTCCGAGGTCCCCGGTGCCATCGGTTTCCAGAAGCAGGCAATGGGTGTCCACGGCCAGCAACGACTCCCTTGCCTTGGGGCGATCTGCTTTCAGAAGGATTCCGGAGAACGAGAGAAAGACGCCCATGGCTTGCAAGGCCCTCGCCATTTCCGGGCTCCCTGAGTAGGCATGGACCATGGCGCCTGCCGCCGGTACCCCTTCTTCATTCAGCAGGGCGAGGAGGCGCCCCCACCCATGAACCACGTGCATGGCCAGAGGTCGGTGCAGCGCGTGAGCCAACCGAAGCTGGATTCGAAAAGCGGATTCCTGGTTGGCCCGGTCTTCCTCCTTGCGCGAAAAATCCAACCCACATTCCCCTGCCCCAGCGCGGTGAGACCGCAGCAGGGATTCCAGCCTGACGTTCCAGTGCGCTGAAGCCTCTCCGACGTGCCACGGATGCAGGCCCAGCATGGGGATGACCTGTTCATCGGAGGCTGCCTGGGCCAGGATCGCCTCCCAGTCGGATTCGCAGGTCCCGCAGACCACCCGGAGCTGATTCTGGTGCGGGTAAGGCGTGTTCCGAAGGTGATCGTGAGCGTCGAAAGGGAGACGCTGGGCGTTGGGCTGAGGCCCCAATCCAAGTGGCTCCATCACGGCTGCACCCTGAAGATGCCAACGAGGCTGAGGTCTGTCAGAAGAGTCGGCCACCGCCGATCAGAAAGCACCCTGGTCACCCGGGTCTTGTCACGATGGACGGGCTTCACGACGAATCCGGGGATGGCGGAGAGCATGGGCAGCGACCCGATGAAGTGGGGAGGAGCAGTGAGGTTGGCAGCACCCAAGAGGAGTTTTCGGGAAGCGAATGCTGGTGGGATTATATCGGGCTGCGATGGGCGGCCATGGCGTGACTTGCCGCCCGAAAAAGCGCAAAAATCGAGTCTCACCTGGGGGTTTTTATTGGCCAATGGAATGGGACGTGACCCAATAAAACCCACGCTCAGCAAGGGCCTCATTACCTGGCTGCTGGTGGTCCCGGCGGGAATTGAACCCACGACCTACCGCTTAGGAGGCGGTCGCTCTATCCGCTGAGCTACGGGACCACTGGCGGCACCACTCATTCTAGCGTCAACTGGCCCGCTTCGTGGAGAGCCGACTGGCTGTCGCGACCGACCGCGCTGGATGCGTGGTTCAGGAGCGGAGTGCGGCGAGCAGCTCATCCAAAGGAATGCTCGCTATGGCGGAAGCCTTGTCGCTCATGGCAAAGGGAAGGATGAGCTCGCGGCCATGGAGGAGGGATCCGCAGCTGTAGACCACGTTGGGAACGTAGCCTTCCCGGCCGATGCCCTCGGGCTCCAGGAGTGGTTCGCGCAGGCGGCCGATGACCTTCGTCGGATCGTTCAGGTCGAGGAGGGCGGCACCAATGCAGTATTTCCGCATGGGGCCGACGCCGTGGGTGATCACCAGCCAGCCTGCTTCGGTCTCGATGGGCGACCCGCAGTTTCCGATCTTCACGCATTCCCACATTTCAGCCGGACGCAGAAGGATTTTCGGATCGCTCCAATAGTGGGGATTGTCCGAGAACATGATGAAGAGGTTCTCGTCATCCTGGCGCGACAGCATGGCGTAGTTGCCATCGATCCGCCGGGGGAAGAGCGCCATGCCCTTGTTCTGCACGGCGGTGCCGTTGAGGGTGAGCACGCGGAAATGGAGAAAATCCTGGGTCTCGATGAGCTGAGGAAGGATGGCGTGCCCGTTGTAGGCCGTGTAGGTGGCGTAGTACATCACCGACCCGTCGTCATCGGTGTGGCAAACGAACCGGGCATCCTCGATGCCATTGGTTTCATTTGGCGAGACGGGGAAGATGATCCGCTCACTCATGGCGAGCTTGGGTGAGAAATTCATCTCATAGTTCGAGTCGGCGAGCCACTGGATGCAGGAGAGGGTGTTGGTGAGGCCCTGCGTGACGGGCTGAGTCTCCCGGCGGACGCGGGCCACACTGCGGTTGAGATCGCTCCGCGTGAAGCTGTCCTCAAGTGGATCCATGGCGGCGGCGGAAGCACCATTTTCGAAGCCCATCTCGTGCAGCTTGACGATGAAGAGCCGCTTTTTGTACCGGGGATTGGGGTTGATCTCCGGCATGTTGACGTACCGGGAAACAGGATCCAGGTGGATGTCGCCTGTACCAGAGATGAGCCCCGTGCGGAATTCGATGGAGGAAATGTGCCCTTCTCCGGTGGCGCGCAGGCTCATGATGAACCGCAAGGCACCCTTGGGCACCCCACCCTGATCCGGATGGGGAACGATGGAAGGATTGAAGAGCGCGGCGGATTCCAGCGCGTACTCGCCGGAGAAGAGGGCGCCGATGAGCAGCTTGCGCGTACGTGTGAGGGGACGCTGCGTGAAGATGTGGGGGATGACCCGCTCGAAGTTGGCAAGCAGGGGCGATTCGATATCGAGGTGCCGGGAATCGAACTCCTTCAGCATGGCTTCCAGGTCGTGCAGGGCATCCTCTTCGCTCATGGCCAACGCGCGACCGATGATGGTGGTGATGTTGTGGGTGCTGGAAGGAATGAAGGGGCGGACGATGACCCGCGCGCTCTCTGGAATGAGGGCCATCTCGTGACGGCGAAGCGTGATGGGAGTCATAAGGCATTACTCGCTGGTTGAGCGATCAGGTGTTCGGCGAAGTTCATTTCGGCGAGAGAGAGATGGAAGGCCAGCGTGGATTCCGCGCCCTGGTTCTCGCTCACCCGATCCTTGTGAAGCCCGTCGCTGCACCCACCGCTGCTGGAATCGTAGAGCGGCAGCCCGAGGTCGTTGCGGCCGAGGAACCATTCGAAGGCCCGCTTGGCCTCCTTGGACCAGCTTGGATCCTGTGTGGCGCGGAAGGCCTCGAGGCAGGCGGCGACCATGGCTTGGGCCTCCACTGGCTGCTGGTCGAAGTCCGCGCGGGCACCGCCCCGTTCGCAGAATCCGTTGCTGCCAATGGGACGGAAATGACCCGCCTGTGTTTTTTGCAGGGAGGCCAACCATCGAAGGGATTTGAGACCGATGTCCAGAGCCTCGGGATGGGGCATCCACTGACCGCTGAGGATGAGGGCCTGGCAGAGACGCGCGTTGTCGTAGGTTGCGATGGGTTCGAACCAGGGCCAGTCTTCGGTGGCGCAGGTATGCCACAGCCTGACGAGTTTCCCTGTCAGCGATTCACAGGCCGCGATCATCTGGGGATGACCGGGGAACCGACGAAGGTACTCATGGATCCCCAGCAGTGTGAAAGCCCAGGCCCGCGGCGAGTGGAAGGATTCCACCACGGGAACGCTCCGCTCGAAGAGTTGTGCCGAAAGGCGCTGGTGTCCCTCGTTGCGGGAACGCCCGGCACCGGTGCCCAGGGCCCACAGCGCCCGCGCATGGCTGTCCTCGCTGCCCGAATCTTCCAGCCACTGCCGTCCATGGCTCATGAAGTTTCTGAAGCGGTTGGTCTCGTGGTTCAGCGCGGCGGAGAGGAAAGCGAGGTAACTCGTGGCCAGACGATCCAGGTTTTCTTCGGGCGGCTGGCCCCCGAGTTCATCCAGGAGGTTGCAGAGAATCAAGGCGCGGGCGTTGTCGTCCGTACAGTAGCCTTCGTGGAAGTTTGGGACATTGAACATGGCGTGCTGGAAGATGCCCGTGCCATCGCTCATTCGCACCACGTGGTTGAGGCGGAGCGGCGGCAGATCGTAGGGCCGACTGGCCAGGGTCCACTCGGCAAAGGCCTTGCGCGGGGTGGCCTTGCGATCGGCGCCCGCCCGCTGGAAAGAGTCCAGGTAACGCTGCGCCACAGCTGGCCAGATCATGTCGCGACCCACCTGGTAGGCCGCCTCTCGGGTGACGTTCAGGCGGGCCGGATCGTCCAGGTAGGTGCATACACCTTCGGCAATGGCCGCTGGATCGCGGAAGGGGACCAGAATGCCCCGGCCATCGGCAAGCAATTCCTGGGCGTGCCAATAGGGCGTCGATACCACGGCCTTGCCCGCACCGAAGACGTAGGCCAGCGTGCCGGAGGTGATCTGCGCCTCGTTGAGATAGGGGGTGAGGTAGATGTCCGTCGCGCCGATGAATTCCTTGAGGTCTTCCAGGGAGACAAAGCGGTTGTAGAAAATCACGTGGTCTTTCACACCACGGTCCTCCGCCAGACGCTCCAGGCCCAGGCGGTAGCTCTCGCCATCGCGGGCGACCAGATGGGGGTGAGTGGCCCCGAGGATGAGGTACACCACATTCGGGTGGCGCTTCACGATCTCCGGCAGGGCTTCGATGGCATTCTCGATGCCCTTGCCTGGTCCGAGCAGCCCGAAGGTGAGCAGCACCATGCGGCCTTCCACGCCAAGCTCTGCTTTATAGAAACTCGAGTCGATGAAAGGGATATCGGGGATGCCGTGTGGAATGAGATCCACCTTGGCATCTGGAACGCCGTAGGTTTCCCGCAGAATTTCCGCGCCCTTGTGGGCCATCACGACCAGACGGTCGCTGCGGCGGACCAGTTCTTCCATGACCTTTCTCTGAGCGGCATTCGGCTCACGCAGGATCGTGTGCAAGGTCGTCACGACGGGCATGCGGACTTCCTTGAGCAGGGTCAGCAGGTGACTCCCGGCCGATCCGCCATAGATGCCAAACTCATGCTGGACGCAGAGTACATCCACATTGTTGAAGTTCAGGAAATCCGCCGCGCGCCGATAGGAATCCAGATCCTTCTCGTCCAATTCGTAGCGAACGCGCTCGGGGTAGTCGTACCCTTCGATGCGGTCGTTCACTGCCCCGGAGAAACACAGGGATCCAGGGGCCTCGCTGGCCACTGCCTCGCAGAGGTCGTGCGTGAAGGTGGCGATGCCACAGAGACGCGGCAAGAAGCCGCCTAGAAAGGCGATGCGGCCTGGCAGAGTGGGGTCCATAAAGGGTTCCTCGCATTCCCTGCAACACGACG
>Ga0302322_100002539_pt1 | contig 15425 bp, 11 predicted proteins | sample Fen_T0_2_FD_203757 | JGI IMG/M metagenome (GOLD analysis project Ga0302322, IMG submission 203757) | Peat permafrost microbial communities from Stordalen Mire near Abisko, Sweden - Fen_T0_2 | ecosystem: Environmental > Terrestrial > Soil > Wetlands > Permafrost | place: Sweden: Abisko... | reverse complement strand
GCGACCGCCGCGCCTGCCGCGAACGCCGGAGGCCAGGGCAACGCCGGCAACGGCGGCGGAGCGGTGGCGGCCGTCGGCAGCATCAGCTGCCCGGACGCGCGCCCGGCACTGGCGGGGGTGGCGATCCCGGCGTCCGCGCAGGCGGAGGTGGACCGCAACCTGGCGCTGCTGCAGACCCAGATCGACGAGGCGAACAACCGGTTGCGGACGACGGTCGGCCAGGGCGGCCCGAACTTCGTCCAGAACGCGATCGTCGGCCCGTTGAAGGACAAGCGCGTCGCGACCCTCAACCGGATCGCCACCGCGATCGGCCGCCAGGGCGTCAAGCCCCAGGGCCTGGACGCGCTGGCAGCCTGCCGCGTCGCCTGATGGATCGTCCGGCGGGTCCTACTCCGGGACGAGACGGTACGCGCCGTCGCTGGCGCTGGTCGCCATGGACGCGTAGGCCCGCAGGGCCGCCGACACCTGGCGGGTGCGGCCGGACGGCGTGTAGGGCCGTGCGCGCTGCTCCTGCACGGTGTGCCGCCGGGCGAGCTCGTCGTCGGTGACGTTGAGTGAGATCGTGCGCCCGGGGATGTCGATGGTGATCTCGTCGCCCGTCTCCACGAGGGCGATGAGGCCGCCGGAGGCAGCCTCGGGCGACACGTGCCCGATCGACAGGCCCGACGTGCCGCCCGAGAAGCGGCCGTCGGTAATGAGCGCGCACGCCTTGCCCAGCCCGCGGCCCTTGAGGAAGGACGTCGGGTAGAGCATCTCCTGCATGCCGGGGCCGCCGCGCGGGCCCTCGTAGCGGATGACGACGACGTCCCCCTCGACAACGTCCTTGCCGAGGATGCCGTCGACGGCCTGCTCCTGGGACTCGAAGACACGGGCCGGGCCGGTGAACTTCCACAGTTCCTCGGCGACCCCGGCGGTCTTCACCACGCAGCCGTCGGGAGCCAGGTTGCCGAAGAGGATCGCTAGGCCGCCGTCCACGGTGTAGGCGTGCTCGACGGACCGGATGCAGCCGCCGGCGGCATCGGTGTCGAGGGTGGCCCAGCGGTTCGACGTCGAGAAGGGCAGCGTGGTCCGCACCCCGCCGGGCGCGGCGTGGAACAGCTCGAGCGCCTCGGCGGTGGCGGACCCGCCGCGGACGTCCCAGGCGGCGAGCCAGCTGTCCAGGTCGGGGGCGTGGACGGCGCGGACGTCGCGGTGCAGGGCGCCCGCCCGGTCCAGCTCGCCGAGCAGGGCGGGGATGCCGCCGGCCCGGTGCACGTCCTCCATGTGGTACTTGGGGCTGTTCGGCGCGACCTTCGCCAGGCACGGCACCCGCCGCGAGACGGCGTCGATGTCGGCGACGGTGAAGTCCAGCTCGGCCTCGCGGGCGGCGGCCAGCAGGTGGAGCACGGTGTTCGTCGAGCCGCCCATCGCGACGTCGAGCGCGACCGCGTTCTCGAACGCCGCCCGGCTCGCGACGGCCCGGGGCAGCACGGAGGCGTCGTCCCCGTCGTAGTACTGCCGGCACAGGTCGACGATGAGCGAACCGGCGCGCTCGAACAGCGCCTTGCGCGCGGTGTGGGTGGCCAGCGTCGACCCGTTGCCGGGCAGTGCCAGGCCGATGGCCTCGGTCAGGCAGTTCATCGAGTTGGCGGTGAACATGCCGGAGCAGGAGCCGCACGTCGGGCAGGCCGAGCGCTCGATGGTGTCGAGCTGCTCGTCGCTGACGGCGTCGTTGGCGGCGGCGCTCATCGCGTCGATGAGGTCGAGCTTCTCGTGCACGACGCCCTCGATGGCGACCGTCTTGCCGGCCTCCATCGGGCCGCCGGACACGAACACCGTGGGGATGTCCAGGCGCAGCGCGGCCAGCAGCATGCCCGGCGTGATCTTGTCGCAGTTGGAGATGCACACCAGGGCGTCCGCGCAGTGCGCGTTGACCATGTACTCCACCGCGTCGGCGATGAGCTCCCGGCTGGGCAGCGAGTAGAGCATGCCGCCGTGACCCATCGCGATGCCGTCGTCCACGGCGATGGTGTTGAACTCCCGGCCGACTCCGCCGGCCGCGGCGATCGACTCGGCGACGAGGCCGCCGAGGTCCTTGAGGTGGACGTGCCCGGGGACGAACTGGGTGAAACTGTTGGCGATCGCCACGATGGGCTTGCCGAAGTCGTCGTCCGTCATGCCGGTGGCCCGCCAGAGAGCGCGGGCGCCCGCCATGGTCCGGCCGTGGGTGGAGGTTCGGGAGCGCAGCTGCGGCATTGACCCATCCTGCCACCGTCCCGGCCGGGGGCGTCAGCCGGGCGCGCGGGCGGCGGCCACGGCCCGGCCGACGGCGCAGCCGAGCGCGACCTGGTGGTCCAGCCAGGACTCCCGCTGCCACCAGCCCCGGGTGAGGACGGTGAGCGGCGCCTGCTCCGACATCCCGACGCGCAGGGAGTCGGGCGGCGCGTCCGGGGCCCGGTCGGGACCGCCCAGGGCGCGGCGGGCAGCCCGCGCCCACGCCGGCGGCGGGTCGACCGGCACCGGCCAGTGGCAGATCAAGGTGCGGACCTCGCCGACGACCACGCCCAGCGGATCCTCGAGGTCCAGCAGCGCCAGCACGTCGTCGTCCGGGGCGGCGGTCGGGCGGCGACGACGGCGCAGGAGGGCGCCCACCAGGCCGGCCCCCAGCACGGCGAGGTCGCCGGCCGCGTGGCCGGTGCTGCCGGTGCCGCCGTCGGCCCCGGTGCCCACGCCGACGTAGAGCCGGTGGCCGGCGTCGACGGCACGCAGGTCGGGGAGGGTCCACTCCACCCGGTCCTCGGCGCCGCCGTCCGCGAGGTACTCCCGGTGCACGGCGCAGCTCCACGGCAGCCCGCCGACCGACGGGCCGAGGTCGCCGTCGAGCCGGAAGTGCTGATGGTCGGATGTCGAGAGGTCCTGCAGGCGGAGGCCGCGCCGTCCGGCGACCTGCCGGACCCAGGTCGCGTCGCGATCTCGGGGGGCCACCTGCCGGAGGGTAGGAGGGCGACCCGGACGCGGTCAACGGGACGAGGCGGGCGGCCCGTCCATTGTCGGCACTATCTCGACCAAATTCATTGACAATGCGTGACGTCGCCGCCTAGCGTGGTGATCGGTCCTGAGCGTCAGCGTCAAGTCCCGGCTCGCTGGCCGGCAACCCTCCATCCGCGGCGGGGTGCCCCGGGGGACGACCCGGCGGTGCCCGTGCACCGCAAGTGCGGACTGCGTGGCAGTCCCGAGCCTGTCCACCCACCGGTGGCGCGCCGACGCGCCCCCTGCCCCGTCGGGAGATCACCATGACCCTCCACGTCCACGACGCCCACCCCCCGCCCGAAGCCCCGCGCGTCGCCGAGGCGGCGACGGACCGGCCCCGCGCCGCCGCCACCGTCGCCCCGGCGGCGGGCCCGCGGCGCCGGCTGCCACCGGCCGCCCGGGCCGTCAGCCCGCTGGCGATCCTCGCCCTCTGGGCGGTCGTCACCGAGTCCGGCGCCGTCGACCCGCTGGTGCTGCCGTCGCCCCGCACGGTCGCCGCGGCGGGGTGGCGGGTCGCGACGGACGGCACGCTGCCCGCCGCGCTCGGCGTGAGCCTGGAGCGCGCCACGGTCGGGCTGGCCGTCGGGCTGGTCGTGGGCCTGGCCGCAGGCGTCGCGGTGGGCCTGTCGCGCGTCGGCGAGGCGGTCGTCGACCCACCGCTGCAGATGCTCCGGACGCTTCCGCTGCTCGGGCTGACCCCGCTGCTCATCCTCTGGACCGGTATCGGCGAGACCCCCAAGATCGCGCTGGTCGCCATCGGCTCGCTCTTCCCGGTGTACCTCAACACCGTCGCCGGGATCCAGGCCGTGGACCCGCGGCTGCTCGAGGCCGGGCGGTCGCTCGGGCTGGGCCGGGGTGAGCTGCTGCGCCACGTCGTCCTGCCGTCGTCGCTGCCGCAGGTGCTCGTGGGGCTGCGGCAGGCGCTCGGCATCGCCTGGATCTCGCTCATCGTCGGCGAGCAGATCAACGCGTCGTCCGGGCTCGGGCACCTCATCAACGACGCCCGTGAGTACCTGCAGACCGACGTCGTCCTCGTCGGTCTCGTCGTCTACGCGCTGCTCGGCCTGCTCACCGACGGCGCGGTCCGCATCCTGGAGAGGAAGGCCCTGGCATGGCGCTCGTCGAACCGTTGACCACCGTCCGCCCGCCGTCGCCCCGCGAGGGAGGGAGGCCCGCCGCCGTCCGGATCCGGCACCTGTCCCGCTCGTTCGGCGCGCTGCGCGTGCTGGACGACGTCCGCCTGGACGTCGCCCCCGGCGAGATCGTCGCCCTGGTGGGTCGCAGCGGCAGCGGGAAGTCGACGCTGCTGCGCGTCCTGGCCGGGCTGGACGACGGCGCGACCGGCGCGATCGAGCGCCCGGGTTCCGTCGCCGTCGCCTTCCAGGACGCCCGGCTCCTGCCCTGGAAGCGGGTCGCGGCCAACGTGGCGCTCGGCCTGCGCGGGCCGGACGTCGGCGCCAGGGTGACCCGGGTGCTCGACGAGGTCGGCCTGGCCGAGCGCGCCCAGGCGTGGCCGCTCACCCTGTCCGGCGGCGAGGCGCAGCGCGCCAGCCTGGCCCGCGCCCTGGCCCGCGAGCCGGAGCTGCTGCTGCTCGACGAGCCCTTCGGCGCGCTCGACGCGCTGACCCGGCTCGTCATGCACGACCTGGTCCTGCGCCTGTGGGAACGGCACCGGCCGGCGGTCTTGCTGGTCACGCACGACGTCGAGGAGGCGATCGCGCTCGCCGACCGGGTCGTCGTCCTCGACGGCGGCCGCCTGGCGGTGTCCGTGGACGTTGACCTGCCCCGACCACGCGCCCGCACCGGGCCGGAGTTCGGACGGCTGCGGGAACAGTTGCTCCACGCGCTCGGCGTCGAGGTGCCAGCTGTCGAGGTGCCAGCCGCCGAGGTGCCAGCCGTCGAGGTTCCGGGTGTCGAGGTGACCCGATGAGCCGCCGGCGGATGCGCCGGTCGTGGTTGCGGGCGGCGGTGCCGGCCGTGGTCGCGGGCGTGCTCGTCGCGCTGACCGCCGCGTGCGGCGGGGGCTCGGACGGCGCCCGGTCCGGCGGGGGCGCGGGGGCGTCGCTCGCCCCGACCCCGGCCGGCTCCAAGGGGGCGGACCTGTCCGGCGTCGTCCTGCGGGTGGGTGACCAGAAGGCGGGGTCGCAGGCGTTGCTGGACGCGGCCGGGCTGCTCAAGGACCTGCCGTACCGGATCGAGTGGAGCCAGTTCCCGTCGGGGCCGCCGCTGCTGGAGGCCCTGAACGCCGGGGCGATCGACGTCGGCGCGACCGGGGACGCGCCGCCCGTGTTCGCCGCCGCCCAGGGATCGAAGCTGACCCTCGTGGCGGTGTCCCGGTCGACGCCGAAGGGCGCCGCGATCCTGGTGCCGAAGGACTCGCCGCTCACGAGCCTCGCCGATCTCAAGGGGCGGCAGGTCGCCGTCGCCAAGGGGTCGTCGGCGCACTACCACCTGCTCGCGGCCCTGAAGTCGGTCGGCCTGACGTTCGCCGACATCACGCCCACCTACCTGCAGCCGGCCGACGGCCTGGCCGCGTTCACGGCGGGCAAGGTCGCCGCCTGGGTCATCTGGGACCCGTTCACGGCGATCGCGGAGAAGACCACCGGTGCCCGGATCCTCGCCACGGGCGAGGGGCTGGTCGGCGGGCTCGGGTTCGTCGAGGCCGCGCCCGCCGCGCTGGCCGACCCGGGCAGGCAGGCCGCGCTGCGCGACTACGTCGGGCGGCTGGCCAAGGCGCGCGACTGGACGCTCGCCAACCGCGACGCCTGGACGGCGTCCTGGGCCAAGGTCGCGGGCCTGCCCGAGGCGGCGGCCCGGGTCTCGGTCGACCGCGCCGAGCAACGCTACGTGCCGTTCACGGACCAGATCGTCGCGGACGAGCAGGCGGAGGCGGACGCGTTCGCGGCCGCGGGCCTGGTCCCGAAACGGCCGGACATCGCCGCGATCGTCGACCGGCGCTTCAACGACGTCGTCGCCGCCAACGGCTGACGCCGACAGGACGAGGAGGACGAGGAGATCTGACATGCCCCTGCACCTGCACTGGTTCCTGCCCACGTCGGGCGACAGCCGGGACGTCGTCGGCGCCGGCCACGCGGTCGCCGACCCGCTCGCCCGTGACCTGCGCGGCGTCCAGCCGCGCGGGCACGCCGTCCGGGACGTGCCGCGCGAGCCCGACATCGAGTACCTGGCCCAGGTGGCCCGGTCGGCCGAGCAGCTCGGGTTCGAGGCGGTGCTGACCCCGACCGGCACCTGGTGCGAGGACGCCTGGCTGACGACGGCGGCCCTGACCCGGGAGACGACGCGGTTGAAGTTCCTCGTCGCGTTCCGGCCGGGCCTGATCACGCCGACGCTCGCCGCCCAGCAGGCGGCGACGTTCCAGCGGCTGTCCCGGGGGCGGCTGCTGCTCAACGTGGTGACGGGCGGGGACGTCACCGAGCAGCGCCGCTTCGGGGACTGGCTGTCGCACGACGAGCGCTACGAGCGGACCGGCGAGTTCCTGCGCATCCTGCGCGGGGCCTGGTCCGGCGTCCCGTTCGACGTCGAGGGCGCGCACTACCGCGTCGAGGGCGCGACCGTGGCGCGGCCGCCCGCACCGGTGCCCCCGCTGTTCTTCGGCGGTGCCTCGCCGGCCGCTCTGCGGGTCGCCGCCGAGCACGTCGACACGTACCTGACCTGGGGGGAACCGCCGGAGGCGGTGGCCGAGCGGATCGGCCGGGTGCGCGAGCTGGCCGAAGGCTTCGGGCGCACCCTGACGTACGGCATCCGGCTGCACGTGATCACCAGGGACACCGCCGCGGAGGCCTGGGCGGTGGCCGACCGGCTCCTGGCGGCCATGGACCCGCGGGTGGTCGCGCTCGCCCAGGAGCGGATGCGGTCGGCCGACTCCGAGGGGCAGCGGCGCATGGCCGCCCTCCACGGTGGCCGGCGGGAGGGACTGGAGATCGCCCCGAACCTGTGGGCCGGCTTCGGCCTGGTGCGCGGCGGCGCGGGAACGGCGCTGGTGGGCAGCCACGAGGAGGTCGCCGACCGGCTCGAGGAGTACCACGCCCTCGGCCTCGACCACGTCATCCTGTCCGGGCAGCCGCACCTGGAGGAGGCGTACTGGTTCGGCGAGGGCGTCCGGCCGATCCTGGCGGCGCGGGGGCTCCTGGACGGTGCGGGGTCCGACGTCGGATCGTCGTCCGGTGCCGGGTCGTCGTCCTCTGCTGGGTCGTCGTCCGGGGGCGCGTCGCCCGGGTCGGGGCAGGTCGCGGCGGGGGCGCCGGGCTCGGCGGCGGTGGCCGCCTCCTGAGCGACCCGACGCGGATCGGCACCTGTCGGGGGGCGCGTCTACAGTGCCCGACATGGTCGACCGCTGGACCGACGACGAGGTGCTCGCGCTGGCACCCGACGCGTCGTCCGCGGCCGCGGGCCGCCGCTTAGCGACCCCCGGCGCGTGGGCGGGCGGGGGGGGGGGCGCGTGCACGGCCGTGGTCTGGGGCTCGTGCCGGGGCAGCGGGAAGGTGCCGTACCGCACCGCGGTCGACCTCGGGGGCCCGGCGTTCTCGTGCTCGTGCCCGAGCCGCAAGTTCCCGTGCAAGCACGCGCTGGGGCTGCTGTTCCTGTGGTCGACGGGTGCGGTCCCCACCGTGCCGGAGCCGCCGGAGCACGTGACGGCCTGGCTGGCGGCCCGCCAGGAGCGCGCCGCGGGTCCGGCCCGGCGGACGGCGTCCGAGCGCGCCGGCGTCGCCGATCCCGACGGCGCCCGGCGCCGGGCGGAGCAGCGCGAGCGGCGCATGCTCGACGGGCTGGTCGAGCTCGACCAGTGGCTGCTCGACCAGGTGCGGTCGGGGCTGGCCGGCTCCGACCGGGCGGGCTACGAGCCGTTCGACACCCTCGCGGCCCGCCTCGTCGACGCTCAGGTGCCCGCCGTCGCGTCGGCCGTGCGCGGGCTGGCCGGCACCGCCGTCTCGGGCGAGGGGTGGCCCGCCCGGCTCCTGGAGGAGTACGCGCTCCTCCACCTGCTCGCGCGTGCCGCACCGGCCGTGCTCCACGGCGACGACCCCGGCCGGGCGGCCCTCGTGCGCTCCCGCCTGGGCGTCACCGTCCCGCGCGAGCAGGTGCTCGCGGGCACCGGCGAGCGCGACCGGTGGCGTGTGCTCGCGCGCCGCGACGACGTCGAGGAGCGGCTCGCCGTCCGCCGGGTCTGGCTGCGCGGCGAGCGGAGCGGGCGGCACGCCGTCGTCCTGTCCTTCGCGATGCCGGGCGAGCCGCTCGACAGCTCGCTCGTGCCGGGCACCACGGTGGACGCCGTCGCGCACCGCTACCCGGGCGGCGCCGGCCTGCGCGCTGTCGTCGGGGAGCGGCACGCCACGACGCGCTCGGCCGGCGGCGTGCCCGGCGTGGGCCTGCCGGCGGCGCTGGACGCCTGGGCCGCGGCTCTCACCGGCGATCCCTGGCTGCGGGCCTGGCCGGTCGTGCTGTCCGGGGTGGTCCCGGTGGTGGACGGCGACGGGTGGTGGCTCGTCGACGCGGCCGGTGCCGGGGCGTTGCCGCTGGTCGGGGCCGGTGACCAGGGGTGGGTGCTGCTCGCGACGTCCGGGGGCGCGCCGCTGACGCTGCTGGCGGAGATCGTCCCGGGCGGGGTGCGGCCGGTGGCGCTGCTGCCCTCTGCCGCGGGGGAGCCGACGGTGGGGGAGCCGGCGGTGGGGGAGCCGGCGGTGGGGGAGCACATGGCGGGGGAGCCGCGGGCGGTGGTGCCGGCATGAGCGGCACCTCGTGGGACGACCTGGCGGCGGTGGCGCTGCTGGGCACGGGGCGGCGGCCGGTCCCCGCGGGCCCGCTGCCGGCACCGCTGGCCGACGCCGCGGCCCGGGTGGGCGCCGTCCGGGCCGCCTCGGCCCGGCCGGGCACCGAGCCGGACGCCGCCGAGCACCTGCTGGACGTCGCCGCGCTGGGTGCGGTGCTCCGGCGCGCCGGGATGCGTCCCCGCACCCCGCGCCCCCTGCCCGAGCCGGCCCCCACGGACCCGCGTCGTCCGGCCGGTCCGGCGGCGGCCGCCCGCCTGCTGGAACTGCTCGGCGGTACCGACCGCGAGCTGCTGGAACTGTGGCTGGCCACCGCGCAGGAGTGCGGGGTCCGGCCGCCCGAGCCGTTGCTCCCCGCGCTGCTCGACCACGCCACCCGGTTCCCGACGCTCGCGCCGCTGCTCGTCGCCGTCGCCGGGCCTCGCGGGCGCTGGCTCGCCGGGCACCGCCGCGACTGGGCGGCCACCGTCGCCACGGCGCTGCCGTCGCCCACCCGTGCCACCGCCGAGGCGGCGGGGCAAGGGCCACCCTCCTGGGACCTCGGGCCGCCGGCCGAGCGCGTCGCCTGGCTCACCGACCGCCGCTCGGACGACGCCGGCGCGGCCCGCCGCGTGCTGGAGAGCGGCTGGCCACGGGAGGAGCCGGCGCAGCGTGCCGCGTTGCTCGCCGTCCTCGCCGTCGGGCTCGACCCTGCCGACGAGCCGTTCCTGGAACAGTGCCTGGGCGACCGTCGCGGCGACGTCCGCGTCACGGCGGCGCGGTTGCTGACGGCGCTGCCGGGTTCCGCGCTGGGCCGGCGCGCCGCCGCGCGGGCCAGGGCGGCCGTCCGCGTCGAGCGGCAGGTGCTGCGCCGGCGGCTCGTCGTCACCGTGCCCGCGGGCCACGACGAGGCGATGTTCCGTGACCAGGTGCCCCCGCCGCCGGCCCGGCTCGGTCCGGGGGGCGGTCCCGGCGCCTGGCTGCTGCTGCACGTGGTGGCGGCCGCGCCATTGGCGACCTGGGTGCCGGCGCTCGGCGCGTCCGCCGTCGACGTCACCGCACTGGAGGCGGCGGACGGGTGGCAGGCGGTGCTGTGGTCCGGGTGGGCGCGCGCGGCGGTGCGGGAGGGCGACGCGGTCTGGGCCGAGGCCCTGCTGCAGCACCTGCCCGGTCCGGGTTCCAGTCCGGGTTCCGGCCGGGGTCCGGGTCCGGGGTCGGGGTCCGGGCCCGCCGGTGGAGGCGGGCCGCCGGGCCGACCTCTGCCGGGATCGGAGCCGCTCGACCCGCTGACCACGGTCGGTGCGCTGCTCGCCCTGCTCGACGGCGACGTCCGGGCGCGGCAGGTGGCGGGCTGGTTGCGGGCCCGCGGCGGCCCGCCCGCGCCCGCCGCCGTCCTGCTGCGTGCCGTCCCCGCGCCCTGGCCGCCGGCCGTGACGGCCGCCGTCGTCGACTGGCTGGCCGACCGCCCGCGCCTCGACGACCCCGACGGGCGCGCCGTCCTGGAGCTGGCCGCCCGCCGGCTCCCGGGCGACCGCGTCGGCGCGCTGCGCGAGGTCGCCGAGCAGTGGCCGGTCGCCTCCACCACCCGTCGGCTGGCGGGCGCCGCCGCCGAGCTGCTGTCCGTCCGTCGTGCCGTCCTGGAGGAGCTGCAATGACCGCGCCCGCCACCTCGCCGATCCCGCCCGAGACCCTGCCGGGCCCCGCGGCGGGCGACGGCGCCGTCCTGCGTCCGCACGCCGAGCAGGCCTTCGCGGGGGAGCTGGCCGCCCTGGCCGCCGCCGACGACCGGCCGCGACCGCCGTCCTGGCGGCTCTCGCCGTGGTCGGTGGTCACCTACCTGCTGGGCGGCGTGCTGGACGACGGCACGGTGATCAGCCCGAAGTACGTCGGGCCGCGCCGGCTGGTCGAGGTGGCCGTGGCGACGCTGGCGACCGACCGGGCCCTGTTGCTCCTCGGCGTCCCGGGCACCGCCAAGACCTGGGTCAGCGAGCACCTCGCCGCCGCGGTCTCGGGCGACTCCACGCTGCTGGTCCAGGGCACCTCGGGGACGGCGGAGGAGGCCATCCGCTACGGCTGGAACTACGCCCGGCTGCTGGCCGAGGGGCCGTCGGCGGCGGCGCTCGTGCCGTCGCCGGTGATGACGGCGATGCGTGAGGGACGCGTCGCCCGGATCGAGGAGCTCACCCGCATCCCGAGCGACGTCCAGGACGCCCTCATCACGATTCTCTCCGAGAAGACCCTGCCCGTGCCGGAGCTGGGCACGCAGGTGCAAGCCCGCGCCGGGTTCACCGTCGTGGCGACCGCGAACGACCGCGACCGGGGGGTCAACGAGCTCTCGTCGGCCCTGCGGCGACGGTTCAACACCGTGGTGCTGCCGCTGCCCGCGTCCGAGAACGAGGAGGTGGACATCGTGTCGCGCCGCGTCGACCAGCTCGGCCGCGCGCTGGAGCTGCCTGACGTCCCGGCCGCGAGCGACGAGATCCGGCGGGTCGTGCGGGTGTTCCGCGAGCTGCGGTCGGGGGTCACCGCGGACGGCCGGACGACGCTGAAGTCGCCGACCGGCACGCTCTCCACGGCCGAGGCGATCTCGGTGGTGACGCAGGGGCTGGCGCTGGCCGCGCACTTCGGCGACGGCGTCCTGCGGGCCGGCGACATCGCCGCCGGGATCCTTGGTGCCGTCGTCAAGGATCCGGTCGGCGACCGCGTCGTCTGGACCGAGTACCTCGAGGCCGTCGTCCGCGAGCGCGAGGGCTGGGGCGACTTCTACCGGGCCTGCCGTGAGGTCGCCGGGTGACGGCGGCCACGACCCCGGCTGCGCCGACGACGCCCACGACGCCGCCGACGCCCACGACGGACAGTGGCCCGGCCCAGGTCGAGGTGTTCGGGGTGCGGCACCACGGCCCGGGATCGGCGCGCAGCCTGGTGGCGGCGCTGGAGCGGTTCCGGCCCGACGTCGTCCTGGTGGAGGGCCCGGCCGATGCGGACCCGCTCCTGCCCTGGGTCGCGGACGCCGGGATGCAGCCGCCCGTCGCCCTGCTCGCCTACCGGCCGGATACCCCGGCCCGGGCGGTGTTCTGGCCCTTCGCGAGCTTCTCCCCGGAGTGGCAGGCGATCCGCTGGGCGCTCGCCGAAGGGGCGACGGTCCGCTTCTGCGACCTCCCGTCGTCCGCCGTGCTCGCCGAACGCGAACTCGACGGGCAGCAGGAGCAGCAGCCGGCGGGCTCCGACGACGGCGAGCGCGTCCGGACCGACCCGATCGCCGTCCTGGCTCGGGCCGCCGGCCAGGAGGACCCGGAGCGCTGGTGGGAGGACCTGGTCGAGCAGCGGCCGATGAGCGACGACGGCGGCGAGGGCCCGTTCGCCGCGCTGACCGCCGCGATGGCCGCCGTCCGCGAGCAGGCGCCGCCCCAACCGGTCGCCGACGCCGCCGTCGAGGAGCGCCGGGAGGCGTACATGCGCCGGGTCCTGCGGGAGGTGCTGAGGGGCGGGGCGCAGCGGGTCGCCGTCGTGTGCGGCGCCTGGCACGCGCCCGCGCTGACCGCGCCGCTGCCGCCCGCCGGCCGGGACGCGGCGCTGCTCACCGGCCTGCCGCGGTCGAAGGCCGCGCTGACGTGGGTCCCCTGGACGCACTCGCGGCTCGCGCAGGCGTCGGGGTACGGCGCCGGCATCACCTCCCCGGGGTGGTACGAGCACCTCTTCACCGCCACGGACCGCCCGATCACCCGCTGGTTCACCCGCGTCGCCCGGGAGCTGCGCCGCGCCGACCTGCCGGTGTCGAGCGCGCACGTCATCGAGGCCGTCCGGACGGCGGACGCGCTCGCCGTCCTGCGCGGTCGGCCGCTCGCCGGGCTCACCGAGGTCACCGACGCGACCCTCGCCGTCCTCTGCGACGGTCAGGAGGCGGCCCTGCGCCTGGTCACCGAGCGGCTCGTCGTCGGCGAGGCGCGCGGCGCCGTGCCCGAGGGGGCACCCACCGTCCCGCTCGCCGCCGACCTGGCCGCCCAGGCCCGCCGCCTGCGGCTGCGGCAGGACCCGGCCCAGCGCCCCCTCGACCTGGACCTACGCACGCCCGGCGGCCTCGACCGCTCCCGGCTCATGCACCGCCTCACCGCCCTCGGGGTCGGCTGGGGCGTTCCCCGCGAGGCGGAGGTGCGCAGCACCGGCACCTTCCGGGAGACCTGGTCGCTGCAGTGGCGGCCGGAACTGTCCGTCGCCGTCGTCGAGGCCTCGATCTGGGGGACGACGGTGGAGGCCGCCGCCGTGGCGCGACTCCTCGACCGGGCGCAGGCCGACCGGGCCACGCTCGCCGACGTCACGGTCGCGCTGGAACGCGCGCTCCTCGCCGACCTGCCGCAGGCCCTCCCGCCCCTGCTCGCCGCCCTGGACGCGCGCGCGGCCGGTGACGTCGACGTGCTCCACCTGATGGACGCGCTCCCCGCGCTGGTCCGCTCGCTGCGCTACGGGGACGTCCGCGGGACCGACACCGGCGCGCTCGCCCGGGTCGCCGACACGGTCGCCGTCCGGATCGAGGCCGCCCTGCCGGCCGCCCTCGGCGGTCTGGACGACGTCGCCGCGACCGAGCTGCGCCGCCGCGTCGACGCGGTCGGGGAGGCCCTCGACCTGCGCGCCGCCCTGCCCGACGGCAAGCCCGTCCGGGACGGTTGGTACGACCTGCTGCTGGCCGTGGCCGACCGGCGCGACGTGCACGGCCTCCTGGTGGGCCGGGTCGTCCGGCTTCTGCTCGACGCCGGGCGCCTGCGCACCGGGCAGGTCGCCGACCGGCTGCGGCGGGCGCTGTCGCCGGGCACGCCGCCGGCGGCGCAGGGCGCGTGGGTCGAGGGTCTGCTCGGCGGGGGAGGGCTGGTGCTCGCCCACGACCCGGAGCTGCTCGGCGTGCTCGACGAGTGGGTGGTCGCCCTTCCCGAGGAGGGCTTCGTCGACGCGTTGCCGCTCATGCGCCGCACCTTCTCGACGTTCGCCGGCGGCGAGCGCCGCCTGATCGGGCAGCAGGTGCGCCGGCTCGCCGAAGCCGGGAGCAGATCACCCGGGGCCGGCCCGGGCAGCGGGGGCGACGGTGGCCGGGACGTCGACGGCGGCTGGGACGTCGACGAGGCGCGCGCCGCCCCGGCCCTGCTCGTCGCCGTCTGCATGCTCACCGCGCGCACCGGCCGGGCTCCGTCGTGAGCGGGCCGATCACGCCCGAGGAGCACCGCCGGCGCTGGCGCCTGCTGCTCGGCGACACCGGGGACGCCGCCGGCCAGGGCACCGGCTCCGGCCTGACCGGCCAGGACGTCGCCGTCGACGCCGCTCTCGCCGCCCTGTACGACCCGGATCCCGGCGAGCGCGGCCGCGGTCGCGGAGCCTCCGACCGTCGCTCGGCGGGGCTGCAGGGCTCGGCGCCGCGGGTGGCCCGGTGGCTCGGGGACATCCGCACGTACTTCCCGTCGGGCGTCGTCCAGGTCATGCAGCGGGACGCCGTCGAGCGGCTGCAGCTGACCCGGCTGCTGCTGGAGCCGGAGCTGCTCGAGGCGGTGGAGCCCGACGTCCATCTAGTCGGCACCCTGCTGGCCCTCGGCCACGTGATGCCCGAGGCGACCAAGGCCACCGCCCGGCAGGTCGTGGCGAAGGTCGTCGCCGAGATCGAGCGCCGGATCGCCGAGCGTACCCGCGCCACGGTGACCGGCGCCCTCGACCGGGCGGTCCGCTCCACCCGGCCACCGCTGCGCGCCGTCGACTGGAACCGCACGATCAGGGCCAACCTGGCCCACTACCTCCCCGAGCACCGGACGGTCGTGCCGGAGCGCCTCATCGGCCACGGCCGCCGCAACCGGTCCGTCGCGCGGGACGTCGTCCTCGCCGTCGACCAGTCCGGGTCGATGGCCGAGTCGGTCGTCTACGCGTCGGTGTTCGCGTCGGTGCTGGCGTCGATGCGTTCCCTGCGGACGTCGCTCGTCGTCTTCGACACCGCCGTCGTCGACCTCACCGAGCACGTGCACGATCCGGTGGAGGTGCTGTTCGGGGTGCAGCTCGGCGGCGGGACCGACATCAACCGGGCCGTCGCCTACTGCCAAGGACTGGTGACGCGACCGCACGAGACGCTGTTCGTGCTCATCAGCGACCTCTACGAGGGCGGCCTCGCGGAGGAGATGCGGGGGCGGATCGCCTCGATGGTCGCGTCCGGCGTCCAGGTGATCGCGCTGCTTGCCCTTTCGGACGGTGGCGCGCCCTCCTTCGACCGGGAGAACGCGGCGGCCCTGGCGGCGATGGGCGTCCCCGCGTTCGCCGCCACGCCGGACCTCTTCCCCGAGCTGCTGGCGGTGGCGCTGCGCCGCGGGGACGTCGACGGCTGGGTGCAGCGGAACGTCGCGGCGGCCGCCGCGGTGCCGCCGACGGAGGAGAACCGGGACGAGCGCCAGGACGAGACGCACGACGTGGAGGCGGCCGACCGGTGATCCGGTCGACCGCCTCGGGTGGGTCGCCACGCGACCCGGGGTCCGACGATCGGGCTGCTCACGGCTGGTCGCCGTGCCCGGTCGCTCAGCCGTGGAAGAAGTGGCTGATGTCGTCGCCGGCGACCTCGGAGTCGACGATGTGGGTGGTGTGGGGGTGGTAGTGCTGGTCGGCGGCCGCGAAGCTGTGGCCCTGGGCGTG
>Ga0302322_100002538_pt1 | contig 15426 bp, 8 predicted proteins | sample Fen_T0_2_FD_203757 | JGI IMG/M metagenome (GOLD analysis project Ga0302322, IMG submission 203757) | Peat permafrost microbial communities from Stordalen Mire near Abisko, Sweden - Fen_T0_2 | ecosystem: Environmental > Terrestrial > Soil > Wetlands > Permafrost | place: Sweden: Abisko... | reverse complement strand
GGTGTCGGCGAGCGCGGGCTGCTGGCGATGAGCCTGCTCGTTTCGCTGGTGAGCCTGGCCGGGCTGGTGGCCGTGATCCTGGCCGGCTTGAACGAGCGGCGGCGCGAGCTCGCTATCCTGCGCGCTGTGGGTGCCGGGCCGCGGCAGGTGATGTTGTTGCTCGCGGCCGAAGGCGGCTTGGTCACGCTCAGCGGCGTGCTGCTGGGGTTGATCGCACACATCGCGGCCGTGGGTGCCTTGGGCCCTTGGTTCCAGTCGCAGTTCGGCGTGGCATTGCACCTGCAGGTGCCCGGCACCGCCGAATGGCTGCTGTTGGGCGGCGTGCTCGGAAGTGGCTGGCTGGCCAGCCTGTTGCCGGGGTACCGCGCTTATCGCCTGTCGCTGGTCGACGGTTTGTCACCGAGGGTCTGAGCCATGAAGATTCGCTCCTTGTCTGTTGCCGCACTCGCTGCGGGCCTGGCCGCGGCGGCGGCTCTGTTGTTGCTGTGGGGCGGGGCCGGCCATGCCGTGGGGCAGACTCCGCCGCACACCGTCTTCAAGGTGATCCCGTGGGACGCTCTCATTCCGAAGGGCTGGGACCCGATCAAGAGCTACCAGAAGAACAACGGCGGCGTGATGGACGACTCCGACCCCTACGGGCAACGCATGATGCGCGCCATCTGGGACAACGCTCCCACGGTGGACGCGATGGACGGCGCGGCCGTGAAACTGCCGGGCTACGTGGTGCCGCTCGAAGAAGCGAAGGGGAAGCTGAAGGAGTTCCTGCTGGTGCCGTACTTCGGCGCGTGCATTCATTCACCGCCGCCGCCGGCCAACCAGATCATCCACGTGGTGATCCCCCAGCCCGACAAGGCCTTCAGGGCGATGGACACCGTGTGGGTCAGCGGCACGCTGAAGACCTCGCGCCAGGAGTCGTCCATGGGCATGAGCGGCTACACACTGAAGGCGGCTCGGGTCGAGCCTTATGCGCCCTTGCCGAGACCGTGAGCAGCTGATCCGCCTGCCACGGAGCTCCGTGGTCGGAAACATCGGGTGCTAACGTGCTGCTAACGCTACACCTCTAGAGTCAACTGACTCCGCCATGCCGACAGCCAGCCCGCCATCCGCCGACACCTCGGCCCAACTCGATCTGCAGCACCACCTGCCCGGCCTGTTGCTGGCCTCCGGAAAGAGGATCTCGCTGGAGCGCCGCGACGCCGCGCTGCTGGCGTACCTGGCCGTCGAGGGGGCGACGCCGCGGGTCAAGCTCCTGACCTTGCTGTGGCCCGACGAAGACGAAGCGGTGCTGCGCAACCGCCTGCGACAGCGGCTTTTCGCGCTCAAGCGCAAGCTGGGTGCCGAGGTGGTGGCCGGTGCCGACATGCTGAGTCTGGGTGCGACGATCCGGCTGTCCGAGTACCCATCGGCCGATGAAACCCCTCCGCTTCTTGGCGAAGACGCCTATGCCGATTGCCCCGAGTTCGCCGTCTGGCTGAGCGGCTTGCGCCAGCGGCTGCGATCGCAACGGCGCGAACGCCTGGCTGCGCAGGCATCGCTGCTCGAGCGGGAAGGGCGGCTGGCCGAGGCCATCGTGGCTGCGGAGCAGTTGCTGGTGCTCGAGCCCCTGCAAGAGCACGCGCACCGCCGCCTGATGCGCATGCACTACCTTCGCGGCGATCGGGCTGCCGCCTTGCTGGCATTCGATCGCTGTGAGCAACTGCTGAAGCACGAAGTCGGCGCCAAACCGTCGACCGAGACGCTTGCGTTGCTGGCCACCATCGAGCACGGCCAGGCGCCAACGACAGCAATGGCTCGCCGCGCGGTGCCGGCCAGCGTGATGCGCCCGCCACGCATGGTGGGCCGTGAACGGGAACTCGCTCAGCTGGAGCGGGCCTGGGATGCTGGCCACGTGGCCACAGTGACCGGTGAGGCCGGCATGGGCAAGAGCCGCTTGCTTCAAGACTTCATGCAACGCCATGCGGGCCTCGTGCGCACCGCGGGCCGCCCCGGCGACATGGGTGTGCCCTTTGCCACGCTGGCGCGCCTGCTTCGCGCGGTGGGCGACCTGGCGCTTGCCAACGCCGAGCTCATGGCGCCTCATGCGCGCCGCGAAATCGCGCGGGTCCTGCCCGAGTTCGCGGACTCCTCGCTGCACCCCGGCGAGGGCCAGCGATTGCGCTTGCGGCAGGCCATTGCATCCTGGCTGCGCGCCAGCCAGGTGCAAGGCCTGGTCGTCGATGACCTGCACTTTGCCGACGAGGCCAGCCTGGAGATGCTGCGATCGCTCGCCGACAACGCAGATGAGCCCACCTTGTTGCACTGGGCATTCGCCTTTCGCCCCGCGGAGGCCGGTTCGCCGGTGCAGCAGCTCCAAAGCGCGCTGGCCGAAGCCGCGCGACTGGTGCCCGTGCCGGTTCAGGCACTGGATGAAGCAGCCCTGGTCGAGTTGGTCGACGACCTCGGGCTGGAAGGCATCCGGGGTACGGCGCTGGCGCCCATGCTGCTGAAGCGCACCGGCGGCAACCCGCTGTTCGTACTGGAAACGCTCAAACAGGCCTGGGTCGAACGCAGCCTCGATCCGTTGGCGGTTGGCATGGTGCTGCCCAAGCCTCTGTCGGTGGGCCAGCTCATCGACACACGCGTGGCCCAACTGTCACGCGGCGCTCTGGCGCTTGCCCGTGTGGCCAGCATCGCCGGAGTGGACTTCAGCATCGCATTGGCCGAACACGTGCTGGGCATGAGCGCCATGCAGTTCAGCGACGAACTCAACGAGTTGGAGGCCGCACAGGTTCTGAAGGATGCGCAGTTCGCGCACGATCTGGTGTTTGATGCCGTCCTGCGCAGCGTGCCGAAGGCGATCGCTCGGCACACACACGAGCGCGTGGCCGATTGGCTGGCGCATCAACAGGGCGAGCCGGCGCGCATCGCGCAGCATTGGGAGCAGGCTCAGGAGTGGGAGCGTGCAGGCCAGGCGTTCGTGCCGGCGGCAGAGCGCGCGGGGCTGGCCGGCCGGCGCATCGAGTCTGCGAGCCTGCTGGCCGACGCAGCACGTTGCTACGAACTGAGCGGCAACCTGTCGGCGCGGTTCCAGGCCCTTCAGGCGCGGGCCGACACGCTCGCCGCCCATGAAAATGGCGAGGCTGCTCGGCGGGCCGTCGCCGACGCAGAACAAGCCGCCGTGACCGACCAAGACCGCCTGCTGGCGCTGGCTTCCCGAGCCGATTTGAGCATCATGCGCGGCGATTACGACGACGCCTTCGCGGTCGCCCATCGCGGCTTGGCGATGGCGCGGGCTCAACACGAAGAAAGCTCGGTCTTCCGGTTCTCGCTGGCGTTGGCCAGCGCATTGAACAAGCTGGCGCGTTCTGCCGAAGCGGTGTCTCTGCTCGAGCCTCTGCAGCCATGGGTCGAGGCCCACGCGGCTGCGGAGCAATCGCGTGAATACTGGAACGCGATGGCGCTGGCGTTGGATTTTTCGCATCGCTTCGCCGAGGCCATACAGGCTTGGCAGCGCACGCGCAGTCATGCGGAAAGTCTGGGGCCGGACCACGTGGCCCAGGCCGTCACGAACCAGGCCTGGACGTTTTTCAAGATGGGGCGTAGCCGGCAAGCGGCCGAAGAAGGGCTGCAAGGCCTTCGGTTGCTGCAGTCCACCGACGACGATCAGCGCGGGCGGCTGATGACGACGCAGATCGGGGTGGCCTTTTTCCTGCGCCACATTGGTCACTTTGCGCAGGCGCTGCCCCTGTTCGAACAGGCTCTGCCCTATTTGCGTGACAGCGGGATGGGGTACTGGGCATCGACCTGCGAGCAGGGGCTCGCCCTGACCTTCGAGCACCTCGGGCAGCCGGCCCGTGCGCACGAACTCCTGGCGCAGGAGCACGCAGGGCTGGTCCTGCACATGCAGGCCATGCGATTGGCCTACCGCGCCGAGCTCGCGCAGCTGACCGGCGGCGACGGGCTGGGGCTCATGCGCGAGGCGCTGGCGTTGCTGCCCGAGCACGACCACATCGCCTACCGGGTGGCGTCGCTGCTGGCCAGCACCGTCGTGCCACCGGACGAGGGCGAAGCCCTGTCCACCGGTCTGGCGGCATGGGCGAGCGTGCGCGGCCGATATGGCCTGGCCTTGTCGGGCCACGTGCGTGCCGCGGCGTGCGCACTGGCCCAGGGTGCGGCGTCACGCGCCCTGCCACACGCCGAGGCCGCATGGCACCTGATCGCCGAGCATCACCCGGAGAATCGCTACGTTGGCGAGGTGTGGCTCACGGTCGGCCGGGTCTTCGCGGCGCTGAAGCGCGACGCCGAGGCCACTCGCGTGATCGAGCAAGGTTGTGCATGGGTGAAACACATCGCCGCTGTTCACGTGCCCGAGGCCTTCGTCGAAAGTTTCCTGCACCGCAACCCGATCAACCGAGATCTGCTGCTGGCGGCGCAGCATCTGCCAGTGATTGCTTCTTAGAGTCGGCAGCCCCCGAGCTGTCGACAAGTCTCTGCCGTTGTGGGCGGCCACCAGCAAGCGGCTGCGGGTGTTGACCTGCGGGGCCGGGCCATCGATGCCGATGTCGCCGCGGCTGCCGGAGGCCTGCGCTCAGGGCGCGATACCGAGTTGTTCGTGCAGCGTGTTCAGCGCCAAGGCCTTTCCGGCCTGCGCTTCGATGGGATCTTTCGAGATGCCCAGCGACTGCGTCGTGCCGATCGTGGCGGTGTAGAGGCAGTCCATGCGGCTGCGCTGGCGGTCGTCGAGGCGCTTGAAGTGCTCGTCGGTGGCATAGGCCAGGTTGACGGCCTGGATCGCCTCTTTCAAGCGCGCGGTCTCGGGAGCCTTGCCGGTCGCCACCCGCAGGCCGGTGCCGATCAACAGGCAGGTTGCGACGGTCAGTGGGTGCCCCTGGGCCCCGAGTTGCTTCTCCACGTCGGCCGACAGGCCATCGATGCGTGCGCGTTGTACTGCGCCGAGACCGGCAGCGCGAAGGCGGCGACGAGCATCACGATCGGGAGACTGCGGGGTATCGGGGGCTCCGGCGGCTGCGTATGTCGCCGGCTCATCGGCTTGTCTTGAGCAGATTGCCGGTCGTGGCCGCACCGCGCACGGCCCGCGCAGTGACGCGGCCCACCGAGAGGGCGCCACTGCGCTGGTTGCGCAACAGGGCGCCGCCGTCGCCACCCATCACCGGCGTCGTCGGGCTGGCCCAGGCGACGCCGCTGACGAAGTAGCCGAGCGGCAGGTCGAGCGTGCTCCAGGTCAGACCGCCGTTCGACGTGGACAGGATCTCCGTGCCGACCGCGATGCCGGTGTTGGCGTCGCGGAACGCAACGCCACGCATGCCGCCGCCGTTGTTGAGGTGGACGCGGGCCCAGGTCAGGCCGCCATCGGTGCTGCGCTTGATCTCGCTGTCGGTCGACACGATGGCCACCGTGTCGCTCACCCGGGCGATGAACTGCACGGTGTCGGTGGCGAGCTTCGGCTGGATTTCGACCGAGGTCCAGGTCGCGCCGCCATCGGTCGTGCGCAGCAAGGTGCCGTCCTGCCCGCCCACCAGGCCGACCCGTGGTGTCAGGAAGCGCGCGGCCCACAGCCACTTGGCCGACGGCAGCGTGACCGGGGTCCAGCTCGCGCCCGCATCGGTGGTGCGGCGCATGAAGCCGCCGGTGCCGAAGGCCGAGCCCGAGACGCGGCCGACCGCGATGGCCGTCGTCGCCGAGGCCATGGCCCCGGAGTTGAAGTTCACACTCGGGTCGTCGAGCACCGTGGTATAGGTCGCGCCGGTGTCCGTCGAGAGCGACACCGTGCCGAACAGGCTGAAGGCCATGACGGCATTCGCGCTGCCGAAGGAGATCGCCGACGGCCCGTTGAACGAGGTCGCCGTCCCGTCGCTCCAGGTGAGGCCGGCGTCGGTGCTGCGCCGCACCTGGCCCAGCAGGTTGGTGGCGAGCGTGACGTTGCCCCCGGGGCCGGCCTCGAGCTGCTGGATGGTGTCGTCGAGCCGCCCGCCGGCGATGCGCGTCCAGGTCTGGCCACCGTCGAGGGTGCGCGCGACGGCGCCGTACTGGCCGACCGCGAGGCCGAACGACGGGTTGGCGAATCGCATGCGCCAGTTCTGTTGACCGCCGGCCAGGCCGTAGTCGGGATCGGTCCAGGTCGCGCCGCCGTCGGTCGAACGGATGAACGCGCTGTACTGGCCCATCACGACGACCGTGTTCGCATCGGCGAAAGCGACGGCGCTGCTGCCGCTGCCGAGGTTCACGTTCACCACCGACCAGGTGGCGCCGTAGTCGCTCGTGCGCAGCACCTGCGACTGCGCCTGCTGCACCGCGACGCCTGAGCCGCCGCTGCCGAAGGCCAGGTCGACGAGGTAGTCGGTGCCGGCTGTCGCCACGCGGCTCCAGGTCATGCCGCCATCGCTGCTGCGAAGGAAGGTGCCGGTGCCGGCGATCGCCACGAAGACGTTGTTGCCGGCGTAAGCGACGCGGTAGAGGTTGCTGCCCGATGGCAGCGTCGCCACCGAGATGCTGACGGGCGCCCAGGTCGCGCCGCCGTCCACGGTGCGCCACACCTTCGAGCCGACTGCGGCGCCGACGTTGGCATCTGCAAACGTCACGCCGGTGATCACGTCGCAACAGCCGCCGTTGTAGACGGTGGTCCAGGTCGTGCCTGCGTCGAGGCTGCGGAAGATGCTCTGCCCTTGCGTGGGAAGGCTCCCCGTGGCGACGAGAACGCCGCTGGCCGGTTGGGCCAGGTCGCTCCAGTTGTAGCGCGCGGGGTCCCAGCTGACGGCCCAGGCGTTGCCTTTGTCGCTGCTGCGCATCACCGTGCCGTTGACGACACCGACCGCGTAGACCTTGCCGGCCGCGCTGTCGATGACGAGCCCGCTCAGCGGATCCGCCACCGGGGCGGGTTGCAGATAACACCAGCCGGTCGAGTCGCCCACGCAGGCGCCGACCGTCGAGGGCTGGCCGACGGTGACAGTGAGCGCGACGGTGTTGCTCGTCACCGAGCCCAGCCCGTTGGTGACGTTGACCGCGTAGCTGCCGGCGTCGGCGCTCTGTGCGTTGGTCAACGTGAGCAACGGCGACGCGGCGCCGCTGATGCCGGCGCTGCCAGTGCCCGCGGCGTGGTCGCTCAGCGGCGTGCCATTGAGGCTCCATTGGTAGGACAGTGCCCCGCTGCCGGCCGCCACCACGCTGAAGCCCGCGCTGCCGCCCACCGGGGTGCTCGCAGCCAGGGGCTGTGTGGTGATGGAGGGCGCGATGGCGCTGCTGCTCACATGCAGCAACACGTGCACGCTGCTGGCCGAGCCCGCACTGCTGCGCGCCACCGCATAGAACTCTGCACCGTCGTCGGCGAAGGCCGTGACGAAGGGGTCGAGGTGGCAGGGCGTGGGATTGGCCGGCAGCGTGGTGGGCCACGCCGGCACGGAGGCCAGGGTGGCCGGCCCGCAGGTCTTCACCACCTGGTCGACGCCGACCTGCACACGGTGCAGGTCGATGGTGACGTAGGGCACGCCGTCGGCCGTGGTGCTCAGGTCGAAGGTCTCGCCCGCCTGCACCGTGCGGCCCTGCGGCTGCAGCGTGAAGGCCGGGCTGCTCAGCAAGGTGTTGGTGACGATGAGCTGGACCGTGTTGCTGTAGGGCACACAGCTGCTGACACCGGAGACGCGCACGTTGCAGACTTTGGCGCGCAAGAGCGCGCCGTTGTCGCGTGCACCATTGGCGGTGAGGGTGAATGTGCTGGTGTCCGGGCTGGGGCTGCTGGTCTTGCCGTCGCCGGCGAACACCACGGCATTGGCGGGCAGCCAGCTGCCGTTCGCGCCTTGCCGCTCCCACGACACCTGCAGGCCGTTGGCCGTGGCGCTCACGCTGAAGTCGGCCACCTGGCCGGTGACGACCGACGCGTTGATCGGTTGCGAGTTGATCACCGGCAAGTCGGGCGGGGCTGCCGCGTCGTGCACCTTCAGGGGGAAGTCGGCATCGAAGCTCCAGCAAACCTTCTGGTTGTCGCCGCGGCCGATGATGAAGCCCGTCCAGCAGTACTGGGCCGTGGCCTTGTAGTGCACCACCACGCCGTTGGGGTTGCCCGCCCCGGGGATGGCGGCCGGGTCGAGGTGGGGCTGGCCCACGAACGAATAGAAGTCGTTGTTGGCATCGTTGAACAGGTCGCTGTAGGTGGTCATGCCCGGGCCGCGCACCAGCAGCTCGTCGACGCGGTCGAGGCCGCGGGGGCGCTCCCAGAGAAGCAAGGCCGCCATGTCGACCGGCTTCTCGATCGGGCGCACGAAGGTGAGCGCGCTGTCGTCGAACGGCGGTGCGAAGCCTTCGAGCTTGAGGCCCAGGTCGTGGTAAGCCGGGCAGTCGCCGATGCCGAAGCCGAACACACCGGCGTCGCCCGGTGTGCACACGCCGGCCACCCAATACGACAGGCTGCCTACGTCGGCGACCGCCACCCCGGCCTGGGTGCCGAGGTTGGGCTGCACATGCCAGGTGCCGTCGGTCTCGCCGCGCAGGATCACGATCTTGCCGCCCGCGGGCACCTTGCTAGCGTCGTAGGGCAGGGTGAGCGTGCCGTGGCGGTCGAGCTCGGTGCCGTGGGGGGTGATGGCATAGATGGGCGACAGCAGCGTCATGCCCACCAGCGGCGGCGCGCCGGTGGAGTCGCGTGCGATGCGAAAGGTGGTGCCGGTGGTCACCGCCTGGTCGGGCAGCGTGAGCACCACGCCATCGGGGCCTTGCACCGTGCCGCCCGTGCTGTCGACGGTGGCCGAGCCTTCGCTCGCCGGCGGCGGGGGCGGGTCATCGCCGCCGCTGCACGCGCCCAGCAAGCTGAGCGTCAAGGCCAGGGCGAGGCCGCACAGGGTTTTTGTCACGTCGAGGTTCCAGAGGTCGCGCGGCCTTTCACTCAAGACCCCATCCAGGTCCAGAAGGTGCTGACCGGTGCACTCACCCAGACCGGGGTGGGCGAGGCCAGGCTGGTGCCGTTGCCCAGCTCGCCGTCGATTCCGCGGCCGAAGCAGGTGGCGCGGCCGTCGGCTTGCAGCGCGCAACTGAACTCGTTGCCGCCACTCATGTATTCGGGCAGGTTGGTGCCTTGCAGCGGGGTGACAACGGTCGGGCTGATGACGTGGCTTGCGCCGCCGGCCTGGCCGATGGATTCGCCGTAGTCGTTGCTGCCCCAGCACTTGAAGCTGCCGTAGATGTCGATACTGCAGCTGTTGTACATGGAGGCCGAGAGCAGCAGCACACCGCTCAGCCCGGCCTGCTGGGTGGCGGGGTAGACCACGTTGCTCACGCCCGACGAACTCTGCTGGTAGCTGTTGTTGCCCCAGCAGTAGACCGAGTAGCTGCCGTCGTTGACGATGGCGCAGGTGTGCAAGGCGCCCGAGCGGATGGCCAGCACGCGGTTGAGCGGCGTGCCCTGCGCTGTCAGCACCGTCTGCGGCGTGCCGGTCTGGCTGGGGGTGGACAGGCCTGTGCCAAGCTGCCCCGATTCGTTGTCGCCCCAGCAGGCCACGGTGGTGTCGGCCTTCAGCGCACAGGTGAAGTAGCCGGTGCCGGCCGAGATGGCCACGGCATTGCTGATGCCGTTGACTGCCACGGGGGTGACCGACTGCGAGCCGGTGGCGGCGCTGCCGAGCTCGGCCTCGGAGTTCTTGCCGAAGCAGGCCACGGTGCCGTCGCTCTTCAGTGCGCAGGTGTGGTACCGGCCCGCCGCCAGTGCCACCACGCCGCTCAGGCCACCCACTGCCAGCGGCGAAGTGTTGGTGCTGCTGTGAAAGCTCGCAGCGTTGCCGAGCTGGCCCTCGGTGTTGTCGCCCCAGCAGGCCACGGTGTGGTCGGCCTTCAGCGCGCAGCTGTGGCCGTCGCCGGCGGCGAGGCCGAGCACGCCGCTCAGGCCGCTCACGTTGACAGGCGAGGGCTGATTCTGGCTTTGGCTGTTGCCCAGGTCGCCGGTGCCGCCGTAGCCCCAGCACTTGACGGCCCCGGTCGGGGTGAGGGCACAGCTGTGGAAGGCGCCCGAGACGATGGGCGAGTCGACCGCGGCGGTGCTGATGCTGGCCTGCGCACTGCGCCCGTTGCTGGCAGTGGCGACCACGCGGATCGTGTGCGCGCCCGGTGTGTTCCAGGCGTGCAGCACGCCATTGGCGAAGCCGGTGAAGAGGTTGCCGCCCGCCACCTCGTCGAAATACCAGGTGGTGGAGGTGAGGGTGATGTTCTGCTGTTCGGTGACCAGGTAGGGGACCAGCGCGCCCATCGCCGCATACGGCGAAGGCGAGATCACGAGCGAGAGCGGCCGGGTGTCGGTGTCGCTTGCCACGCAGCTGACCGTCACGTTGGTGACGTTGGCCGAGCCGATGGCGCCGCTGCCGTTGGCCACGGTGCAGGTCTGCGCCGGGTTGCTGGGCTGGGTCTTGACCGTGACGCTGTAGGTCACTCCCGAGGCCAAGGCGGTGGCGAAGATGACGCTGCCGTTGGCGGCCACGGCCTTGTCGTCGGTGGCCTTGTCTTGCAGCACGAGCCCGCTGCCGGTCAGGCCGGCAACGGTCGCGCTGACGGTGTAGGTGGCAGTCGGTGGCGCCGGCGTCGTGGGGGTGTCGGTGGGGCTGTCGGGGCCGCAGGCGCTGAGCGCCATGGCCGCAAGCAGCCCTGCCAGGGCATGGGAGATTGGTTTTCGGACGGACATGCTGATGCTGATGCGCATGGAAAGCTCCTGAGTCGTGGGGCTGCTCGACACCGTGCAACCCGGGAGTCCGGCGCAGGTGTTGATCGATGTGCCCGAGGCTAAGGAGCGGCCGTTAGCGAGCCGTTAGTGCGAGCCAGGCCGCTGCGTCAGGGCGATGCGCAGAGTGGGCGGGGCGGAGCCGGCTGGGCTCGGGCGGGCAGGTGTGCCGCTCGTCCTTGTCGGGCGCGGACTCAGTGGTGCGATCTGCCGTCGGCCGGATATTCAGGCGGCGCAGCGGGCAGGGTGGCCTCAGCGGACGGCCTGCGCCGCCGGCATGCTGCTGCGGCCGCAGCGATCATTGCCTGGCGGGCTTGGCCCACGGTGGCCACGATCCACTGGCCACGCAGCGAGTAGACAATGAGTTCGTCGTCTTCGACGTCGCCGTGGGTGGCCGTTTGCCTGCGCTGCGCGAGCTCTTCGAGCGCACGACCGGCATGGCTGTCGACACCGCGCGTCTCCACGATGATGCGAGCCAGAGCCTCCTGGCTCAGGATCGAGTGGCAGGCCCTGCGGTCGGGTGTCACCCGCCTGTCGGGGCTGACACCCGCTTGCCATGTCGATGCGCTCATCGGGGCTCCTTCACTGCGTCGTGCGAGACACCAGGGCATTGTGTGCCTTTGCCGTCTCCATGCAACGCGGATGGCGCCGTGCCCGGCTGGGGCATATGCACTTGCCCGATGGGGTCTTGCACTGGCCGACGCGTATCTCGTCAAGGTCCAATGCAAAGCCTGACCCAGGTCAACGACATCGACTGCCGGCGCGCGCATCGTGCGCAGCAACCAGGAGTTTGCCCCCATGCCAGAAACCCACGAGGCCAAACGCACGCTTGCCAGCTTGCCGGCGCAAAGCATCAGCCGGGAAGTGCTGCTCGAAAAATATGCCAAAGGTGACGAGCAAAGTGCCGAGGCGGTCAACCAGCGCGTGGCGCGAGCCTTGGCGTTGGCCGAATCGCCTGGCCAGCGCACCCAATGGGAAGAGCGCTTCGCGCAGGCACTGCGCCAGGGCTTCGTGCCGGCGGGGCGCATTCAGTCTGCTGCCGGCACCGAGCTGTCGGCCACGCTGATCAACTGCTTCGTGCAGCCGGTGGGTGACTCGATCGCACAGCCCGAAGACGGTCACCCCGGCATCTACGTCGCGCTCACCGAAGCCGCCGAGACCATGCGCCGCGGCGGTGGCGTGGGCTACGACTTCTCGCGCATCCGCCCGCGCGGCGCCTGGGTCAGCAGCACGCAGAGCAGCGCCTCGGGCCCGGTGAGCTACATGCGCGTGTTCGACCGCTCCTGCGAGACGGTGGAAAGCGCCGGCGCGCGCCGCGGTGCGCAGATGGGCGTGCTGCGTTGCGACCACCCGGACATCGAAGAGTTCATCCACGCCAAGGACGAAGGCGACCTGAAGAACTTCAACATCTCGGTCGGCGTGACCGATGCGTTCATGGAAGCCGTGCAGGCCGACGCCGAGTTCGAACTCGTGCACCGCGCCGAGCCCGGCACGGCACAAAAGGCCGCCGGCGCCTACCCGCTCGCCGGCCAATGGGTCTACCGCAAGCTGAAGGCGCGCGAACTGTGGGACCAGATCATGCGGTCGACCTACGACCACGCGGAGCCGGGTGTGCTGTTTCTCGATGCGATCAACCGCGACAACAACCTCTCCTATTGTGAAAGCATCGCCAGTACCAACCCTTGCGGCGAGCAACCCCTGCCTCCCTACGGCTGCTGCTGCCTCGGCTCCATCGACCTCACGCGCTTCATTGCCGACCCGTTCGAGCCGCAGGCGCGCTTCGATGAAGAGGCCTTTGCGCAGGTCGCGCGCACCGCGGTGCGCATGCTCGACAACGTGCTCGACGTAACTGTCTGGCCGCTGCCGCAGCAGCACGACGAGGCGCGCAACAAGCGGCGCATCGGCCTCGGGTTCACCGGGCTGGGCGATGCGCTGATCATGCTCAACCTGCGCTACGACACACCCGAGGCGCGTGCGATGGCTCGGCGCATTGCCGAGCTGCTGCGCGACTCGGCCTACGACGCGTCGGCCGACCTGGCGCAGGAGCGCGGCACCTTCCCGCTGTTCAACGCCGACCTGCTGCTCAGCAGCGGCACCTTCGCGTCGCGCCTGCCGCAGCGGCTGCGCGAGCGCATCCGCACACACGGCCTGCGCAACTCGCACCTGCTGTCGATCGCACCCACCGGCACCATCAGCCTGGCCTTTGCCGACAACGCGAGCAACGGCATCGAGCCCGCCTTCAGCTGGAGCTACACCCGCAAGAAGCGCATGCCCGATGGCGGCTTCAAGGAGTACGCGGTCGAAGACCACGCCTGGCGCCTGTACCGCCACCTGAAAGGCGAGCAGGCACCGCTGACGCCGGCCTTCGTGACGGCACTCGAGATGAGTGCGCTCGACCACGAGGCCATGGTGGCCGCGGTGGCGCCGTGCATCGACACGGCCATCTCGAAGACCGTCAACGTGCCGGTCGACTACCCGTATGCCGAGTTTCAAAACCTCTACATGCAGGCCTGGCAGTCGGGCCTCAAAGGCCTGGCGACCTACCGGCCCAACGCGGTGCTGGGCTCGGTGCTCAGCACCACACCGACCGCCAACCCCCCTGCGGCCACGGTGATGCAGCTGAACGATGCCAACCAGCGCCTGGCGCTCGACCGCCTGCCGGCGCCGGTGCTGTCGTCGCTGCGCTGGCCGGGCCGCCCCGAGCTGCCGGCCGGCAACCCCGCGTGGACCTTCATGGTCAAGCACCCGTTCGGCGAGTTCGCGCTGTTCGTCGGCGAGTTCGCGAGCGAAGGCGGCGCGCCCAAACCGTTCGAGGTGTGGATCAATGGCGCCGAACAGCCGCGCGGCCTGGGTGCACTGGCCAAAACCCTGTCGATGGACTTGCGTGCCGACGACCCGGCCTGGCTGCAACTCAAGCTCGACGCGCTGGCCACCGTGGCGGAAGAGCGTGCGTTCGAGATGCCGTTCCCACCGCACGGCGAACGCCGGCTGTTCCCGGGTGTGGTGGCGGCCACCGCGGCGGTGATCCGCTGGCGTTGCGAGCAGCTCAAGGCGTTGCCGGGGGCGGGCCGCAACGGGCCCACGCCGGTGATCGACGCGATGTTCGCTCGCGACGAGCCGCACACCGGCCCGTCGGGCACGTTGGCCTGGGCGGTGGACGTGAGCAACCCGAGCACCGACGAAGCCTTCACCCTCACGCTGAAGGAAGTGACGCTGCCCGGGCCCGACGGCGCGGCCGTCACGCGGCCCTGTGCCGTGGGCTTCTCGGGCAACTACCCGCGCGCACTCGACGGCCTGGCGCGCGTGCTCTCGCTCGACATGCGGGTGATCGACCCGGCCTGGATTGGCATGAAGCTGCGCAAGCTGCTCAACTACGCCGAGCCACTGGGCTACTTCATGGCTTTCGTGCCCGGCCTGCCGCACGGCGAGCGACGCCAGCAGACCTGGCCGTCGACCGTGGCCTACCTGGCGCGGCTCATCATCCACCGCTACGCGATGCTGGGCGTGCTCACCGAAGAAGGCTTCCCGGTACGTGACATGGGGGTGCTGGAGCCGCCCGAAGACGCCGCCGCCTCACCGCGGCTCACCGGCAAGGTGTGCCCCGAATGCGGCAACCCGAACGTGATCCACAAGGACGGCTGCGATTTCTGCACCGCCTGCGGCTATGTGGGGCAGTGTGGCTGATGGGCGAACCCACAGACGCCGTCACTGATGTGCCTCGACGAACGCCCACAAGGCGTCGCCGACAGACCGGTCGTCGCTGTTGATGGAGTAGGCCTCCGACATGTGGCTGTGGGCTGCGAACGTCGCTGTCGCGAACGGTCTGCCCGCGGCCCGCAGGCCTTCACGCAACAGCTCGGCTTGCGCCTTGAACTGCGGTGGATCCAGCTCCGCCTGGCCCACCCACAGCGGCGTGCCGCAGGCAACGAGGCCGTCTAGCGACGAACGCTCGAGGTAGCGCGCGCTGTCGTTGCCGAAGTAGGCCGGGTAGGTGGGGGATTGCGCCACGAGTTCCGGCGTCACCCGGTACACGCCCGACAACAGCATCGCCCCCGCGGGGCCCGGTCTCGCTGCATGGAACTCGGGCCGGGCCACATACGCCGCCACGTGCGATGCCCCGGCCGAATGGCCGAGCAGAAAGATGCGCGTGGGGTCGCCGCCGCGCCGTGCGATGTTGTCTTGCACCCAGCGCAGCGCCCGCCCGATGTCTTGCGGGCCGGCCGGCCACGGGTCCTGGGGTGCGAGCCGGTAGGTCATGTTGACGCCGACCATGCCGTGGTGCGTGGCCCACAGCATCACGTTGTCGTAGAACGGGCTGTCCGGGCCTGACCGTCGGTTGCCGGCGACGAATGCGCCGCCATGCACGAAGACCACGACCGGCATGCTCTTATCTATGTCCTTGCCAGCAGGGCGCGCGGGCGTGAACACGTCCAGCAGGTTTCGCGCCGCCGGCCCGTACGTCACATCGCGCTCCACGTTCACGCTCATGTACGGCTCCTTCTCGGTGACCTGGGCTGCATAGAGCGGCGCTGTGGCGCCCGGGTTGATCACCGGCCCGATGGCCGCGAGCCGTTCGGCCAGGGCCGGCGGCACCTCGGCAGAGGCCGACCCGGCCAGCGCGGCCAACGCCACCGTGGCGGCCAGTTTGATCGTCATGTTCATTCGCTTCTCCTTGTGAGCGGGGGGGGTGAGCCACCCATGCTGCGGCGCCACCCCGACCCTGCGGGCCGTTGCCG
>Ga0302322_100002536_pt1 | contig 15429 bp, 11 predicted proteins | sample Fen_T0_2_FD_203757 | JGI IMG/M metagenome (GOLD analysis project Ga0302322, IMG submission 203757) | Peat permafrost microbial communities from Stordalen Mire near Abisko, Sweden - Fen_T0_2 | ecosystem: Environmental > Terrestrial > Soil > Wetlands > Permafrost | place: Sweden: Abisko... | reverse complement strand
TTCAACTCGCCGTAGGCAGTGGCGGCGGTGTCGCCGAAGCGGCGGCCTTCGAGCAGGTGCACGTGAACCGGCTCGACGCGGCCGCGCAACTGCACCTTGTCGAGGCTGCGGAAGCGGTCACGCAGGTCGTCGGCCAAACCGGCCACGACACTCGCCGTGGCCAGGGTTTCGTTGTCGCCGGCGTGGTCGAGCAGACGCGCGGCCACATTGACGGCATCGCCGAAGCAGTCGCCCGACATCTCCACCACTTCGCCATGCGCCAAGCCCACCTGCAGCTTTAGCACCGGCGTCAAGTTCATCGGTTGCGGGCCGTCGCCGACACTCGGCGGCACGATGCGGTCGAGCGAGTCGTGCATTTCATCGGCTGCGACCACGGCCTCTGCGGGGTCGGCAAACACGGCCATCAAGCCATCGCCCAGGGTCTTGACGACCACGCCACCCGAGGTGGACACGATCTGCGCGATCAGCGCGACGCTGCGTGTGACCACCGTGGTGGCCTCGGTGTTGCCCAGGGTTTCGTACAGCGAGGTGCTGCCGCGCAAGTCGGCAAACAGTACGGTTCGCTGAAGAATTTGCGTCATGTCGTGAAGTTTATGGCAACAAACATGAAAAAAGCCCCGGTGATTTAGGCCGGGGCTTGAGGCTTTTTCTGCAGATCAGAGCTTGTCGAGGTAGGTTCTCAACTTGTGGCTTCGCCGCAAGTTGAGTTGCCGCTTCGCCATAACTCGCTAACGCGAGTCACGCGTCAGGCCAAGCTTTACAGGTTGTCCAGATACGTGCGCAATTTGTCCGAACGGCTCGGGTGCTTGAGCTTGCGGATGGCCTTGGCCTCAATCTGGCGGATGCGTTCACGTGTCACGTCGAACTGCTTGCCCACTTCCTCCAGCGTGTGGTCCGTGCTCATCTCGATGCCGAAGCGCATGCGCAGCACCTTGGCTTCGCGCGGCGTCAGGCTGTCGAGGATGTCCTTCACCACGTCGCGCAGGCCGGCCTGCATGGCAGCTTCGATCGGCGCGGTGTTGTTGGTGTCCTCGATGAAGTCGCCCAGGTGCGAATCGTCGTCGTCGCCGATGGGGGTCTCCATCGAGATCGGCTCCTTCGCGATCTTCATGATCTTGCGGATCTTGTCTTCCGGGATCTCCATCTTCTCGGCCAGCGTCGGCGCGTCGGGTTCGAAGCCGAATTCCTGCAAGTGCTGGCGCGACAGGCGGTTCATCTTGTTGATTGTCTCGATCATGTGCACCGGGATGCGGATCGTGCGCGCCTGGTCGGCGATCGAGCGCGTGATGGCCTGGCGGATCCACCACGTCGCATACGTCGAGAACTTGTAGCCGCGACGGTATTCGAACTTGTCCACCGCCTTCATCAGGCCGATGTTGCCTTCTTGAATCAGGTCGAGGAACTGCAGGCCACGGTTGGTGTACTTCTTGGCGATGGAGATCACGAGGCGCAGGTTGGCCTCGATCATTTCCTTCTTGGCGTCGCGCGAAGACTTCTCGCCTTCGTTCATGCGCTTGTTGATCTGCTTCAGGTCCTCGAGCGGCACCACGGCGCGTGCCTGCTGGTCGGTCAGCTTCTTCTGCAGTTCCTGGATCGCAGGCAGGTTGCGCGTGAGGATGGCGCTGTAGTTCTTGCCCGACGCCGCTTCCTTCTCGGCCCACTTCAGGTTGAGCAGGTTGGGCGGGAAATGCTTGATGAAGTATTCCTGCGGCATGCCGCACTTGTCGACCAGGATCTTGCGCAGCTCGCGTTCATAGCGGCGCACGTCGTCGACCTGCGAGCGCAGGATGCCGCAGAGCTTCTCGATCGTCTTGACCGTGAAGCGGATCGTCATCAACTCGGCGCTGATGGCCTGCTGCGACTTGCTGTACGACGGTGACTGGTAGCCGTCCTTCTCGAACGACTTGCGCATCTTGTCGAAGTTGATGCGCAGGTTCTCGAACTTGGTCAGCGCGGCGGCCTTCAGCTCTTCGAGTTTCTTGGTCAGCGCCTTGCTGCCACCCTGGCCGTCGTCGTCGTCTTCCTCGTCGAAGAAGTCGACATCTTCTTCGGCCACATAGTCGTCGGCCTCGTCTTCGGAGACAAAACCGTCGACGGCTTCGGAGATCTGCATCTCGCCTGCGGCGATGCGGTCGGCGTAGACCAGGATCTCTGCGATCGTCGTCGGCGACGCGCTGATCGCCAGCATCATGGCCTGCAGGCCACCTTCGATGCGCTTGGCGATCTCGATTTCGCCTTCGCGAGTCAGCAACTCGACCGTGCCCATTTCGCGCATGTACATGCGCACCGGGTCGGTCGTGCGGCCGAATTCGGAGTCGACCGTCGACAGCGCGGCTTCCGCGGCTTCTTCGGCTTCTTCTTCGGTGGCGGTGGTGGTGCCGCCGCCGGCGATCAGCAGCGTGGCGGCGTCGGGCGCCTGCTCGTACACGGCGATGCCCATGTCGTTGAGCATCGACACGATGGCTTCGAGGATTTCGGCGTCGACCAGCTTTTCAGGCAGGTGGTCGTTGATTTCCTGGTGTGTCAGGAAGCCGCGCGTCTTGCCCATCTTGATGAGCGTCTTCAACTCCTGGCGGCGCTTGGCGACTTCCTCTTCGGTCAGCGCGGTCTCGTCGAGACCGAACTCGCGCATCAGCGCGCGCTCTTTCGCCCGCGACACCTTCATGCGCAGTGGCTTGACCTTCGCGACCTTTTCTTCGCCGCCTTCGGTCTCGACTTCAGGCTCGCCTTGCAGGTCGGCCTCGATGTCGGAGAAGTCCTCTTCAGGCACTTCTTCCTTCTTGGTTGCCACAGCCCCGGCCTTGGGTTTGCGACCCGGCTTGCCTTTGGCTTCGACAACGGCCTTGGCCATCGGCTTGGCAGCCACAGCGGCCTTGGCCGGCTTCTTCTTGTCTTCGACCTCGGCCTTGTGGGCCTTGGCGGGCGCAGCGACGGGGGCTGTCTTGGCGGGAGCGCTCTTCTTCGCGGTCATGCAAATCCTCGAATGGTGGTGGGCGTCACGGCTCTGTGCTCACGGCTGTGCGTGAGCCAAAAGCGAAGCCAACCAATGCGGCAGCTTGCCGACAAAGGTTTGGCTTGGTGCGAACAAGCTGGCGTGACCATCGATTGGAGTGCAGCCCTTGCGGGGAAAGTTGGCCTTGTGTGGGGACCCTGGGTCAGAGGGTGGCCGGGGCCCGGAGGTGCTGCTGTCACTCTTGCCGCGTAACAAACCCTAGATTATCGTCGAAGCTGGGCGTTACGTCAAAGTCGGTTGCTGCGCGCGATTGAGTTGGCGGATCCGATGGTCCAATTCACGCCAGCGTGTCAGGGCCTGCGGATCACTGGCTGCCTGCTGGATCAGCAACTCCTGCTGGGATTGCAACGATTTGATCCAGATGCCGTCGATGACGCGGCGCAGGTCGGCGAACTGCATTTCATCTGCCAGCACGCTTTGCGGCACCAGGCGCAGCGCGGCCTCGGCCCATTCGGTGTCTTGCAAGGCCTGCTCGACCACGGCCCACGAGCAGGCGCCGTGCTCGTTCAGGTAACGCTCCAGCCAGGCACACAGCGGGCCGTGCACCGAAGGCAGGCCGGCCAGCAACTCGTGGTCGTCCGCATCGAGCTGTTGCCACCAGTCACTGTGCAGCAGGAGCATGCGCAGCGCGGTATCGGCCGGGCTGGCGGGCGCGGCCCGGTTGCCGAGGCGGTTGGGCCGGGGCGGGCGTGCAAAGCCAGGCCGGTTGCGCGCCGGCGAATCGGCTTCTGACGTGCGCCTGGGTGCAGCAGCGGTTTGCCACAACTGGGCGAGATCAGGGCTTGCCAAGCCTGCCAACTGGGCCAACTCGCCAAGCAACTGCAGCTTGAACGCGCCCTCGGGCAGTGCACCCCACAGGGGCTTGGCATTGGCCAGCAGCTTGGCGCGGCCTTCGGCGCTGTCGAGGTCCATGCCGTCACGGGCGGCTTCGACCAACTGGCGCGACAGCGGCACGGCCTGCGCGACGGCCCGTTCGAACGCTTCGGTGCCATGTTCGCGCACATAGGAATCAGGGTCGTGCTCCGTCGGCAGGAACAGGAACCGGATGGTGCGCGTGTCGCCTGCGTGGGGCAACGACGCCTCCAGCGCCCGGCCTGCGGCGCGGCGTCCGGCGGCGTCGCCGTCGAAGCTGAACACCACCGAGTCGGTGAAGCGAAACAGCTTCTGCACGTGTTCGGCAGTGCAGGCGGTGCCCAGCGTTGCGACGGCGTTCGGAAAGCCCAGCTGAGCCAGCGCTACAACGTCCATGTAGCCTTCGACCACCAGCACATAGCCGCGCTGGCGCATCGCCGTTCGGGCCTCGTGCAAGCCGTAGAGCTCCCGGCCTTTGACGAACACCGGGGTCTCCGGCGAGTTCAGGTACTTGGGCTCGCCCTTGTCGAGCACCCGGCCACCAAAGCCGATCACGTCGCCCTGCACTGAGCGGATGGGGAACATGATGCGGTCGCGAAAGCGGTCGTAGCGTTTGCGGTCGGCGTCTGTGTCGCCCACGGCAATGACGAGGCCACTTTCTTCGAGCAGCGGGTCGTCGTAGCTCGGGAATGCGCTGGCGAGGCCGCGCCAGCCATCGGGCGCATAGCCCAGGCCGAAGGCGGCGGCAATCTCGCCCGTCAGGCCGCGACCCTTCAAGTAGTCAACGGCACGTGCATTCGCCTTGAGCTGCTTGCGGTAGTGGTCGGCAGCCTTGGCCAGTACGTCGCTCAGGGTCGCTTGGCGTTCTTTCAACTCGGCAGCACGTTCGCGTTCCTGCGGGGACCGGTCGTCTTCGGGGACGGTCATGCCCACTTGCTGGGCCAGGTCACGAACGGCGTCGAGAAAACCCATCCCGGAGTGCTCCATCAGGAAGCCGATGGCATTGCCATGCACGCCGCAGCCGAAGCAGTGGTAGGTCTGCCGCGTGGCGCTGACAGTGAAGCTGGGCGACTTTTCGCCATGAAACGGGCACAGGCCCTTGTGGTTGATGCCTGCCTTTTTCAGCTGCACGTGGCGCCCGACGATCTCGACGATGTCGGCGCGAGAAAGGAGGTCTTGGACGAAAGCGGGTGGGATCACGTCACCAGTCTAACGAAGGCCACCATGCAAAACGCCGCCCGGGGAGGGCGGCGCTCACGGGTGCAGGCAGGTCAGATCGCGAAATCGCTGATTTTCTTGCCCGACGCGAGAGCAGCTTTCAGCCATTTCGGCTGCAGGCCGCGGCCGCTCCAGGTGTCACCGGTGGCGGCATTGCGGAATTTGGGCGCGACCTTGCTGCCTTTGGCGACACCGACTTTGCTGCCTGCGCCCTTGCTGGAAAGGTCGGCCACCGTCAGGCCATATTCGCTCATCAGTGCCTTGACCTTGCCGATGGCGTCTTGCCGTTCACGCTTTTGGGTGGCTTCGATTTCCTGCTCGAGAGCAGCGCGTTTTGCCAGCAGGTCTTGAAGTGATGTCATGTTGTCTCTCCTTTGAACTAAGAATATGCAGCCTGATGCTGCCGAGTGCTGCATATTCTATATCAAGGAATTCTCAATATGCTGTCACCTATTTGCCACTCACCTGATCGGCTATTTGTGAAATATCTTCGGAGCGAAGTGTGTCAAAAGATACTGAAGATTCTCAGGCTGGATTCAGGGTACCGGCGGCACATAACCAGCCGGCTGTTCGGCTCCTTCGCCGAAGAAGAATCGCTCCATCTGCCGCGCCAGATATTGCCGCGCGCGCTGGTCGGCCAGATTCAGGCGATTTTCATTGACCAGCATGGTTTGGTGCTTCATCCACAGTTGCCAGGCTTCCTTGCTGATTTCGTTGTAGATGCGCTTGCCCAGCTCGCCGGGGTAAGGGGCGAAATCAAGGCCTTCGCCTTCTTTCTTGAGATGAACGCATTGAACGGTGCGGGCCATGGGTTACTCCTTGGAAATGAATGTGTCGGCGGCTTGGGGCGGCGTCAAGCGAGTTTCTTGACCAGCACCTGGGAGCGCCTGTCCCAGTTGTATTTTCGTTTGCGGGCTTCGGGCAACCAGTCGGGGTCGACTTGCGCAAACCCGCGTTTCAGAAACCAGTGCATGGTTTGCGTCGTCAGCACGAAGATGCTGTCCAGCCCACTGGCCTTGGCGCGCTGCTCCACGCGTTTGAGGATGCGTTCGCCATCGCCCTGGCCTTGCACGTTCGGCGACACCGTCAGCGCCGACATTTCTGCGGTGCGCGCCTCAGGGTAGGGGTAGAGCGCCGCACAGCCGAAGATCACGCCATCGTGCTCGATGACGGTGTAGTGGTCCACGTCGCGTTCGATCTCGGTGCGGTCGCGCTTGACCAGCGTGCCATTGCGCTCGAAGGGTTCGATCAATTGCAAGATGCCACCGATATCGTCGGCGGTCGCCTCGCGCAGGCTCTCGAGCTTCTCGTCGACGATCATCGTGCCCACGCCGTCATGGGTGAACGACTCCATCAGCACCGAGCCATCCACCGAGAACGGCACGATGTGCACCCGCTCCACGCCCGACTCGCAGGCCTTCACGGCATGCTGCAGATAGAACGCCGTGTCGGTCGGCTGCACCGGGTTGGGCAGGTTGGCCAGCAACTTTTTCGCGTCGGCCAAAGCCAGCTCGGTGTCGATCTCGCTGTTCGGGTCGGTCGGGTCGAGCGGGATGCCCTTGACCTCGGTGACGTAGATCAGCTTGTCGGCCTGCAAGGCGTCGGCGGCGCTGGCGGCCACGTCTTCCATGCTCAGGTTGAAGGCTTCGCCGGTGGGCGAGAAACCGAAGGGCGACAGCATCACGAGCGCGCCGAAATCAACGGCGCGGCGGATGCCGGCGGCGTCGATCTTGCGCACCAGGCCTGTGTGCTGGAAGTCCACACCATCGAGAATGCCGACCGGTCGGGCGGTGATGAAATTGCCCGACACCACGCGAATCTGCGCATGCGCCATCGGCGTGTTCGGCAGGCCTTGCGAAAACGCAGCTTCGATCTCATACCGCATCTGGCCGGCAGCTTCCTGCGCACAGTCTAGTGCGATGCTGTCAGTGATGCGCATGCCATGACTGAAGCGCGAGACATGGCCCTTGAGCTTCAACTGCTCTTCGACCTGAGGGCGAAAACCATGCACCAGCACGAGCTTGATGCCCATTGCGTGCAAGATCGCCAGGTCCTGCGCAAAGGTGGCCAGCTTGCCGGCAGCCACCAGTTCGCCTGCGATCGCCACCACGAAGGTCTTGCCTCGGTGGGCGTGGATGTACGGTGCCACGGACCGAAACCACGGAACGAACGTGTGGGGAAAGACAAGACTCATGGCGGGCGCTTTGAAATAATCAACGATTTTTGCACGAAGGCCTGATGACTTCTCCCCCGCGCCGCAGTGCGCCCCCGGTGGCCAACCCGATCCCGCCGATCACTTTTCCCGAATCGCTGCCCGTCTCGGGCCGGCGCGAAGAAATCGCGCGGGCGATTCAAGACCATCAGGTCGTGATCGTCTGCGGCGAGACCGGTTCGGGCAAGACCACGCAGTTGCCGAAGATCGCGCTGACCCTCGGCCGCGGAAAAGGTGCTGGCGGCCGCGGGCTCATCGGCCATACCCAACCGCGGCGCATCGCCGCGTCCAGTGTGGCCAAGCGCATCGCACAAGAGCTGAACACGCCGCTGGGCGAGCACGTGGGCTTCAAGGTGCGCTTTCAGGACCGCCTCTCGGCAGGCGCCAGCGTCAAGCTGATGACCGACGGCATCCTGCTGGCCGAAACGCAGAACGATCCGCTGCTCAAGGCCTACGACACCATCATCATCGACGAGGCCCACGAGCGCAGCCTGAACATCGACTTTCTGCTGGGCTATCTGCGGCAGATCCTGCCGCGGCGGCCTGATCTGAAGGTCATCGTCACCTCGGCCACCATCGATGCAGATCGTTTCGCGCAGCACTTTGCATCGCGTCACGGGCCGGCGCCGGTCATCCAGGTGTCGGGCCGCCTGTTCCCGGTCGAACAGCGCTACCGGCCGTTTGAGGAAAGCCGCGAGTACGGCTTGAACGACGCGATCGGCGATGCGGTCGACGAACTGTGGCGCGAAGGGGCCGGCGACGTGCTGGTCTTCCTTCCTGGCGAGCGCGAGATCCGCGAAGCCGCCGACCACCTGCGCCGTCATCACCCGCCGGGTGTGGAAATCGTGCCGCTGTTCGCCCGCCTGAGCCAGCAGGAGCAAGACATGGTGTTCGAGCCGCACAGCGCGCGCCGCGTGGTGCTGGCCACCAACGTGGCCGAGACCTCGCTCACCGTGCCGGGCATCCAGTACGTGATCGATGCCGGCACGGCGCGCGTCAAGCGCTACAGCTACCGCAACAAGGTCGAGCAGTTGCAGATCGAGGCGGTGAGCCAGGCGGCCGCGAACCAGCGCGCCGGCCGCTGCGGGCGCGTCAGCAACGGCATCTGCATCCGGCTCTACGACGAGAAGGATTTTTCCGAGCGCACCCGGTTCACCGACCCCGAAATCATGCGGTCTTCGCTGGCCGGTGTGATCCTGCGCATGAAGTCGCTGGGCTTGGGCCTGGTGGAAGACTTTCCGTTTCTCGAGCCGCCGCCGCGCCGCGCCGTTGCTGACGGCTATCAACTGCTCAACGAACTGGGCGCGGTCGACGATCAGAACGAGCTGACCTCCATCGGCCGCGAACTGGCCAAGCTGCCGCTGGACCCGCGGGTGGGCCGCATGATCATCGAAGCCCGCGACCGCCAGGCACTGGCCGAAGTGCTGGTCATCGCGTCGGCACTCAGCGTGCAAGACGCGCGCGACCGGCCGATGGAACACCAGCAGGCCGCCGACAACGCGCACAAGAAGTTCGACGACGAGAAGTCGGAATTCATGGGCACGCTCAAGTTGTGGAAGTGGCTCGAAGACACCAAAGGTGGCCAGGGCGAACACAAGCTGTCGCATCGCAAGCAGGAACAGCTGCTGCGCGAGAACTTCATCTCGCCGCGCCGTGTGCGCGAGTGGCGCGACATTCACTCGCAGCTTCACACCGTGGTCGCAGAGCATGGTTGGCGCTTGAATGGCTCACCCGCCACCTATGAGCAGCTGCACCTGGCGATGCTCGCCGGCCTGCTGGGCAACATCGGCCTCAAGAGCGACGAAGACGACTGGTACCTGGGAGCACGCGGCATCCGCTTCTACAAACACCCAGGCGCCAACCTCAGCAAGAAGCCCGGCCGCTGGATCGTGGCGGCCGAGTTGGTGGAGACCACGCGCCTCTTCGGCCGCGGCATCGCCAACATTGAGGCGCAGTGGCTGCCGGGCATCGCCGGGCATCTGATCAAGACCCAACTGCTCGAGCCGCACTGGGAAAAGAAGGCGGCCGAGGTGGTGGCGCTGGAGCGCGCCACGCTCTACGGCATCGTGATCTACAGCAACCGGCGTGTGAATTTCGGCACCGTCGACCCGGTGGCTGCGCGCGAGATCTTCATCCGCGAAGCGCTGGTCGCCGGCGAATGGGAGACGCGGCTGCCGTTCCTGGACGCCAACCGCAAGCTGATCGCCCAGGTCGAAGAGCTGGAGCACAAGTCGCGCCGGCAAGACGTGCTGGTCGACGACGAGTTGATCCATGCCTTCTACGACCAGCAGCTTCCGGCCGATGTCTGCAGCGGCTACACGCTGGAGCGCTGGTACCGCGAAGAGGTGAAGCGGCAGCCGAAGCTGCTGCTGCTGACGCGCGAAGAGTTGATGCGCCACGAGGCCGCGGGCATCACCACCTCGGCGTTCCCGAAGACGCTGCGGCTGGGCGGCGTCGATTGCGTCGCCAGCTACCTGCACGAGCCGGGCGACCCGAAGGACGGCGTGACCGTCACCGTGCCGCTCTTCGCGCTGAACCAGGTGAATGACGAACGCTGCGAATGGCTGGTGCCCGGCATGCTCAAGGACAAAGTGCTGGCGCTGGCGAAAAGCCTGCACCAGCGCCCGCGCTCGCGCCTGGTGCCTCTGCCTGACTATGCCGACGCCTTCATCGCCGACGTGAACGAGCGCAATGCCTTTGGAAGCGGCCCGCTGGTCGACGCGCTGCTGAAGAGCGTGCGCGACAAGACGCAGATCGACGTCAAGCGCAACGACTTCAAGCTCGAGCAGCTGCCGCAGCACCTGTTCATGAACTTCCGCGTTGTCGACGAGCACGGGCGGCAGCTCGGCACCGGGCGCAACCTCGCGAGCCTGAAGGCCGAGCTGGGCGGGCAGGCGCGCTCGGCTTTCCAGGCCCTGGCGGCGCTGCGGCCGGGCCTGCCCTCGGCACCCCCGGTGCAGCCCGCGTCGCCGGCGCTAGCGAAGGCCCAGCAAGCCGAAGCGGGCAAACCGGCTGCCACTGCGCCGGCCGAAGCGCAATACACCGACTGGACGTTCGGCGAGCTGCCCGAACTGATGGAGGTGCGGCGAGGCAGCCAGACGCTGGTGGGCTTCCCGGCGCTGATCGCTCGCGCCGACCATGTGTTGATCGAGGTGTTCGACGAGCCCGACATCGCAGCCAGCAAACACCGCGCAGGTTTGCGTCGCCTGGTGTCCCTGCAGATCCGCGACGCACTCAGGTACCTGGAAAAAAACATCCCGGATCTGCAGAAGATGGCAATGCTCTTCACGCCGCTCGGCAGCGCCGAAGACTTGCGCGAGCAGATCGTCGACCTGGCACTGGACCGCGCCTTTCTCGCTGATCCCTTGCCCACCGATGCCATGGCCTTTCGCCGCTGCATCGACGAAGGGCGAGGGCGCCTGACGCTCATCGCCAACGAAGTGGCTCGCAGTGCGCTGCTGGTGTTGACCGAATACGCCGCTGCCTCACGCAAGCTCAAGGATGCGCGTGCACCCAAGGACGTGGCCGACGACGTCCTGGCGCAGCTCGCTCGCCTGTGCCCCAAGCGCTTCGTGGTCGACACGCCCTGGGCCCAGCTGGCGCATTTGCCGCGCTACTTGAAAGGCATCACGATGCGGCTAGAGAAGCTGCGCTCCGACCCCGTGCGAGACGCAGCGCGCTTGAGCGAGCTGCGGCCGATCGAGCAGCGCTATCTGCGCCTGGTGGCCGAGCGACGCGGCGTGCATGACGCCCGCCTGGATGAATTCCGCTGGCTGATCGAAGAGCTGCGCATCAGCCTCTTCGCCCAGGAGCTGCGCACGCCCCAGCCCGTGAGCGTGAAGCGGCTCGAGAAGACCTGGTTGCAACTCAATGCCTGATGGTTGACGAGAAAGCGCGCGCAGGCTGGGTACAATGCGCGCTTGTTCGGGGTGTAGCGCAGCCTGGTAGCGCAACTGGTTTGGGACCAGTAGGTCGCGAGTTCGAATCCCGCCACCCCGACCATCCATCTTGTTTACCTCCCCACGCTTCAGGGCGTTCCCGGTTGCATCTTTAGAATGCCCCAGGTTTCGATGCGGCGGTAGCTCAACCGGATAGAGCACCAGCCTTCTAAGCTGGGGGTTACGGGTTCGATTCCTGTCCGCCGCGCACTTTACTAACTTTTTCCGGCAGCGGATTTTAGTTTACATAATATACATTGTCGCGTATTTGCGCACCATAAAACTGATGCGTCGACCCGCGGCCACATGGCCAGTGCATGCTCCCAAGAAAGGCCAAGGCCCCTCTCGGTTCATCGCACCACGCGCTGGTGCGAGCAAAGCACTCAGGCTTCGTCGGACTCTGATTCGGCGTCGATCGCGCTGTCGTACTCGTTCATGTCTGCTTCCTTGCGCGCGATCAGCGGCTTGTCGAGCGGGCGGCAAACGCGGCGCTGCAGACGGTCGAGGCGGTTCGAGCGCTCTAGCGCCTCGAAGACCTCGTTCGGGTTCATCATCAGGGAGAACGGGTTTGCAAGGATCTCGGCGGTCTGCATGGTCAGCTCCAAAAGAACTGTGGGGGTGCAAACAATGTAGGCGCGAGCGTCTTTGCGCAGCAGTCGGCGGGGCACCAAAGCGAGGGTCGGAATTTCCCTGACAAGCGCGTCAGGCAAGGCACCTCGACAGAGTATTTTGAAATCGATGAAAGTCTTTTATTGACAGGGCAATAAAGGACTTATCTCATGTTTTGCATGAGGAACGAAATCACGCTTCGGCGATGGTATTTTTCACCGGAAAAAGCCGCTCGAAATTGCGACTGGTGTGCTCACCGATGAGTTCGGCGCTGCAACCCTTCAACTCGGCCACCTGCCTGGCCACGAACTGCACGTAGGAAGGGTTGTTGGTCTTGCCTCGGTAGGGCATGGGCGCAAGGTAGGGGCTGTCGGTCTCGATCAGGCAACGGTCGAGTGGCACGAAGCGCGCAACCTCGCGCAGGTCGGCTGCGTTCTTGAAGGTCAGGATGCCCGAGAACGAGATGTAGAAACCGAGGTCGAGCGCCGCACGGGCAACCTCCATCGTCTCGGTGAAGCAGTGGAAGACACCGTTCGAGGCGCCCTCCTCCTTCAGCATCGCGATCGTGTCGTCGGAGGCGCTGCGGGTGTGGATCACCATTGGCAGGCCGGTGGCCTGCGAGGCGTGAATGTGCACGCGAAAGCGTTCGCGCTGCCAGGCCATGTCGGCGATAGAACGGCCATTGAGGCGGTAGTAGTCGAGGCCGGTTTCGCCAATGCCGACCACGCGCGGGCGCTGGGCCAGCGCAACGAGTTCGGCCACGCTGGGCTCGCGCACGCCTTCGTTGTCGGGGTGCACGCCCACCGTGGACCAGAAGTTGTCGTACGTTGTGGCGAGTGCATGCACGTCGTCGAACTCCTCGAGCGTGGTGCAGATGCAAAGCGCGCGATCAACCTGCGCGGCGGCCATGGCCGCACGGATGTCGTCGAGCTTGGCTCGCAGCTCGGGAAAGCTCAGATGGCAGTGGGAATCGACGTACATCGCGCAAGCTGTGGGCTCAGCCAGGCCGTCAGATGGTCTGGGTGGGCTTGGACGAGGCAATCGAGGTGCCGAGGATCTCTTCGATTTTCAGCTTGAGCAGCCGAGTCTTGTCGTCGTTGGGGAACTTGACGCCCACGCCCTGCGTGCGGCCACCCGAGGCATTGACGGGCGTGATCCACGCCACCTTGCCGGCCACCGGGTAGCGCTGCGGGTCGTCGGGCAAGGAAAGCAGCAGGTAGATGTCTTCGCCGAGCTTGTACTCGCGGGTGGTCGGCACGAACAAGCCGCCGTCGGTGAACAAGGGGATGTAGGCCGCGTAGAGCGCGCCCTTTTCGCGAAACACCAGCTGAATGACGCTGGGCCGCGTGGAGGCTCCTGGCGCAACAAGGCCAGCGGTTCGAACGGGGGGGACGGGCGCTTCGCTCATCGGCCGGAGTGTACCGAATGGCCTCTGGCTGAGGTGGGCGCAGACAAGGCTTGTTGCGCCTGAAGTACCAAGGATTCCACCATCACGGGCAGATTCCACGGGTGTTCGGCATGGCGAACGGTCTGGCGCAACGCGCGCGACCAGGCCACCAGTGCCGGCAAGGCTGCACCTGTCGGCAAGGACGCCAGCGGAAAGTAGCGCGGCGGCGCGCCGCAGGCCAGGCACATGGCGTCATGGCAGAGCTTGTGCAGCGCGTCGACCAGGCGCGGCAGCGGCCACGAGGCCAGCGTGCCGACCTCGCCCGTGGCCAGTTGCTTGGGCAGGCGCGCCCAGGTGACAGCATCCACGCCCTCACGCACCCATTCCAGTGCGTCGAGCGGCTGCCCGCCTGCAGCGGCGAGCAGCACGTCGGGCTGCGCCACCTGCTGCCCGGCCAGCCAGGCACTCGCGACGTCGGCCGGCGGCAACGCCAGCGGGACGGCCTGACAGCGGCTGCGGATGGTGGGCAGCAAGGCATCGGGCGCGCCGCAACTCAGCACGAAGCGCGCGGCGCCGGGCGGCTCTTCCAGCGTCTTCAACAAGGTGTTGGCGGCGATGGCGTTCATGCGCTCGGCAGGGTGGATGACCACCACCTTGCGACGCCCGCGCGCCGAGGTGCTTTGCGCAAATGAGACTGCAGCGCGCACGGCCTCGACCTTGATCTCCTTGCTGGGCTTGGCTTTGGACGCCTTGCCCTCGCCGTCATCGCCCTCTTCTGCGCTGCCCCAGCCGAGCGACTCGCGCAGCGCTTCGGGCAGCAGCACCAGCAGGTCGGGGTGCGAATGGGCCTGCACCAGGCGGCAGCTGGCACACGTGCCGCAGGGCTGTTGCTTCGGGTTGGTTTCGCACAACCAGGCCTGGGCCAGCGTCAGCGCCAACTCGAACTGGCCGATGCCTTGCGGCCCGTGGATCAGCAGCGCATGCCCTCGCTGCGTGCGCAAGGCCTCCTGCAGCGGCGCGCCGAGCCAGGGCAGCGGCAGTTTGCCGTCTTGCCCTACCACCCGCGCTGCTCCATGTGCGCCACGACCTGTGCCCAGACCTGATCGCGCGGCTGGGCCGCATCGATCTTGGCAAAGCGCTCGGGGGTTTTCAGCACCCTAGCCTCGTAGCCTTGCCGCACGCGGTCGAAGAACTCCACATCGAGCTTCTCGAAGCGGTCTGGCGAACGTGCCGCCATGCGGCGCTCGGCGGCCACCGCAGCGGATACGTCGAACAGAAAAGTCAGGCTCGGTTGCAAGCCTTGTTGCACCCAGGTTTCCAGAGTGTTCAGCATGCCGACATCGAAGCCGCGACCCGCGCCCTGGTAGGCAAAGCTGGCGTCCGTGAAGCGATCGCAGAGCACGGTGCGGCCCTGGGCCAGTGCCGGTTTGATCACCTGTTGGATGTGGTCACGCCGCGCGGCGAAGACCAGCAAGGCCTCGGTCAGTGCATCCATCGGCGAATGAAGCACCAGGTGGCGGATCTGTTCGGCGAGCGCCGTGCCGCCTGGCTCGCGCGTGCAGACGACCTCGTGCCCGGCTTGGCGCAGGCGCGCGGCCAGCGCGTCGATGTGCGTGGACTTGCCGGCACCGTCGATGCCTTCGAATGTGATGAAACGGCCGGTCATTCTGTGGAAGTTCAGTCAGCGTTGGTATTGGTTGACCGCCCGATTGTGCTCGGCGAGCGATTCACTGAACTGACTGCTGCCGTCGCCGCGCGCCACGAAATACAGGGCCTTGGTAGCGTCGGGCTTCACCGCGGCCAACAGCGAGGCGCGGCCGGGCATGGCAATCGGCGTGGGCGGCAGGCCGCCGCGCGTGTAGGTGTTGTAGGGCGTGTCGGTCAACAGGTCTTTCTTGCGCAGGTTGCCGTCGAAGCGCTCGCCCAGCCCGTAGATCACGGTCGGGTCGGTCTGCAGCGGCATGCCGATGCGCAGGCGGTTGACGAACACGCCGGCAACCAGGCCGCGGTCTTTGGCGGCGCCGGTTTCCTTCTCGACGATCGAAGCCAGGGTGAGCGCGTCGTTCGCGTCGCGCAGCGGCGTGTTGGCCGGGCGCTCGGCCCAGGCCGCATCGAGCTGGCGCTGCATGGTGCGGTAGGCGCGCTTGAGCACGGCCAGGTCGCTGGCCCCTTTGCTGAAGGCGTAGGTGTCGGGGTAGAA
>Ga0302322_100002534_pt1 | contig 15437 bp, 24 predicted proteins | sample Fen_T0_2_FD_203757 | JGI IMG/M metagenome (GOLD analysis project Ga0302322, IMG submission 203757) | Peat permafrost microbial communities from Stordalen Mire near Abisko, Sweden - Fen_T0_2 | ecosystem: Environmental > Terrestrial > Soil > Wetlands > Permafrost | place: Sweden: Abisko... | reverse complement strand
AGGCGGTGCGCGCCCCGGCGCGGGCGACCTACGAGGCGGCGTGCGCCCCGGCGCGGGCGACCCTGCTCGACGCCGTCCAGAGCGACCCGCTCGCCGCGTGGATCGTCGAGCACGCCATGCCCGACCACCACGACGAGGCCCTCACCGTCCTGCGGGCCCTGCCCGCCACCCTCGTCCAGCTCGACGACCTCGCCGACCGGCACGGCTGGTGCGACTCCTGGGCCGACCAGGTCACCGCCGCCCGCGTCGCCGGAGTCATCCCGGCGGTGACCGCGTGAGCCCCCGCACGTCGATCCTCGACGCGCTCGCCGCATCGTTGATCGGCCGACCCACCCTGTACGTCGCCACCATCGCCGCCGTGTGGCTGGTCGGCGCCGTCGCCACCATCGCGGTGATCACCCGCCAGCAGCGGGCGCCCCGCCGGCCCCGCCACCGCGCCGAGGCACTGATCTCCGCCGCCCTGGACGATGTCGCACCAGAGCGGCACGCCCGAGAGCGACGTGCCCGCCCGACCGCCGCCGCTCCCCGCATCGTCCCCACCCCACCCGGCACACCACCCGCACTGATCCTCGACGGCCCGCCCACCACGCGCGGCACCCTGCCGTTCGCCGGCGACACCCCGCTCATCCGCCACGTCTCGTGCACCACGTGCCACGACGAGGGATTCCTCGCCGGCTGCCACGCCTGCGGCGCCGGGGCCGTCCCGCACGAGGAGGCCCGGCGATGAGCGACACCGACCACTGGCGGGCCGACACCCGTGAGGGCGTCGCCGAGGTCCTCGGACGTCTCGACGGCGACCTCGGCCGATGGCTGCTGGGCTACCTCGGCCGCGGCCTGGTCGAGAGCGACAGCGACGCCATCCTCGCGGCCTGCGCCCGCGGTCTGGTCGACGCCCTCGCGGACGCCTACCCGGACGGCTTCGCCCTGATCGGCGGCCTCGCTGCCGTCGTCCGGCCCGTCACCCGCCCCGACCCGCAGGACGGCGACGAGCCGTGACCGCCATCACCCCGCCCCGCGACTGGTGCCCGACCTGCGGCTACGCGTGGCTCCTGCTGGGCCACGACGACCGGTGCGGCACCACCCCCACCCGTCCGACCACCCGGGAGACCCGATGACCGCCCCCGCCCTGACCACGACCGTGGTTCCGCTGCTGTCGCCCCGAGAGCAGGTGATCGTGCTCATCTCGGCAGGCCTCGCCGCACAGGCCATCGCCGACGACCTCGGCATCGGCCGCGAGGACATCCGCGAGGTGGGCCGGCCCTTCGGCTGGCCCAAGCGCAAGGACGCCATCGAGGCGGCCGCCCGGGCGATCCTGCACGGCGACTCCGAGGGTGAGTACGTCGGCGCCCTCCCCGGCCTGCCCTGGCCCGTCCCGGCCCCCGACGCCCCGGAAGGCCAGCCGTCCGCGGCCGTGGTCACCGAGGCGCCCACGGAGTACGACGACGCCACCGGCTGCATCTCGTGCGAGGCCCTCGACCGGGCCTGCCCCGACCACGGCGGAATGCCCACCGACCTCGACCGCGACGTGGACCGCGCCGACGAGCTGGAGCACGCCGCCGAGCTGCGCGCCGCCACGCAGGGCAGAGCGACGGACGCCCTGCTCCTCGAGGAGACCGCCGCCGTCCTCGGCATCCTCGACCGGACCGAGCCGCAGTCCGAGGCCCGGACGGACCGGGCGCTCCTGACGATGCCGCTGGTCACCCTGCTGGACGCCGACGGCACCCGGACCGTCGTTCGGCAGGCGGTCGTCGAGGTCACCCTCGACGGCGCCGGCGTGCTGCGCGCCCTGGAGGACGGCGCCGGGATCGTCGAGCGGGGCCTGACCGCGTCCGTCTGGGCCGAGGTCCCGCCGGACGCCGTCACCGCCGTCCGTGCGCTCTGGGAGCTCGCCACCGGGGCTACATCGTGAAGCGGATCATGCGCGTACAGATGGTCCCTGACGGTGTCGTCGTCCAGCTGGCTGCCGGCGATCGGGACGGCCGGGTCTACCGCGCCGAGGCGATCGAGGAGACGTTCACCAACGGCGCCTACGACCTATGGGTCACCGGCCCGATCGTCACCAAGGTCGGCCGCGACCACTCGACGCACCGCGGCGGCAGATTCTTCGAGACGCAGGAGCTCCCGGTCGAGCTGCGCGACCTCCTCGTGGGCGAGCAGGGCCTGCGCGACCTGCTCGCCGAGGCCGCCCGGGGCGGCGCCGAGTGACGCCGGAGGAGCTGTGGGCGAAGGCTGCGGCCGAGGCCATCGCGGGCCGGCTCGACGGCGATGACATCACCGTGGACGGCGAGGACTGGGCAGTCGAGGAGACGATCCGTCCCGGCGAGGTTCTGCTCCTCGCCAGCTGGCCCGCGCGCACGGTCCGCGCGCGGGTGTGCGTCGAGTTCATCTCGGGGGCGATCTCGTGAGTGCGCTGTCGGACGCCCTGGCCCGCATGGAGCGGGAGCAGCTCGCGCAGCGACGTGCCGACGAGGCGCTGGCCCGCACGGTGCGTTGCCACAGGTGTGGCGCGGCTGTCGCCCGTCCGTGCCGGACCAGCCGTGGCGCCGCCACTCGACGGCACATCGGTCGGTGGCTCACTGCTGGGGGTGGCCGGTGACGCTCATCGAGTCCGGCCGTGACATCGACCTCGCGGAGCCGCTGGTCCTGCTGCACAAGCCGGGCCGCTACTCGATCCCCGAGCAGGCGTACCACGCGGACCCCCTGCGCCACCTCGGCGGCTCCCTGAGCAGCACCACCGCGCGGAAGCTGCTGTCCCCGAGCTGCCCGGCCCTGGCCCGCTGGAGCGCGGACCACCCGGAGCACAAGGACGCGTACGACCTCGGCAGCGTCACGCACGGCCTGACCCTGGGCCGGGGCTGCGAGATCGTCGAGGTTCCCGCACCGTCGTGGCAGACCAAGGCGGCCAAGGAGGCGCGCGAGGACGCCCGGGCGCGCGGCGCCGTCGCGCTGCTGTCCAAGGACCTGGCGGCCGCGCAGGCGATGCGGGACGCCGTGCACGCTGACTCCCTCGCGCACGTGCTCCTCACGCAGGACGGCGCCCCGGAGCAGACGCTCATCTGGCGCGAGCCCGTACCCGGGACCGACGCCGCGGTGTGGGCCCGGGCGATGCTCGACTACTGGCCCGCGCCCGGCCGCGGCTGGCTCCCGATCGTGGTGGACCTCAAGACGACGCCGGACGTCAGCGACGAGCACCTGCAGCGCTCGATCTGGTCCTTCGGCTACCACCAGCAGGCCGATTGGTACACGCGCGCCTACCGCGCCGTGCACGACGAGGCGCCCGACTTCTTCTTCGTGTTCGTGCAGAAGGACCCGCCGCACCTCGTGCGCGTCGTCCAGCTCGACGCCGACCTGCAGCGCCTCGGCCGCGAGGCCAACGACGCCGCGCTGCAGGTCTGGCACTCCTGCCAGACGTCGGGCGTCTGGCCCGCCTACCCGCCCGTGGGCGACATCACCCTGATCGGCCCGCCGAGGTGGGCCCGCACCCTGGAGGACCAGTCATGACCGAGCTCGCCGTCCGCGACCAGGGCGCCGCCCTGGCCCTGGTCCCGACGCCGTCCGAGGCGGTGCACGCCGCCCTGGAGCAGTGGGTCGGTGGCATGGCCGCCAGCGTCCGCGGCGCGGAGTACATCGTCGACACCCCGATGTGCCCCGACGCGTTCTGGCCGCTCCCGCCGAACGTGAAGAGCAAGACCCCCAAGCAGCTGCTGCCCGGTGAGGACCTGGAGACGTACCGGGAGCGTCGCCGGGTCGCGACGTACACCCTCGGCAGTGTCGTCCGGTACGGCCTGCAGCTGGGCATGCCGCCCGAGGTGGCCGTGCAGGGGATCTTCACCATCGGCGGCCGGATGTCCATGTACGCCGAGCAGATGGTCGCCCTGATCAAGAGCCAGGGGCACGGGCACCGCGTGGTGGAACGCACCCGCGAACGGTGCACGGTGGAGGTGTGCCGGCGCGGCACCGACGAGTGGCACCCGTACACCTTCACGTTCGAGGACGCCGTGACCGCCGGCTACGTGCCGCGCCAGGGCCCCAACCCGGCGAACCCGGGGACGTGGCCCGACGGCAAGCCGAAGCCCGGCGCCGGGAACGAGAAGTACCTCACAGACCCGGCATCGATGCTCTACGCCCGATGCTCGTCGATCGCGTGCCGCACCGAGTTCCCCGACATCCTGCGTGGCCTGACCAGCTACGAGGACATGCAGGACGAGCAGCGCGTCACGGTGACCGTGGCCGACGCCGAACCCACACCGACGCCGCGCATGAGCGCCGCAGCGATCCTGGCCCGGGCCGAGCAGGCCGCGCCCGCGATCGTCGACGTGGGCGGCCCGGACCCCAAGCCGGACCCGCACGCCGTCCTCTCGGTCCCCGATCCGGCGCCCGAGCCCGAGGTCCAGCGGTACGTGCTCCCGGTGTCCAAGCAGCGCCTCGACCTGATCAAGGCCGCGTTCGAGAAGCACGGGTACAGCGGCCGTGCCGCTTCTGTGCGCGCCGACCGGATGCGGATCCTGTCGATCCTGCTGGACCGGCCCACCGACCGGCCCGTCGAGGACCCGCGGGAGCTGACCTCCGACGAGGCCGCCCTCATCCTCGACCACATCGGGCCCGACGCCGCCGGACCGGCCATCGCCGCTGCCCTCGACACCGGCCTCTGGCCCTCGGCCGAGGACGCCGACCCCGGCCGCCTGGAGGACGCTGCCGCGGTCGACGAGGCCACCACCGGCGAGCCCTACGACCCGACCACGGACGCCGACTGGGCGCCCGAGGCGGGAGGCGACCGGTGACCGACCACCGCGCCGCCGCCGAGCAGCTGCTCGCGCTGCCCTCGGTCTCCGGCGTCCAGCAGGCCGCGCAGATGCAGGCGCACGCCCTGCTCGCCATCGCCGAGAGCGTCGCCGAGCTGGTGATGCTGCTGCGCGAGCACCTGGCGCCCGTCGAGGCCACGCCCGAGGCGCCCGCCGAACCGGAGCGGCTCCTCCTGCTCGACCGGGAGAACGACCTGTGGATCGGTACCGCGGGCGGTCTGCGGTGCACCGACAGCTCCCTCCGGCGCACTCTCGCCGAGGTCATCGACAGGTACGGCCCCGTCCAGCCCCTCACGGTCGACGAGTTCCTGGCGAGGCTCCGGTGACGGCCCGGATGACCCACGTCGAGGCCTGCCGCGCGATCGATCCGCACCTGCCGGCCGCTGTCCGCGCGTCCATCCCGCAGGGCTGGACGCGCCGGCTGACGAACCGCGAGGTCGCGATCGTGCGCCTCGTCGCCGAGGGTCTGGGCAACAAGGAGGTCGGCGAGCAGCTGTACCTGTCCGGCTACACGATCAAGACGCACATCCACCGGATCGCCCGCGCCACCGGCGCCACCGGTCGCGCCGGAATCGTCGCGGCGTGCTTCCGGGCCGGGGTGATCTCGTGATGCCGGGCGCCCTGCAGTTCCGGGTCGCCGGCATCCCGGTCACGCAGGGAAGCAAACGCGCCGTCCTGCGCGGCAAGCGTGCGGGCATGATCGACGCCAACGACGCGCGGCTGCGCCCGTGGCGTGAGGCGGTCCGCTCCAGCGCCGTCGAAGCCATCGGCGACGCCTGGCAGCCCCTCGCAGGTCCCGTGCGTGTCGCCCTGTGGTTCGCGCTCCCGGCCCCGGCCAGCGCACCGAAGACGCGCCGCACGTGGCCCGTCGGCGCCCGGTCCGGAGACCTGGACAAGCTGTCGCGCGCCGTCCTGGACGCCCTCACCGACGCCGGGGTGTGGCGCGACGACTCCCAGGTGGTCGAGCTGCGCGCGGTCAAGGACTGGCCGGCGGCCGTGCACCAGGTGTCGCCCGGCGTCATCGTCCGCGTCTGGCGCGTCACCGAGGACACCCCGTCCACGGGGCAGATCCCGATCGTGCCGGACGCCGACCGGTGACGCTCCGGCTGTGGCACGGCGGCGTGCCGGACCTGCGCCCCGGCGACCTGATCGTGCCGGGTCGGGAGCGTCGCCACCACGACGGGTGCCCGTTCTGCGAGGCCCGCCGGGCGCAGGCCGCCGGAGGTGACGTGCCGGTGCTCGACGGACTCGCCGAGCACCCGGACCGCGTCTACCTAACGCCCTCCCGGGAGTACGCCCGGCACTACGCGTCCCTGTGGGGTCGCGGTGACCTGTACCGCGTCGAGCCGGTCGGCGATGTCGTCCGGTCCACTGAGGACACGATCGAGACGTGGACGGCACCGGCCGCCCGCGTGCTGTCGGCGCCAGAGCGGGCCGTCCTGATGACGCCCGGCCAGCGGCGTGCGCTCGATCGCATCTGGGCCACGGCCGATGCTGCATGGGAGGACGACCGGTGAGCGGGCGCACGGACGGCGTGGCGCGGGTCTCCTCTGCGTGCTCCTACGCGGCCCGGGCCGGACGGACCGAGCACCCGGGGTGCTCCCGGTGCGCGTGCCCCTGCCACGACGTCCGTGCGCCCTCCCACCTGCGCCAGGTCTACGAGGACGCCCGAGCCCGCGCCGCGGCCCGACGCGAGAGGAGGCAGGACCGGTGACGCTCGTCGGGATCCTGCGGGACGGCGGCCGGGAGATCCGCGTCACCGACGACGGCCTGTCCTGCTGGTGCGCCCTCGTCCAGCGGCACGACCGGTGCGCGCACCGCGTCGGCGGCCCGCAGGAGGACGGCGTGTTCTTCCCGGCCGCGGCCGGGATTCCCGCGCACGTCTGGCGCTGCGGATGCCCCTGCCACGGCGCCCGCGGGGCCGTGGACGGCGCACAGCTCGCCCTGGCCCTCGACGTCCCGCCCTGAGCCCTCCACGCCCCGCCCGGCCCCCGACCAGCACACCACGCAGAGAGCAGGTATCCCGAGAAATGGGCGCGCAGAACGTCGGACTCGTGTTCCTGGAATGGTCCGACCTTGCTGACCGCCCGTTTCGTCTGCTCACGTACATGGCGCTCGTGAGTATGGATACGGATTTGCCTCCCAGGTATTTCGGTGGATATGCGGCTCTGGCTCGGGCGCTTGGTAGGGATGCGTCGGACGTGTTCGACAAGCGGTCCGCTACGGCGGTCGAGATGCGTGCCAGGAAGGCGGACATGGAGGCTGTGAGGAATGCCATGGTGCCGATTCTGAGAGCTGGTGCAGCGGTTCAGGACGTGGCCGAGGCGCCGGGTCGGCGGCCCGAGTTCGCGCTGATGCTCGATCGACGGTCCAGGCGAACCCTGCCGGACGGTCCAGGCGAACCCTGCCGACGGTCCAGGCGAACCCTGCCGACGGTCCAGGCCACGCCTGACGATCTTGGGGGGGTAGGGGGGGAGACTTTAGAGCAAAACCAAGGAGGAGAACGAGGAATACCTAGAGGAACAACATCACCTTTGGTGAGTAGCTCACTTGCGAATCCTGCCGAAATCGAAATCACGTACGACATCGCCACCGAGATTCTTCGACAGCTCCCCGACTTCGGGCAAGACCAACTGACCCGAGTCACCGAAATCGAAGGCCTGAGAAACCGAATCATTGCCGCCGCACATCTTGCCCTCACCGACCACCCACACCTCACCCCCCGGGAGAACCGAGCATGACCACCGACCCGACACCCGCCGACCGCATCCGCGTCGCCCTCGACTACGTCTGGGAGGGGTTGACCCTCCCGCTCGCCGGCGGACCGGCGGACCTCACGCCCCGCGAGCAGCTGCTCGTCGACCGCCTCGGCCTCAGCGACGCTGACGCCCGCGCCGCCGAGAGGATCGCCGCCGCCGGCGCGCAGATCGCGCGGGCCCGGTTCGAGGCCGTCGTCGGCTGCCCGGCGCGCGTCCTGGCGGTCGACCACGACACCCACGACAGCCACCCTGCCGCCGGCCCCGGACCCCGCTCGTGGGTCGACCCCGCCGCCGCACCCCGCGGCGGACGCGCCACGCTCGCCGTCCTGGGCGTCCTCGCGCTCGCCGTCACCCTGCACGCCGTGCGGCGGTGGGCGCGATGAGCGCCACGCCCGACGAGGTCGCCGGTGCCGTCCTCGAGATGCTCTGCACGCTGCACGCGGTCGGCGAGGCGCGGGAGGCGCCGACCATCGCCGACCCGCAGGCGCAGGCCGAGGTGCGCGGAGAGGCGGCCCTCGAGTGAGCCGCCGCCCCGCCGCCCTCGGCGACATCGTGGCCGGCCCCACCGCCCGCCACGTGCCCGCCCGGCCCGTCACGCCCGACGAGCAGCGCGCCGCCGCACGCGTCCTGATCGCCATCGGCCTACGGCACCCCCTGGAGACCCACGCCAGGAGCATGGCGCGCGACGTGTGCGAGGCGCTCGGACTGGTCCCGCCACCACCACCGCCGTACCGACAGAGCCCCCTGACCGGCCGGAGACGGCCGTTCACCCGCCAGGACGAGCCCGAGGTGACCCCCTGAGCACGTGCCCCCTGGACGGCGCCGGCCTCCCCGTCGGCGCCGTCCTCTGCCCCGGCTGCACGCAGCGCACCCGGCTCGCGCTACGGGACGTCCCGGAGCTGCTCCGGGAGCTCGACGTCACGATCTCCGAGCAGGTCACGCTGACCAGCACCGCCGCCACCGCCACCTGCACCCGGCCCGGCTGCACCCACGGCGACGACGAGCCCGGATGCGGCCAAGGAGTCACCCTCGGGATGGACTCCCGGGCCAGCGATGCCCGCACCGCGCTCGTCCACGTCCTGCACGGCTGGGCACGCTGCTGGGACGAGGAGACGCCCGTACCCGCCCCGGATGAAGCGATCGGGCCCACACACGGCGGTATCTGCCGCCACGCCTCGTGCTGGCGCGTCCAGCGCGCGGCCCGTCAGGACGCGTTCTGCGCACTGCGCGTCCGGATGCTGGCTACAGCGGCCGGGCAGGCGCGGCTGCTCGCCGGCGTCCCGGACCTCGCAGCACGCGAGTGGGCACCCGAGCTGGCCCGGGAGATCCGGGACGCCGTACGGGCCGCAGAGCGGGCCATCGACCGGCCCCCGGACGTCGAGGTCGTCGGCAGGTGCCAGGGCTGCGGGACGACGCTCTACGCCCCCGTGGGCGCGCCCCTCGTGGAGTGCCCGAGCTGCGGGCGGCGCGAAGGCCGCGAGGACATGCGGGAAGCGTCCCTCGCGCAGGCCCGGACGCTGCTTCCCGCCCACCAGCTCGCCGCCGTCCTCCACGTCGACCCCGCCCGGGTGCGACAGTGGATCCGGCGGGAGCGGCTCGTGCCCGTGCGGGCCGACATGGACGGCAGACCTGTCTACCGGATCGCCGACGGACAGGCGCTCCTGCCCCTGGCGGACGAGCGAGAGGACGCGACGACGTGAGCGAGTCGGCGGACGGCGGGCGCTGGGAGTGGGCCGTGCAGTACGACGGATGCGAGCCACAGGTCATCGAGGAGTCGAGCTCCGAATCGAGCGACGTGTAGGCGTGTCGTTGTGCGAACGCTTGCGCACGTGATTGAGCGTGTGTCACGCTGCGATTCGTAGCCTGCGGACACGTCCGAGAGGCTCACATCAGCCCCTGCCGCCCCCGTCGGTGGGGGCTGACGTGCGTGTGGGGGTGCACGTGGCCGACGACCCCCGCCTCAAGACCAGGGCGCGGCGGCGCCTACGTGCCACCAAGGCCATCGGCGAGCCGCCGTGCTGGCGGTGCGGTGGCGCCATCGACTACGGCGCGCCGCGCTGGGAGCCGGCCAGCTATCACCTCGACGAGATCGTGCCCCGCCATGCAGGGGGCGACCCGCTCGACCCCGCCAACACGGCGCCTGCGCATGCCTCGTGCAACACGTCGGCAGGTGGCAGGGCGGGCAACATGCTGCGGCTCGGGCGCATGCCTGACCCTGATCCGGAGCCGTTGCCGATCACGCAATGGTGATCATCGACAGGGGCTATCCGTGGCATGCAGCACGGCAATGATGATGGCATGCAAGTGTTGGTTCGTAATCGGTCAAATCGGACATGTCCGATTTTTCCGATCATGCCTGCCGACCCGCGCCCATCTTCCGTTCTCTCTCTCCCCAACGCCGCCAAGGGGGACCAGATGGCGACCAAGCCGCCCTCGCTGGCCCGAGCCCTGAACGAGTCGATCAGGGCCGCCCAGCTCGAGCCCATCGACCGGGCCGCGGTCGCACTGGCCAAGCGGTACGCCTGCATGGTCGACGCCGACCCCGACGCGCTGCAGAGGGTCGGGCACATGATCCTCCCCGTCCTCACTGCGCTCGGCTTGACGCCGGCCGCGAGAGGCAATGCGGCGAAGGGGGCAACCCCCGATGCCCCCAGCGCCCTCGACGACCTGCGAGCCCGCCGCCGTGCTCGGTCGGACCGAGCCGCGGCTGTGGACGCCACCGCTCCGTGAGCTGACCCCGGACACGTCCTACGGCTACGACGTCATCCGCTTCGCCGACGAGGTGCTGTACCGCCCGCTCGATCCCTGGCAGGCCTGGCTGGCGATCCACGCCGGGGAACTGCTGCCCGACGGACGGCCGCGGTTCCGGCGCCTGCTGGTACTGGTGGCCCGCCAGAACGGCAAGACGGAGCTGCTGGTCGTCCTGACACTGTTCTGGCTGTTCGTCGATCAGGTCGGCATGGTGCTGGGCACCTCCACGAAGCTCGACTACGCCGCGGAGTCGTGGCGCAAGGCATGCCGGCTGGCGCGCCGGACGGCGTCGCTGCGGGCCGAGATCTCCCACCGGGGCGCGACCCGGCGGGCCAATGGCGAGCAGGAGCTGTGGCGTGCCAACGGCGATGAGGTCGACCTCGACGAGGGGTCCCGCTATAAGATCTCCGCCTCGAACGAGGAGGGCGGCCGGTCCCTGACCCTCGACCGCCTGGTCCTCGACGAGCTGCGCCAGCACCACGACTACACCGCCTGGGACGCCTCGGTCCCGGCCACGAACGCCGTCGCCGACGCGCAGGTGTGGGCCATCTCGAACGCCGGCAGCAAGCGGTCCATCGTCCTCAACGACCTACGCGAGGCCGCCCTCGGGTTCCTCGCCGCCGGTGAGGGCGACCCGAGGCTCGGCCTGTTCGAGTGGTCCGCCCCGGACGATGCGGACCCGTCGGACGTTGAGGCGATCGCTCAGGCGAACCCGAACCTGGGGCGGCGCATCGACGTCGAGGCGGTGCTCGGCGAGGCGGCTACGGCGATCGCCAAGGGCGGCGAGAAGCTGGCCGGCTTCCGCACCGAGGTCATGTGCCAGTCGGTGTCCGGGATGAAGACCGCGATCGACGCCTTGAAGTGGTCGGCGTGCCTCGATCCCGGCGACCTGTCGGCGCACCGGTCGCGGGTGGTGCTGTGCGTGGACCTGTCGCTCGACGAGGAGCACGCGACGCTCGTGGCCGCCGCGGTCCTGCCCGACGGCCGGGTGCGGGTCGAGGTGGTCGCGGCCTGGTCGGGACCGTCGGCGGCCGCAGATCTGCGGCGGGATCTGCCAGGTCAGGTGAAGCGGGTCCGACCTCGGGCAGTGGGCTGGTTCCCGGCCGGGCCGGCCGCGGCGCTCGCCGCCGACCTGGCGGAGCACCGGCCGTCCGGGTGGCCACCGGCCGGGGTGGCGGTGGATGCGATCTCCGGGGACGTGCCGGCGGTGTGCATGGGCTTCGCTTCGCTGGTCCGTTCGGTACAGATCGCGCACTCGAACGACCCGCTGCTGACGACGCACGTCACGGAGGCCGAGAAGTTGACGTCCGGGGACCGATGGCGGTTCACGCGCCGCGGCGCCGGCCACTGTGACGGCGCCTATGCGGCCGCCGGTGCCGTCCACCTGGCCCGCACGCTGCCCAGCGTCGGGCCTCAACGACTGATCGTCGCGAGGGGTGGTGACCCGAATGGGTCTTCGTGAGCGCTGGCGGTTCGTCGTGCGCACGATGACGTCCGACCCGGCCCCGACCGAGGACGTGGCTCGGTTCTCGTGGCTCGACAACGCTCCGTACAGCCGTGGCGGCGTCTACGGGGCCTCGCAGAACACGACCCTCGCGGACCGGGTGTCTCGGATGGAGGCACTCCAGGTCCCGGCGGTGCTGCGGGGCCGGAACCTCATCGCCGGGTCGCTGTCGACTCTGCCGTTGAATTGCATCGACGCCGACCGGGTGTCGGTGCGGCTGTCGCTGCTGGAGCAGATCGACCCGTTCGTGCCGAACGTGGTGACGCTCGCGCAGACGTTCGAGGACCTGCTGTTCGAGTCGCTGTCGTGGTGGCAGATCACCGCGTTCGGATGGGACGGGTACCCGTCCGAGGCGCGGCACATCGACATCCGGGCCGTGTCGATGACGCCGCCACCGGGATACCCGATCCATACCCTGCCGTCAGGAGCGTTTCCGAACGGGTTGGTGTGGGTGATGGGGTCGCCGGTCGACGCCGCCCAGATGATCCGCTTCGACTCCCCGAACCCGCCGCTGCTGCTGCACGCAGCCCGAGCGATCCGCCGCGCCATCAAGATCGAACAGGCGGCCGACCGGTACGCCGACGACCCGCGGCCGCTGGACTACTTCAGCCCGAACGACGGTGCCGACCCCGCGGACGACGTCACCATTCAGGGGATCCTGACGGACTGGCAGGTGGCCCGGCAGACGCGCGCGACCGGGTACGTGCCGGCGTCGCTGAAGTACAACACCGTCAGCGTGATGTCTCCCGCCGAGCTGCAGCTGGCCGAGCTGCAGGCCAAGGTCACGCTGTCGCTCGCCAACGCGATGGGCATCGACGCCGAGGACCTCGGCGTCAGCACCACCTCGAGGACGTACCGCAACGCGGTGGACCGCCGGCAGGACCGGATCAACGAGACGTACGCGGCGTACCTGCGCGCGATCTCCGACCGGCTGTCGATGCGCGACGTCACCCCGCGCGGCAAGCGGGTCGTGTGGGATCTGGACGACTTCCTCAAGGCCGATCCCAAGAGCCGGTGGGAGACCTACGGCATCGCCGCCGGCCTGGGCGCGATCACCGTCGACGAGATCCGCTCCGAGGAGGACCGGCCGGTCCTCACCGCGGCCCAGAAGGCGTCCATGACGCCCAAGGTGCCCGTGACGCTGCCCGACGTCCCGAAGGCCGTCGACGCCCCCGCGGCGCCGGCACCCGACCAGCAGATGCCGATGCCCGCTCAGGGGAGTGCGATGAGCCGTCCACCCGTCCGTGTGCAGCTGGCCCGCGAGACCGGGCTGACCTTCGAGCATGACTCGTCCGCCACGTTCGTCGTCGACGAGCACGCCCGGACGATCAGTGGTCTCGCGGTCCCGTTCGGTCCGACCGCCCGCTCCGGTGGGCGCAGCTGGCGCTTCGCGCCCGGGTCCGTGAAGTGGACGAACACCAGCCGCGTGAAGCTGCTGCGCGACCACGACCACTCGCAGGCGCTCGGCAAGGCAATCGCCCTGACCGAGACCCCCGACGGGCTGATGGCCACCTTCCGCGTCGCCCGCGGGAAGGCCGGCGACGAGGCCCTCGAGCTGGCCGCCGACGGCGTGCTCGACGGCCTGTCCGTCGGTGTCGACTTCACCGAGGACGGGTTCGCCGCGGACCCGACCGACCGGAGCGTGTCTCTGGTCCGTAGCGCGGCCCTGCGCGAGGTCAGCCTCACGGCGATGCCCGCGTTCGACGACTCGCGGCTCACGTCCGTGGCCGCGTCCAGTTCGACATCAGATCAGGAGTTCGCCATGGAGTGCCCGACCTGCCACACGGTCCACGCGGCGGGTACGCCGTGCCCGACCGGCACCGTCACGCCCCCGGCCACCTCGTCCGCCACGCTGTCCGCCCCGGCGGCCGCCTCCCTGGCGCCCGTCCCGGCGCAGCGGGGCGAGGCGCAGGTCATCGATGCGACGGCGTTCACCGCCGCGGTGACCGCGTTCACCGGCGCGGTGGAGCGGCTCGGCACGATGCCGACCGAGCACCGCCAGGTGGTGCCCGTCGGCCAGGCGCAGGTGCGCGAGCCGCTGACCTACTCCCTCGACGGCCGTGGCTACTCGTTCGTCCACGACGCGTGGGTGGCGCGCACGGAGTACGGGGCCGTGGCCGACGACGCCAAGGCCCGGCTGCGCAAGTACGAGGCGCAGACCACGGAACTGCAGCTGGCGGCGACCGCCACGGCGGCGCGGTTCGCGAACGCCGGCAACACGACCGACCAGGCCAGCATCATCCCGCCCGGCTACCGGCCGGACCTGTACGTCGGCCAGATCCCGCAGGGCCGGCCGCTGTTCAACGCGATGTCGACGGGCACCATCGCCAACGCGTCGCCGTTCAAGGTGCCGGTGTGGGCCGGCTCGTCGGGCCTGTCCGGGCCGAACCCGGAGGGCACTGGCCCGAGCGTCGGAACGATCACGAACCACACGTTCCGCACCGTCAGCCCGGCCGCGCAGTCCGGCAAGTTCGTCATCTCCCGGGAGCTGATCGACGCCGCGAACCCGGCGATCGACCAGATCGCCCTGATGGCGATGCGCGAGGAGTACTCCCAGGACACGGAGAACGTGATCGCCGCGGCGCTGCTGGCCGCGACGAACTCCAACACCGGGTCCGGGCAGTCCACGCAGGGCTGTTACGTCTACGCCGCCGTGGGCGACGGCGCGGACCTGTCCGAGGGCATCGACGCGATGTGGGCCAACTTCCCGTTCACCCGCTTCACCGTCGCCCCCGACCGGCTGCTGCTGTCGCAGACCGGCTGGTCGGCCGCGGTCCGGGCCAAGGACAGCGTGGGCCGCAAGCTGTTCCCGTACATCGGCGGCGAGATCGAGAACGTCAACGGCTCCGTGGGTCGCGGCAGCCAGGCGATCGACGTGGGCGGCATCGCCGCGGTCCCGGCGTGGGCGCTGACCAACGGCACCGACGACGCCGTCACGTTCAACCACATCGACGCGTGGGCGTGGGAGTCGCCGCTCCTGTCGTTCCGCTTCGACGAGGTTCAGGGCCCGCAGAACATCGTGCTGGCGATCTGGGGCTACTTCGCCTTCCAGATCCTGCGGTACACGGGAATCAACGCGCTGGCCTACACCGGCGCCTGACCGGCACCCGGTCGACTGCCGCCCGGGCCTCCCCCGGGCCCGGGCGGAGCAAGCTCTCTCGCCAAGCATCCGTGAGTCACGAACCTCCAGGAGCACACCATGGGCGCAGCGCGCCTCATCGCGGTCAAGGCCTCGGGCGCCGTCAGCGCCAACGGGAACTCGGCCACGTTCACCAACCGCGACTCCCGCGGCATCGCCTTCGTCGTGGCGAACACGGCCGGGTCCGGTACCAGCCCCACGGTGACCGTGAAGCTGCAGGAGTACTACCCCGCCGCCGCCGCGTGGGTCGACGTCGCCGGAGCCACCACCACGGCGATCGCCGCGGGCACCCCGGCGACGACCACCGTCGTGGTCTACCCGGGCGTGACCGTCGCTGCGAACGCGGCCGTCTCCCGCCCGCTGGCCAAGACGTGGCGGATCGCGTGGACGATCGGCGGGTCCGCGACGCCGACGGCCACGTTCAGCGTCGACGCGGCGCTGCTGCCCTGACCATCCCGCGGCCCGCGCGCCGTCCAGCGCGC
>Ga0302322_100002531_pt1 | contig 15441 bp, 16 predicted proteins | sample Fen_T0_2_FD_203757 | JGI IMG/M metagenome (GOLD analysis project Ga0302322, IMG submission 203757) | Peat permafrost microbial communities from Stordalen Mire near Abisko, Sweden - Fen_T0_2 | ecosystem: Environmental > Terrestrial > Soil > Wetlands > Permafrost | place: Sweden: Abisko... | reverse complement strand
TGGAAAGGAGCGCCCGAGCAAGTTGCGACAGGTGAAGCTGAATTCGCCGTGTGACGCGAAGGGGCCGAGATTCAAGGTGCTCCCGGCGTCGGAAATGGTGATGTCGCAGCAAGGAGTCATGGGGCGCTTCCCGAGTCGATGACCAACTCGTAGGTGACGTGGGCTGGCTTCTCTGACTCGATAATCGATCGAATCATCGGTTCATGGGTAGAACTTGCTGAAGGGACTCGCACGAGCACGTGAAAATCCCGCGGATTTCCGCTCCTATCCACGTTCTCGTGCAACTCTATCCCGGTCGCCCCCGTCGCTATCGTCAGCGCCGCAAGCAGTTGGCGCGGCGTGCCGCGCCACTGCGATAGAGCCACCGCAGACGCGATCACTTCGCGCTGCCGCCCGCTACCCGTGGAGACGTACAGACCACTCGCCGTCCATGCGGCGAGCATGGGCAGGAAACCCGCGGGACAGCGGCGCGGATCGAACGTCGTTTCGATCGTGGCGAGCCGGCGTTCCGTGTCGGCGTGCAGGAGTTCCATCACGTCCAGAAAGGCTCGAAACAGCGGACTCGACGGGATCGCCCGCTGAAAAACTTCGGGCAGCATCCCGGCAATTTCGGTGCTACGCATTGGCCTCCGCGACTTGGATGTCGTGCGTTCCTGAACAGATCAGCCAAGATTCTGGGATCGTGATGCGCGTGCCATCACCGAACTCGCTCTTCGACGCCAGGGTGAAGGTGCGTCCGTCCTTGGATTGGACGATGCCTTCGCTGCCTCCGGCCATCAAGATCCCGGACCCGACGCCGAGCGCGCGTACCGGCAAAAATGGCTGATCGGCAGCGCGCTGGAACAGGCCACTGCGTAGTTCCGGTGCGCTCCAAACGGCGTTGTCTGCGGCGCCATCGAGCGAAAGCACCCCTTTGCTGTGACTTGCGGCGAAGACGCGCGAACCGATGAACCCGAGGTCGTAGACGCTCTCGCCCTGCCAGCCTTGTGCGTACGGTTCCCACTTCGGCATCGCGCTCCATGTCCCGGCGATTTCCCTGCGGAAGCAGCCTTTGCCGGGGTCCTTGCCCGTCGAGCCAGTCCCAGCCCAAATGAAGACTCGGGAGTTCCACGTCTGCACCGCGAGTACGGTAATGTGTTCACCCACGAGGTCGGGCCGAAAGGTCCCTTCCTGGCCACCTTCGATGGACAGATAGACGCCCTGTCGGTCCTTGGCGGCGACGACCACGATTTCCCTGTCCGTCGCCGTCGTGGTGGTGGTGATCGCGACCAATGCAAGTTGTCGTTTCTGGGCATCAACCACGACTGGGATCGGCGTCGTCTCCTGCTCTCGGCGCTGGCTGACCGTCAACTGATGCAAACCGGAATCCGACGCGATGAAGAGGGCCGGCGCGTCGCCGCGCTCGATCCAGGCCAAGTCATTGACGCCCTTGAGTCGAGCGACGATGGCCCAGCTCGCCCCGCTGTCCTTCGACAGCCACACCTCGCTGGCCGCGTCGCCTACGGGCGATGTGCTCGCTGCGAGTAAACCAGGAACACGCTCGTGGAGTCGGATGCAGGAAACTCGTCCGTTGGCAGCCATGCTCGTCGGCTCCCAACCGGCGGCATCGTTCAACGAACGGTAGAGCCCGGTGCCGCCCCCGGCGTACCACACGCCCGGTTGCAGGGGATCGGCGGCGAGGCAATCCACTTCTCGTGGAACGTCTCGGACGAGCAGCTTGAGCGAGTCCACCCGGAGTATTCCTGGCTCGGACAGGACGATCGCATAGATCGTGTCCGTGCCGAGACTCTGACCGAAACCCCAACCTTCCGGGTAGGTGGGTGAGCCGAGCGGGCTCAATCTCAGGTACACGCGATCCGTAAGCTTTAGTTGCAAGGACAGCGGGTCTTCGCCCGAGCGGCAAGTGAGCCTGGCGGCAACGCTGACTTCCTTGTACTGCGCCCAGCTCGTCCCGCACTCGGTTCCGAGGGGGCGCCGCACATCCAGCTCGCGCTGTGCCTCCTCCAGTGCTTGTGTGGTCTGGAAGGCGTGCAGCCGTTCGAGCCGAAGGTCGTGATGACTTTCGCCGCGTTGATCCAGCGGGACTGCCGGAACCAAGATCACGTCGACTGTGCCAGGACGAGCAAATTTCCAGCGGGCCGCGCGAGTTAGGGCTTTGGCCCGCGTCACCGATCCGAGTCGCTCGGAGACCGCCTCGTAGTCGCGCGCGGTGACCGCGCGCCGCAGGGAGTAGAGCTCGGCGGGCCCACGCACGAGCGCGTTCTGAACGGACTCGCCATTCCGGCCGCCCGTCGCGGCGTTGCTGTTCGTGACGCTCACACCGGGGATTGGGCTGCGCAACGTATCGAGGGTTCCGGCAGTGACGTTTCCGTTGGCTCCGCCACCGATCGCGTACCAAGCCGCAATGCGCATTCCAAGTTCGGGAACTGCGCCCAGAGCCGTGTTGCTTTCCCCCAACGAGCCGGTCTGCTCGAGCATGCGCGCGGCGGGGGCAAATTGAATCGCTCCCGCATGTCGATCGACCACGTAGACCGGGTCGGACGGCGCCGCGTCTGCGAACTGTTCGACTTCCCGCCAGATCCGAAAGTTGGCTCCCTCGAAAGAGATCAGGCTGTCTTGACCTTCCAAGGAACCAGTGGGGCGAACCTCCACCGCGACGCGCAGGTCGACGTCGGTTCCCGTGCGCGCCAAAAGCGGTGCGAATCGCGTTCGCAGCGAGAGCCCTGAGAGCCCGGTGCCGGTGCCGATTATTTCTCCGGAGATCGTTTCGCAATGAATCGCAGTTACGATTCCGCTCTCGCGGCCCGGTGGGATTTCGAGATTCTGCGTGGTCAAGAAGATCGCAGCGGCCTCGGCGTTCGAGCCGCGCGAAGTCGTGACACGAGTGCCACGCGGGATGACGGTCGCTGGCGCATCGGCAGCCACCTTCGAAAGCGAAAACGTCAATTCCGTGCGGGCCGCGCTCGGTGGCTGAAGGCTGACGCCAATCAGGTTCAACAGCTCGACATACACCCGCTCCGGGATGCGGTTGAAGCGGTACAGCATGACCTCGGTGAGGTGCGTAAACACCTCGACCAGCGCGATGCCCGGATCGTGAACGCTGAGGTCGGTCCAACCGGGACACCGCTCACTGATCTTGGCTTTCGCGTCGGCGAGCAGTTGCTCGAACGTCCGGTCGTCCAGGTTGGGGACGGGCAGCGGCATCGGCCTACGCCTCACCGGCCAGCAGAATGGGGAAATTGAGCTGATCGACGTTGACCGTACGTCGCACTCGGTACTCGATGAAAATGTTCAAACGGCTGTCCTCGATCGGATCCCTGGCAGCGTCGACGTGGAGAAGGGCGACCCGCGGCTCCCATCTCTCGATTGCCTGGCGGACGTAGTGAATCGCAAGCCCAGCGGTCGTTTCATCGTTCACCGCAAAGGCTAGGCGATTGAGCTCGCAACCGTAGGTTGGACGCATGACTCGCTCTCCCGGCGCGGTCGACAACAAAAGCAGGATCGCTTGCCTGACCGAAGCGGCTCCGTCGACGCAATCGACCTCGCCCTTGGCGTCGAGCCCGAGCCCTGCCTCGGTGGTGCCTTCCCCGAACACGGGGTGCGTGAAACGAAATGCACGAAAAAGCGGCTGATTCATCCGTTACTCCGCACGAAACGTTGGCCCGCGTTTTTGACGGAATAGCGGAAGGTGCCCGGTGGCACACCATCGGTGAGGCCGGTCACCGTATCGAGGCACACGGCACGCCCGCCGATACGCACGAAGTCCGAGTAGCCTTCTTTGACCGGCAAGGTGTGCAGGCACGGGACCACGCCTGGGGCGGCGTTGGGGCAGCCAACGATGGCACGTCCTTCGGGATCATTTCTGACCAGTAAGGGCACGCCTGCGGCACGTACGAACGTCTGGCTCGCAGGCAAGATCACTTGGCCGAGCTTGTGGTCGCACTGGACGAGCGCTTGCTGTGTGAGAATCATCATCATGCTTGCTCGAAGTCGATCGAGTTTCCCCGAAATGTAATTGCTTGCCCTGGAGCCTCGATCACGAGGGGCACCGCGGAATGAAGCACCACCGCAGCGGGGCCCAACTCGACAAAACTGCCCCCCGCGTCCCGGAGAGTGACCTTTGCTGCGTGGTCGTCGAGCCGCAGCAGGTGACCCGACTTCGTGCGCAGTGAGAGGCGATCGGTGTCTGCAGGGCTGTCTGGATCGGACACGCCTGCCGGCCCGTAGATGCCGCCCAGCACCAGACCTCGAGCCAGATCGCCCGACGGAAAGCACACGAAGACGAGATCGTCTTCGTCCGGAACGGCGGTGAGCCCTCGCGAGCGGCCTGCCGCTGGCGCGACCAGTTGTAGCCAGCCAGTCTCCACATTCCCCAGGGACGGAACGCGCACCCGTACCCGGCCGAGTCGCTCAGGATCGTTCGTGCGACTCACTTGGCCGATGACCATGACCGGCGCGCTGCCTTCCGACCGAACCGTTGGTGCGTCCGTGCCGAATTCGGACAAAAATCCCCGCTCCGCATCGTAGGTGTGGGTGACGTGGGTGAGCGCCAGCGCTTCACTGGCGTAGGGCTGAGCAGTATCGAGGCGCACGCGCGCTCCAGGTTCGAGGCGTACGTCTCCCCGCGCGCATCCTCGATAGACTAGTTGTGCTGCGACGCGCCGGTCGAGATCGGCCTGAGCCAAGTCAGTCGCCTCCGCAGCGGTCGTCACCGAGAAGCCGAGCTTCCCGAGGGATGGCAGACCTCCCACATCGGCAGGACGAATGCTCGACGAGCGAGGGTTACGTGCCTCGGCGGCCTCGCCGAACACGAGCGTGCCCGCTTCGACGTCCCAGCCAGTGACCGAAACGGCGTCGCACGCGAACTCGGCATTCGTTTCCACGGAAACCTCGAGCAGTGACTCGCCCAAGTGCAGCTCCAGCGGCGGTTCACGGCCTGCGAGAGTCAGCAGTCGCAGCTGGGTCTCGGCGAGATAGAAATAGTAGCCGCAGCGCTCGGCGTATCCTGAAAGCCACTCCCAGTCATTTCCGCGCCCTTGAACGGCGTAGGGGATCGCAGGTGTCGCGCCGTCACTCTGAACCGTGAGCCCGAGATCTCGAACGACTTCGCTGGCGAGGTCCTGCAGTTTCCCCGAATCCAGGGCGTGAAAGGTGCGCCGTTTGCGCAGGCGATGCAGGACGTCATAAGCGCGGAAGCAGAGCTTCGTGACGCGCGACGAGTCTTGGACGACCTCGATGGCAGTGATCTCGCCCGTAAACAAGGCGGCAAATTCGACTTCGATACGGACGGCCGCGCCGATCTTCACGCCTTTCGCCCCGGTGAGTGCGGTGGGCGACGACGTAGCGAACGTCACCTCGCACTGCGAAGGCAACGAGAGCGATTGGTTGACGCGGATCGAGGTTAGGCCAGCGGCTAGCTCTGCAGAAATCGGCGCGCCGTCGATGCTGACCGAGAGCGCTCGAGCGGTTCGGACGGTCATGGCAGCTCCGCCTTCGTACGCGCCGGCACCGTAATGACTTTGCCCTGTGGGATTCGCAGCGGATCGTCGATGTTGTTTTGGGTGGCCAGGATGCGCCACTGTGCCGGATCTCCGAGGGCTTGGAACGCCAGCTGCGTGAGCCACCCAGAAGCCGCGGACGGGCTGAGCTCCGGCTCTGCCACGGACGTCCCTGGGCCGATCACTGCACGCAATTCGACCCAATCCGCGTCGCTGCTCACCAGAGCTGGCGCGTGTGCCGTGCTCGGTTGCACGGTCACCTCGGGCACTCGAAGCAGGCGTAGGCGGGTCCAAGAGCGGCGCGGTGCCCCGCTCTCGTCGAAATGCTCCAGCCGCTCGGAGAGCGCGGTCACCACGCCCAAGAAGTTCCACGCCCGCCCCCAAATGAACCGTACCTTGGGCGCTTGAAGTGACGCGACGCCGGGATTTTCCGTCAGGCGAAGCAGCTTGCCCGTGATCGTGCGCACATCCGCGGGCGGATTGCTGAGTCCAGACAGGGTGACGTCGAACAACAAATCGAGCAGGAGCTCGGTCCTTCCGCCTCCCGTGTACATCAGCGGATCGTCTGAGGAATCCACGCCGTGCACGACCCCGCCCAAGGAGCGCATGGGTGAGACGCCCGAAGCGCGGACGAGCGAAATCTCTTCGGGGTTCACCAGACACTCGATACGGTCCTCCGAAAGCGTGTCGCTTGCGGGCCCCAAGCGTGAAGCGGCGCCCTCGACGAGGAAGATCGCGCGCTCCACTATTCTCCCCGCTGCTCGCGCTCGAGACGGCGCCGGCGCGAATCGCCCGACCAACACGACGTGACGTCGAGCGATTCGGTCGGCGGTAGAGGCGCAAAACGCACGCCTGCATCACTCCCAGACCCATCACGCCGGGCCGTGGCGCGTGACGGGTGATCACTGTTCAGCGGCTCCGACTGCGAAATGAGCCACCGCCGCTGAGTGTCCGCAGACGGTCTATTGGCGGAAATGCGCAGGGCCCCTGGCTCGACGGGTCGGGTCGCCTTGCCAGCGGTTTGGGGCTCGGTTCTGGCACGCACCGGAACAAATGGGGCCAAAGGCGCCTGTAGCCGCGCCAGACCTCGAATCCTTTCCGCTCCTTCAAGCTCGCCACGCCTCGCGTCAAGCTCTGCCAATGCCGCGCGGCTCGGCTCGCTGGCGTTCACTCGCGGTGCTGGGGCTACGCGATGGCGAGCGGGCACGCCTGCCTCGCTCGCGAAGGGTACGAATGGCGTAGCCCCCTTCGACGCCCGCGCCTGAACCTCGCGTGCCGCGAGGGGAACGTTACGAATCGGCGAAGCAGCCACCCGCTCTGGACCCAATGCGGCCGCCACGCGCAACGACGGGGCCGCGGACTCAGCACTCGGCTTGCGAGTTTCAGGGTCGGGCTTGCCAATCTCGTCCGGCTTGCCAGTTTCGGCCTTGGGTTTGCGCGCTCCGTGGCGAAGCGGCCAGGCGCTTCTCGGGCTCACTGCAGCGGCTTCAGCCGGCGCCGCACTCCGTTCCTTTGCCTCTGAAGCGCCGGGTGACGGCTGCGGGTGTGCCGGGCGCATCTCGTTTGCTGCGGCTGGCTCGCGCTTGCGGTCGGTGCGCTCCTGCCCATGCCGCGGGTCCACTGGAGGCTTCGCTGTGGCTGCGTCGCGCCAGTCGGGCTTCGCGGGTTGGGCCCGCGGCTTCAGCGGAGGGACATTGTTTTCGGAAGCGAGATCGCGAGCGCCCGATTGGGGCTTGGTTACTGCGTGGGACGGACCGAAGAATGGCCCCACGGCCCGGCGCCGCACGAGTTCGAGCCATTGCTCCGGTGCATCGCGCTCTGCCCAAGGTGCGGGTGGCTGTCGCACAGGTCCATCGACGGCGCCCGGTTCCGCAACTTGCGCGAGCGCACTCGCGGCGACGCGCCGCGACCACCTTTCGACTGCCTCGGCTAGGCGAAGCTTGAGCAGCGCGATCCGCGATGCGACCCTCATCGGTTCATCCCCGCTCGATCTTCTCGTACACTAGCGTCAGGGTTTCGATGGCCACGTCGCGACCGAGGGCATCGAGATTCGCAGCGCGCCACTCCACCGGCCAAGCGCCGAAAAGGTTGAAGCGCATCGTTTCTCTGCCGTCGGCGTCCAGCAAGATTACCGAGGGCGTCTTGCGCACGGGCGAGCCCTTGATGGCGCTCTCCAGCCACAGCCAAATACTGGGGTGAACGCTCGGAATGAGCCCGTAACTCAGCGTGACGTCGGCGTAGTCGACGGGACCTGCGAGCCGCCGGATCTGCGGCCCCGCGCCGCCCTCCCGGTAAGCGATCGACTGGATGCGCGCGCCCAGCCCGCTACAGCGGGTGAAGTAACCAGTGTATCCGTCTACGTCGAGACGGAAGTTGTAGCCGCGAATGGGCTCGGGTTGGCCGCTCAACTCAGGCATCTTTTCCTCCCGCACGTTCCGTTCGTTCGGCACGCTCGGCGTGCTGGCCAATACGGAAGACAATGAACTCTGCCGGTCTTACGACGGCAATACCGATGTCTACGACGACGAACCCGGCATCAACCGAATCCGGCGGATTGTTCTCCGCGTCGCACTTGACGTAAAACGCCTCGTCCGGCGTGCGGCCCACCAGCGCGCCCGAGTAGTAAATTTGCTCGAGGAACGCGCGGATATTGCGCTTGATGTTTTTCCAAAGCGTTTCGTCGTTCGGTTCGAAAACGACCCACGCCGTGCCTCGCTGAATGGACTCTTCGATCATCATGAATGTGCGGCGCACGTTGATGTATCGCCAAGGGCTCGCTTGCTCTGCGAGCGTCCGGGCACCCCAAACCCTGAGCCCTCCGGAAATCATCCGCAGCACATTGACGCCCTTTTCGTTCAGCGACCCTTGCTCTATCGCGGTGATGCTGTACTTCAGCCCCAGGGCACCGGCGATGACCTCGTTTGCGGGCGCTTTGTGCACCCCGCGGCTCGCATCAGAACGGGAGTAGATGCCAGCGATGTGGCCGCAGGGCGGCGCGAGCACGGTCTTGGAGACGTCGTCGCCGAACGGGTTAGAAACGTAGATGTGCGGGACGTAGAACGCCGCATAGCCCCCGTCCGAGGTGCGTGGCCGAAGTGCCTGAGGCTGACTGACTGGGTCATCCTTGAGACCCCCCACGCTCCGTGCCGGAACGGCCGTTGCCGTTCGAGTGAGCGCTTCCAACGAAGAGATTTCCGCGTTGCCATCGAGGATGGCAATTCGATCTTTCATCTTCTCGCAATGAGAAATCGCCGCTTCCCACGATGCGACATCGTCGTGGCCAGGGATGCACACAATCGCGACCTCGTCGACCTCCTCCAGGGCATCCAGCCCTTGCCGCTTGCCAAACGTGCCCCCCGTAAGACCCAGGGTGCCCTCGTTCACGATACAGCAGCGACGCCCGCCGTTGTCGAAGAAGCCGCGCACCGCCAGCGCGAGAGGCGTGGCGGTTTGGTTTTGCACGGCATAGAACCGGGCGAAACTCTGGAAATTCTCGATGAAAGTGGGAACGTTGACGCGAGCTTCGATGTCCGGCGCGCGCCCGACGAACCCGACGGTGCTAGTGCCTACTGCGTCGATCGGTCGGGAACCGCCCGGCACTTCCTCGACGTAGACGCCCGGTGTTTTGTAAACGGAGGAAAGTATTGCGGTCACTAGGGGTTACTCCTTGAAGTCACAAAAACATTCGATGGCGTTTTCGGGATCAGAACCCGCGGCGCGCTCGAGCTGCAGGGTCCAGGTGTTGCCCTTGGCAGAGATCTCGACGAGCAGAGCGCCATCCACTGGCGCCGCACCGATCCGGAAATAGCCGGAGCCATCGCTCGTTGCCGTTGCGCCGAGCTGCGGAACGCGCACCAACGCTCCTGCGATGGGGCGTTGCCCTGGCCCAAGCAGACGACCGACGAGCGGCAGCGCGGACCGCATCATCGGGGCAGAGCCGGGGGGGCGAGCACCAATTGGATGCAAGACGCGGGGAGGGGCGACAGTCGTCGGAACCCGCCGCACGATAGCGGTGACGATGAAGGCTACTTCAGGGAGTGCCGACGCTGCAGAAGAGGCGGGATTCGCCTCCCACTCTTGAGTGCTGAATGCCTCGAAGATCAGGGCGTTCAAAACGTCCTGAGTTTGGCCGGTGTCAGCCGAGCGAACCCGGATGCTGTAGCGGGCGCGAAACTGGGCAGGCGTCTCTCGAATTTCTCGCGCAGCCGGTGCAGGGGACAGACCAATCAATTCCACCCTGACCTCCGGGCCCTCGCTGGTGGCCTGTTCCGACACTCCGTGCCCCAGCACGGTCCGAACATCGCTCCAGCCGTGGCTATCGAGCACGGTGCGAATGGACTGCAAAAGTTCTCGTCCGTGACGACGTAACTCACTTTCGGTGCGTGGAGCGACCGTACCCATGACCTCTTCTCTGGGGAACCAGAGCGCCTCTCACCCGCACCCTATCACCACTTCGACTGCGCGGGCTACCGGCAAGTCGCGTACGGTGACGTGTTCCATCTGACGTCGTCGTCGTCGTCGTAGACAGCCGTCGCTATCGCCGTCGCAAGGTCTCGGTCTCGAGCACGCCGGACAGAACCAACGTGCTTTGCGCCTTGCCGCGAAACGAACGACCACCGGGGGACGTCTTCGAACTTTCCCTCGAGCCCGACCGGCGAGAACGCGTTACCCGGGATGTTGACGCGCACCGGGAGCTGCGCATGTGCTGGCCGAATACTCCCGAACAGCACCAGCACGAATGCGGCCAAGCCGAAGGGCGACCAAGCGCGCCGCGCCCACGGCGTGGATCTCAACCGCGCCAGGCCGATTCGGTGAACAGAACCTGACTGCTTAGGCATTTCAATGGATCCTCCACGCGCCCGGCGTACCCACTACGCCCCTATCATGCGCGCAGGCGCGGGCTTCACGCTATGGGTAGTTCTTTAATGTCCCCGCACATGAGCTGATCCACAGCTTGGAGTCCGAGGACGCCCAAGCGTCCGCTGCCTGGAGTAAGGAGATCCGTCGGCGCGTTGACGAAGTCGAAGCGGGCACGGCAGAGCTCGAAGACTGGGAGACCGTTCGCGCGCGGGCCTTGGGGGGCGCGGCTGAGACGAGCAAAGCGGTGTCGCCGTGCAGCCGGTTCATGGACTTGCCCGATGCCACGGGTCAGGACCACCTTTCGGGCCGTCCAGATCCCTCCAACTTGTCCGCGCCGTGGTTCGGAGAGGCCGCTGGCAATAGTCATATTGTCAGCGCCGCTTCGCGAGCGCTCCTGCGCCGCGCAGGTGGCACCGCATTCATGACGTTGCTTTACCGGCACCGCGTTGGTCGTGAGTCAGTCACTCACTCGCTTGGTGCAGGCCCATCAGGCGCTCCTGAACGGCCGCCTCGATCTCGCGGTGGCGCTCAACCGACTCCGCCAACTGACCGGATCGGAGCAGCTTTAGGAGCTCGCATCGCTCGCGGCTCGTTTTGGCGCGTGCGGGCAATGCTCGCTGGCTCGTCCTTCGACACCAGAGGCTTTGCCGCAAAACGTCGGGAAGGGGCTGTCAAAGGTCAGTCTGCAACTAGCTCCGTCAGCTCGCAGCTGCTGCACCCAAGATGCGTGACCGCCACAAAACGTGGCACAACCGCGCCACAGTCGAGAGCGCGAGATTATTGCCGCTAGGCGCATCTCGCGAGTTTCGACCGACCCACCCGCGGCACGTATCGTGCGTCCGCGCGCCCATGGCCAACCCGCGACACTTGTTGGAGCGCGATCGAACGGCTACTTCGTTCCGGTCCCAAAGTGTACGCCCCTCCGATCATCGTCAGCGCCAAAACGGACGCGGCGACGCTTCTGGAAGCCATTGATATTCACGGCGAAAAGCGTCGTCCAAGGGACTCGGCGCGCCGGGTTGGTTCTGCGGTCACGATCGCACAGGACGCGACGGTGAGGCTCTTCACCGAGCACATTTGCAGCCAATCCCCACCCGGTGAGCTCGCAGTATCAAGCCATGTGCTGGTGCCAAAGGGAATTGGACTCAGCCGGCACGATGGTTCGGTGACCCTCGAGGGGCAAATCACCTGGAACTATCGGCGTGACGCGGAGCGCGCGATTCAGTACCTGTCGAACGCGATTGGGCTGCGCGCGTTCGATCCGCAGTGCCCGGTGTCGTTCGTGAAAGAGAACGTCGAGGGTGCTCTGAAGTGGTCGTCGATGGACGGCTCCAAAGAATGACCCTGGGCGTCGTTGACGGAACGAAATGAAGATCAGCCATTTTGCCGGCAAACGTGTCGCCCCCGCAATGCTGGTCGACGTACCGCGGCTGAGGGCAGTCGGCCCTTGTCCCCGATGAGCGCGCCAAACGCCGTCCCCAAGGATCCCAAGTGTAATGCCGAGAGTCCTGCTGCAAGCGATGGCCTATCCGCCGAAGAGGCCGCCCGACGTCTCATTGCGGCCGGCCCCAACACTCTAAAACAGAGCAAGCGGATTCATCCGCTTCGGATTTTCCTCGCGCAATTCAAGAGTCTCTTCATCTGGATCCTGATCGTTGCGGGCGCAATCTCCGGCGTTCTTGGCGAAATGTTGGATGCGGTGGCCATCCTCGCTATCGTCGTGCTCAACGCCGCGATTGGCTTCTATCAGGAGTTTAGCGCGGAGAAGTCCATCGCCGCGCTTCGAAAAATGACCGCACCGCAGGCGAAGGTAGTGCGTGGCGGCGAAATCATGGTGGTTCCCGCTTCCGGGATCGTAACCGGAGACGTGCTCGCGTTGGAAGCTGGCGACATAGTCGCCGCCGATGCTCGGGTCCTGTCGGCGAGCTCACTCAGGTGCGTCGAGTCGGCGCTGACCGGCGAATCGCTTGCGGTCACGAAACGTCCGGCGGCTACGGAACAGCGCGAGCGTTCGCTTGCTGACCGCGACGCCATGGTGTTCATGGGTACCAGCGTCGCCGCCGGTACTGGTCAGGCCGTCGTGGTAGCCACCGCGATGAAGACCGAGCTGGGTCGCATCGCGGGCCTGATCGAAACAGCGGGTGCTGAGACGGGTACGCCGTTGCAGCGTAAGCTCGATTCATTCGGGAGAATTCTGGTTTGGGCTGCGCTCGGCATCGTGGCTCTCCTGTTTGGTCTAGGGCTGCTGCGTCGCGGGAAGCCTCTGGAAATGCTGCTGAGCTCGGTCAGTCTCGCCGTGGCTGCCGTGCCGGAGGGATTGCCCGCGGTGGTCACGGTGGCCCTTTCATTGGGTGCTCTGCGACTGGCTCGCCGGCGAGCGCTGATGCGCAAACTGGCGGCAGTCGAGACGCTCGGCTCGACGAGCGTGATTTGCACGGACAAGACCGGAACCCTGACGGTTGGCGAGATGACCGTGCGCGCACTCTACGTTGCGGGTCGAACCTACGAAGTTACGGGCGTTGGCTACGGCCCGACTGGTGAGGTGCAGTTCGACGGCAAGCCCGTTGGGGCGACGCATGCTGCAGAGCTAGGCGAGCTCGCTACTGTTCTGCTCGGCTGCAACAACGCGCATCTCGTCGACGACGAAGGTACCTGGAAAACCATCGGCGATCCCACCGAGGGTGCGTTGCTCGCGGCGGGCGCAAAGGCTGGGGGCGATCGGAAGCAGCTCGAGCAGGAGCTGCCCAAGGAGCGTGAATTCCCGTTTGACTCCGATCGCAAGCGAAGCACGGTCATCCGTCGAACGGCCGCAGGAAAATTTCGCGCCTTCAGCAACGGTGCGCCCGGGGTGCTGCTACGACTTTGTACGAAGTTGTACACCAGCTCTGGTGTCCGCCCGTTGTCCGCTCAGGACCGCGAGCAGATCTTGGCGCAGACCTCGGGGATGGCAAAGAAGGGTCTGCGCGTGCTCGCCTCGTCCTTTCGTGACTTGGAAAGTCCCTCGCCAGATTCGCTCGCCGCGGAAACCGTGGAGCGCGATCTGGTGTTCGTTGGTCTGAGTGGCATGTATGATCCGCCGCGCGCAGCGGCCAAAGAGGCGATCGCGAAATGCCGCACCGCCGGCATCCGTGTGGTGATGATCACGGGCGACCACCCGGATACCGCTCAGGCGATCGCGCGGGAACTTGGTATCGCCTCGGCGGACCAAGTCGTCATCACGGGCGCAGAGTTGGACCAGATGTCCGTCGCAGAGCTCAGGCAACGCGCTCTGCAAGTGGCGGTGTACGCACGCGTCACTGCCGAACACAAGCTACGCATCGTTCGCGCCTTGAAGGCCAACGGCGCCGCGGTAGCCATGACGGGTGACGGCGTGAACGACGCGCCGGCCCTCAAAGGCGCGGATATCGGCATCGCGATGGGGAAGTCCGGGACTGAGGTGACCAAGCAAGCCGCGGATATGATCATCACTGACGACAACTTCGCGACGATCGTCGCTGCGATCGAGGAGGGCCGCGGTATCTACGACAACATCCAGAAAACCCTCCAATACTTGCTCGGAGGCAACTCTGGAGAGCTCTTGCTCATGACGACCTGTGTGGTGGTCGGCCTTCCCACTCCGCTCCTGCCGATTCACCTCCTGTGGATCAATCTCGTGACGGATGGCCTGCCGGCGCTGTGTCTCGCCACCGACCCGATTGATTCGGACGTAATGGCCCGCAAGCCGCTGAGCCGCTCGGCAAAGATCACTGGCCCAGCCTTTCTCCGCACCATGGCTTATACCGGTTTGCTCACGGCAGGCGTAGCGTTCGGTGTGTATTTTCATGGCGTACGCTCCGGCACGCTGTCGGTGGCGCGCACATCCGCGTTCGCGGCACTGGTTTTTGCCGAGCTCCTGCGGTCCTTCGGTGCGCGCAGCGCAACCAAGCCTGTTTGGCGTATGCCCTTCTTCGCGAACTTGAACTTGATCCTGGTCGTCGTCGTCTCAATTGGGATTCAGGTATTGAGCCAGCACAACGCGATGCTCGGCCGCTTCCTCAAGGTGTCGCGCATCCCATTCCGAGAGGGTTCGTCCTTTTAGCGCTGGGCGCGCTGCCGCTGCTGGTGCTCGATCTGATCAAGGGGCTGCGCACGAAGGAGACGCGACTACTGTAGGCGCATTTTCGGCGCGTCGTTCGAAGGGACGTTTTGCATGGCTGGAACGTGGATTTGCTGGCCTGCGGGCTCGTCCGGCGCCCGCGCTGGGAGCACGATGAACGCCGCCAGCGTGCCTAGAACCAACAACGCCACTCCGCCGATCCACCAGACTCTACGTTTGTCTTTGAACTGATTCGACATTGAAGACTCCTGTCATTTTCGGATGGGAATTGCCAGGCAATCGTCAGAAACCGGGCGCCAAAACGCGCGGTGCGCGCTCTTCGCGCGCTTCAGCGCCATCTAGCTCAACTCGTGGAGCAGTTTGGCCCAGCTCTCTCCATGGTCGATGTGCAGCTCGCGGGCGATCTCCTCGAGTGCAGCGTCCGCGTTGGTGGACACAGCCGTCGGCTGGTCCAGCGCTTTGGCTGTACTCCGCGCGATCGCTTCGGCGTAGGAGAGGAGCGCTGGTAGCTCGCTGAAGTTCACTTGCAAATCGTCATCGGCCAGAGCGAGCGAGTAAATGTCGCGTAGACCTTCGGCGATGTACGCGTGCGTTGGACGCTTCGTCAGCCATTGATCGAGCACCGCCACCCCTGCTGGGGTCAGATCGTACTGCCCCGCCGCATAATATTGAATGCGTTCTTTCTTCACGAATTCCATCTTGCCGTCGGCCCAGGCGACGTAGATCAGTGGCAGGAGCTTGAGAACGGAGTAGTCCTGTGGTGGGATCCCCAGACGCGCGAAGGATCGGCCCATTGTGTCGTGTTCCATTTTCTTGGTTTGCCTCGATTGAGCCGGGGTCGGCTGCGCCAGTGCCTACGTCGACACCACATGCAGCTCTCGGACCACACTCGAAGACCAGCCCATGTGCGCGAGGCTGACGTGTATTGCGCCACCAAAGGCACGGACCGCGCGAGGTCTGCCCGAGGAATCACCTCTCGAATCCAAG
>Ga0302322_100002530_pt1 | contig 15443 bp, 13 predicted proteins | sample Fen_T0_2_FD_203757 | JGI IMG/M metagenome (GOLD analysis project Ga0302322, IMG submission 203757) | Peat permafrost microbial communities from Stordalen Mire near Abisko, Sweden - Fen_T0_2 | ecosystem: Environmental > Terrestrial > Soil > Wetlands > Permafrost | place: Sweden: Abisko... | reverse complement strand
GAATGGTCCCGCGTCTGGACCCTCGCCGTCGCGGTTGCTTTCGCCAATCGTCCTTACAAAGTGACTACCTCCTCCGCAACATGAACACCTTGCTGCTGGCGCCGGAGTTGTTCGCCACCGACGGCGGGATTGCCCGCATCTTGCGTCTATACCTAAAAGCGCTGTGCGAATTGACCGAGCCTGCAGGAAATGTCAGTGTCGTATCGCTTAACGACGCAACGTTTGATTCGCGCGAATTGCGCCGTTATTCCAACACGCGACTCACCGACTGGGCCGCGTGTGATCGTAGCAAGATCGCCTTTGTTAAAGCCGCGCGCCGCATGAGCGCCAATGCCGACCTGATCGTTTGCGGCCACGTTGCCCAGTTACCGGTCGCTTGGGCGATGCGGAAACTCCGTCGAAAGAAAATCAATTACGCGCTGATCGCCCATGGCATTGAGGTATGGCGGCGTTTCAATCGACTCGAAATTGCTGCGCTGCGCGGTGCAGACCGTATCTGGTGTGTCAGCGAGTTTACCCGCCGCGAACTACTGCGCAACTGCAGGGTTCCCCTCGCCACCACGGTTGTGCTGCCCAACGCGCTCGATCCAAATCTCGACAACGACGAACTGGGCCCCACCACCACGGACTTCGACATTCTCACAATCTCGCGACTCAGCCATGCCGATAGCTACAAAGGTGTTGACCACTTGATCGAAGCATTGCCGGCGATCAGGCGGGAAATCCCCGCCGCTCGTCTGCGCATCGTTGGCCGGGGCGACGATCTCCCGCGTCTCCACGAAACAGTTAAAAGACATAAACTTGGCCGCGCTGTCGATTTTCTCGGGTTTGTGAGTGACACCGAGCTAAAACGCGAACTCGCCGCCTGTCGCCTCTTCGCACTACCAAGCCAGAAGGAAGGCTTCGGTCTGGTTTTTCTGGAAGCCATGGCGCACGGGAAACCGTGTATCGGCACACGCGACGGAGGCATCCCTGAAGTGATCACGCCTGAAACTGGCCTGCTTGTAAACTACGGCAATGTGCCTGAGCTCGCCGCCAGTTGCATCGACGCCTTGCGCCGAATTTGGGAACCCCGAGCCATCCGTGCCAGGTCCGCAAAGTTTTCGTATCCGATATTCAGAGACGGGCTCGCCACGCTCATCCCGATTTCCGTTTGAACGACTCATCTTTCCAACGTCCGTCCCCGCTCATCATCGAAGCTGGCCTCACTGAACGTCACTACTGGCGCGATCTGTGGCGCTACCGGGAATTGCTCGGCTTTCTCGCTTGGCGCGATGTAAAGGTTCGTTACAAGCAAGCGGCGCTCGGCGCCGCTTGGGCCGTGGTGCAGCCAGCCGTGCAGACTTTTCTGCTGACGTTTGTTTTCAATAAGCTCGCAAAAATGCCCGGCGGCGACGTGCCCTACCCACTGCTCGTGCTTGCTGGCTTGTTGCCCTGGCAGCTATTCTCGGGCGCGTTCAGTGGAGTGGGCAGCAGTCTGGTCAACAACGCCCACCTCATTTCAAAAGTATATTTCCCCCGATTGCTCGTGCCCCTCTCGGCTGTAGTCGTGGCGTTTATCGACATGTTGGTCCTGCTTCTCATCGCACTGCCTTACGCGGTGATCGAGGGAATCGACCCAACATGGCGACTGCTCGTCCTGCCGTTCTTCATCTGCGGCACGATGCTGGTGGCGCTTGGGGCTGGACTCTGGGTTACCGCCCTAACTGTTAAATACCGGGATTTCCGCTTCATCACGCCATTCCTCCTGCAGATCGGCGTGTTTGTGACACCGGTCGGTTTCCGCACGGACTTCCTGCCCAACTGGCGCGACTGGCTCGCGCTCAATCCACTGACGAGCATGGTAGAAGGTTTTCGTTGGTGCTTGCTTGGCGGACGCACGGAATTCTACGAGCGAGGCCTTTTTCTTTCACTCGCAGTCACAGCATTCCTGCTCATCGGAGGTCTTTGGTATTTCCGTAAAACGGAACGGCAGTTTGCAGACGTGATCTAGCCATGAGCGAACCAGCCATCATGGTCGAAGGTCTCGGCAAACGCTACACCTTGCACCACCAAGCCCGCACGGGCTTGCTGCGCGACACACTTGCAGCGTTGTTGCGCAATCCGTTTCGCCATGGAGAAGCCACCCGCGCCACGGAGGAAGAATTCTGGGCGCTACGCGATGTGAACTTCTCGGTCAACCAAGGTGACGTCGTCGGTATAATCGGCCGCAACGGCGCAGGAAAATCTACGCTGCTAAAAATCCTGTCGCGTATCACGGAACCCACTACCGGACGCATAACGATTCAAGGCCGAATCGCGTCGCTATTAGAGGTTGGCACTGGCTTTCATGGTGAGCTCAGCGGACGCGAAAACATCTTCCTCAACGGTGCCATTCTGGGCATGACTCGCATGGAAATTCGGAAGAAGTTCGACGAAATCGTCGCCTTTTCAGAAGTTGAGAAATTTCTTGATACGCCGGTGAAGCATTACAGCAGCGGGATGTATGTGCGCCTCGCCTTCGCCGTCGCCGCTCATCTCGAACCTGAGATCCTGATCGTCGACGAAGTCCTCGCGGTCGGAGATATTGCCTTTCAGAAAAAATGCCTCGGTAAAATGCGGGAGGTTGCAACCGAACAAGGTCGGACCGTCCTTTTCGTCAGCCACAATTTACCCTCTGTCCGCCAGCTTTGCCGGACCGCCATGCTTCTCGCCAACGGCCGGGTTGTATCCGTCGGCCCTTGCGCCAAGGTACTTGAGATCTACCAGCACGGCCTGACTGGTGCGACACCGATCGCAGTGCCACCGCCAACGCCCGATCTCCTTGACCGCGCCTATACCACAAAAATTGAGATTGAAACGCTGGATTGTGCTCCAACGGCGGTTCTTCAGGTCGGATGCCCTTGGCGTGCACGCGTTGGTTTTCGGGTTGTGTCCGCTCAGCACAATTTCGTCGTTTCCATCGGACTGAAATCAGCGGACGGTACTTCGATCCAAACTGCGTGGTTGCCTCCCCAAGATCTGGCACCCGGCGAATATGCCGCAGAGTTCGTCCAAGATCGTGTCGCACTCGAAGCCGGCGCCTACACCGTACTCGTCGGCCTGAGTGAGAGCGATCGCGGACTCCAGCAATTTGAAGCAGCGCGCATCGATTTTTCCGGCGAAGGCGCCGCGGGTTACTACGCTGGCACATCCGGCTTTGGTTTCGTTTTGAATTCGATGCAAACGAGTCTGCGGAAACTCTGAGCCAATCTGATGATCGCACTACGTTCACTCGCGACGTCTTGTTTACGCCGCCTGGGATTCTTCCATCCTTTGCGTGACTTCCGGCGTGACTGGCGCTTCCGGCGTTTGAATCGTGCAAAGCTCCGCGAGTGGAGAACTCAAGGTCGCCCCATCCCTGCGCCCGACCCTGTGAAATACGGCGTCATTTCCGAATATGCTCGGCGTTATCGAACCGCTGTCTTGATTGAAACCGGCACTTTCTACGGGAATGCGATCTTTACGCTGCGCCGCGATTTCCACGAGATCCACTCCATCGAGCTTGCGCCGGCGCTATACGAATTCAACGTCCGCGAACTCAGCCACCTGCCTCAAGTCCACCTACATCTTGGCGATAGTGCAGTGGTGTTGCCGCAACTGCTGCTCACGCTTCGCGAACCAGCGCTCTTCTGGCTGGACGGTCATTTCTGTGCTGGGCCATCCGCCCGTGCCTCCTCCGACACGCCCATCAGCGCCGAGCTCGACCATCTCCTTAAGCAACCTTCCGGCAAGAACGTCGTGCTCATCGACGACGCCCGACTATTCATTGGCCGCGATGATTATCCGAGCATTCCAGAACTTCACGAAATCGTTCGGCGCCACCGGCCCGACGCAACCTTCGAGGTCGACCTCGACATTATACGCATCGCCACCGTCTGAGGGGAAAAGCGATGATTATTTACGTGCTTAGAACGCCTGAACTTTTAGCTACCGGGCAGGTTTACCATAAGTTTCTCAGTTTTCTACCGATCTGGTTGCTAACCACATTCTTGGTAGCACTAGCGGCATGGCTAGCTTTGCGGCGATTTAAACCAACGCTCAAAAACCCGTCGGCAAAAGGGTCAAGCGAGAGGTTGAGTCGTTTTTTGTTTGCACCGCTCAATTTTCGCAACGACTGGGCGTGGCTGGCGGGCAGCTGTTCCTTGCTGCTGCTGGCCACCGATTATCACGGATTCACGCAAGCGTTTTTCCGCTGGGACGACTTTTCGTTCATTCAAGCCACTCGTGAAACGCCTTCCCTGCCGCAACTGCTCAACATGTACCACAGCGATCATTCGCTGCCTTTGTTCCGGCTTTGGGTTTCCGGGCTCGTTGCCTTGGTCGGGTCCGACGCCTCGGCGGCTGAACTAGCCCGGGCATTCAACGTCGTCAACTACCTCACTTGCTTGGCTGTGCTGCTCAGCGGCGCCGCCCTACTCGCTCGGTGCGCAGTTCATCGCATTACAGCCGTTTGCTTCTGTCTTTTCGCTTGGTGCTGGCCGGGCTGGGGTGAATTTACCACAGGTTTCTACACACTCATCGTCTACCCACAAACGCTCGTTTGCGGGTTCACGGCCATAACCTTGCTTCTGCACTACCTGCGAACAGGTCTGACTTGCTGGCTGATTTCAGGAGTTACTTGTACGATACTCGCGTGCGGACTGGACGTCTCGGGTGTTTGGGTCTTCCCCGCAATCGGAGGTTTTTTGTGGGCGGTAGGCAATTGGCGGTCTCATACTGTTCGTCGGCTCTTTCCCTGGCTGTTACTCGCTTTTGCACTCTGCGCATACTATCACCTCGTTTGGTTCAAGCATCCGTTTTCAGGCCGCGAACTGGTGCAAAATCCAAGTGGGCAGGCATTAAACCACAGCCTCCTTGCAAATTTGACTGTCCATGCCTGGAAGTTACCTCTCTCGATTGTATCCGGTTTAGGCGGCACGCTCTTGAGCGAGATTACGCCCGGGTTTTTTGGTTTGGCCGCACCTCAGTTCTACGGAAATTTCCTTCGTGGCACTCCAATCTACCTTGCCGAAGTTCTTACCTTGGGTGGAACGGGTTGGCTGGTATGGCGGCATAGAAACTACCTTTCTTCGGCTGACCGACGCTGGCTGGCTGCCTTAGCTTTCCCGATGCTCGTTCTTATTAGCATGACTAGCATCGCACGGGTACACGGGCTGGACTTACCCGGCACGCTGTGGCCGACCAAGTATCTCTGCCTTCCTCAAGCTTGGGCTGTGTTGGCCGCGGTCTTTCTCCTTGATCGCGTGGCCCTACGATCACCGGAGTCGGCAGCGACGGCGGCCCGATGGCTAGCTGGTGCGCTGGTCGCAGGCATCTGGTTGGTGTCCTCCTTTTGGTATCTAGAACGCACCCTTGAAATCCCGACCGCGCGTCGGCCAGCCGGCCGCCAGGGCAACACTGAGGCTGCCATTCGACGTCGCGCGGAATTCACCACCTTCCAGCACAATATCGAAGAACTCGCTGAACGCATCGGACGGAAACAAATCGATGTGCCACCGCCTGATGGTATTTATTGGGCCCACCCTAATCTGGAGTTTGGCTATGGCGCCAAACTCGGCGGTACCTACCTATTCACGGATCTGCTCTCAGTCGCTCCCGTTTCTGGCATCACTCTGCGTGAGCGACCGCGCAACGAGGTAGACGCGGATATTCTCAGTGCAATCGACGGCATGCCTACACTTCAGCGCGTATTCGATCCGACCCCGCCTCTCGATTGAACCCGCTAGAACCAGCCGACATCAGTAACTATCTTGCGAAGGTTTCCGAACCTGAGCGCGAGTTGCTGCGGCTGTTCCGTACCAGCGAGGTCCTGACGGCGTTTGATATTGGCTCCTGCGAAGGCGAGGATTCTGTGCGCTACGCCCGGCGTTTTCCGCTCGGCAAGGTCTACGCTTTCGAGCCACTGCCGGCCAACCAAGAGCTCGTTCGCGCAAATTTCTCCCGCCACGCTGTGTCAAATGCCGAATTGGTTCCGCTCGCACTCTCCGACCGCAACGGCGAGGCTATCTTCCATGTCTCGTCTGGACGCCCTAAAGACGAGTTTGCCGGTAAGGACTGGAACTATGGCAACAAGTCTAGTTCCCTACTCGCTCCAGCCCAGAACGACCCGATGTACGGCTGGGTCGAATTTAAAGACGCTATCACCGTTCACACCGAGACCATCGATCATTTTTGCAGCGCCCACGCGATCGACCGGATCGATTTCATTCACATGGACGTCCAGGGTGCCGAACACCTCGTTCTGCAAGGCGCCCACCGTATGATATCCAACATCACGGCCATCTGGTTGGAGGTTTCCGATCAGGAGCTATACGCAGGCCAAAAGCTACGGAGTGACATCGAGCAGTTCATGCGGGGTCACGGATTCCGACTTGGCTTCGAACTGCGCAGAGAAATCGAGGGCGATCAATTCTATGTGAACACCCACCATAGACGCGTCTGGCCATATCTCATACGCCGCAGCGTCCAAAACGGTTGGTGGCGTCTGCGCAGCGCACTCGGGCGCCGCAAACGCAACCTTTTCAGTTAACGCATCAGCCCCCAAACATGATCATTTCCTGGCTCACGGGAGGACTGGGCAACCAGATGTTCCAATACGCGGCAGGGCTCGCCCTTGCGCGGCAACACACGACGGAGCTCAAACTTGATGCCTCATGGTATGTTCAAGCGCCGACCTGTAAACCTCACGAACGCTACGCACTTTCCGTCTTCGACGTCGCAGAGCAATTTGCCAAACCGGACGAAATCGCCTGCGCCCGTGGACTTCGACCTACCTGGGCAAAACGCTGGTCTGCTTCTATCGCCCGCTCTCTCCTGCCAAAACCACCTACGAGCAATAAACGTAATCCAGGGAACTGGCACACCCCGCCAACGTTTGCTTATTATCCGGAGTTCTTTTCGCAGCCAGACAACACGTACCTGCATGGTATGTTTCAATCTGAACGGTTCTTCGCGCCCATCGCCGATCTCGTACGTTCACGTTTCAGTGTCCGAAAGCCAATCCCTCCTGCTATCGCCAAAATTGCGGAGCTCATGCAGCAAAGCCCATCGGCTTTCGTGCATCTTCGTCGCGGCGATTATGTCGACGACCCGCTCTATACCCGCGAAATCGGCGTCCTAGACTCCAGCTATTATCTAAGCGCGGTCCAAGCACTCCGTGACCAGCATCCGGAGGTCACGCTTTATATTTTCTCCGATGACATCGAATCCGCCGCACGCGATTTCTCGCCTTTCGGGCCACATGAATTTGTTCGCGAGCCCACAGGCACGACAGCACGTGATGTGCTCTGGTTGATGAGTCGCAGCGATCACGCGATTATTGCCAATAGCACCCTTAGCTGGTGGGGCGCCTGGCTTAACGCTTCACCTAGAAAACTGGTCATCGCCCCAGATCCTTGGTTTGCAGGCAAGACGCATGATACCACCGAGGTTGTACCTGCCAACTGGCTTCGGATTCCAGCCAAGTTCAGAAGCTAGACCAATGGCTTCATTCACCCATTTAGTTAAGCAACTCTTGCGTCGAGCAGGCTTAGTCATCGCCACGTCGCATCATGCCGGTGTGCGCTATCTCGCAGATCCGCCCGTTACGACCTTTGACGCCGCACGATTGCAGGTTTTTCCAAAGCTGCATGGCTTGCGATTTATCCAGGTCGGTGCAAACGATGGCGTCCAAGCCGATCCAATCAATCGCTACGTAGCCAAGTATGGTTGGACCGGGCTCATGTTGGAGCCGCTGGGCAACAATTTCCGCTCGCTAGAGCGAAATCGCGGCGGGCTTCCAGGCATGCGTTGCCGCCAAGCTGCGGTCGATTCCACGATAGGGCGTCGCCTTGTATACGACTTGAAGTTCGGTCTTCCGGGTTTGCCGGATTGGGCGCGCGGTCTTGGGAGCTTTGATCGCGAACGTCTACAGCAAGCGATCAAGGAACTGAGGCTTGATGAATCCGCGATCAGTGCCGAAGAGGTAGACACTATCACCTGGGATCAGGTCTGGGATGAATTCGGTTCAGCCCAATGCGACCTCTTGCTGATCGATACGGAAGGGCACGATATTAGACTCCTTCGCCTGGCTGATCTCGCCGTGGATCGCCCTACAATGATTCACTTCGAGCACGGTTGCGTGGGCGTGGGAGAGCGTTTGGATTTCTACCGGGAGTTGTTTTCACTCGGCTATGAGATTGTAACCCAAGAAGCCGATACCATCGCCTACCTACCAATCCGCCTCGCAGGTTCGAAATGAAAATCGCGTTCGTCTCAACTATCATAGATTATCCGTGGGGGGGCGCGGATTTTTTGTGGACACGGGCAGCGGAAGCCGCCGTTAAACGTGGCGACACTGTTTTATTGGTGGTTTCGAAGATAGTCGCTGAACATCCTCGAATCGCCGCACTCCGCGCCCAGGGAGTCCTCGTTCATTTACGCGAAAAGAAAGCCGTCCAGACCACGGTCAGCGCTAAACTAGCCAGACGACTTCGCCTGTGGGGCAACACGTCTGACCCGGAAGCCAATGCCCTCGCCAAATTTCATCCGGATCTCGTCATCTTCAGCTGCGGTGCCACGTATGACCTCGCTTATTTTCCTGGCTGGGTGGACTGGTTGCTTTCAAGCCACACGACCTTTCGACTGATTGCGAACTGGCAGATGGCGCAACCAACTATGGCGCCGATCGAGACCCAGCGGATCATAAGCGCTTTTTCCGCCGCGGACGCGCTCTACTTTGTTTCGACGCGCAATCTTGAGGCAACCCGCCATCACTTGCGCGAGTCGCTACCGAAAGCACATGTCATCCACAACCCGCTGCGATGGCTAGCCGCCGACGTCACAACGTGGCCAGCCTCACCGCCGTGGTACCTTGCTACGGTTTCTCGTTTAGATTCGGGTAAAGGTATTGGTTTATTTCTGCAAACGGCCGCGCAAGTACTGCCCCGTACCAACGAATGGCGGATTAACATCTACGGCGTCGGCCCGGAAGAATCTTCACTCAAGGTTCTAGCCGCCCGCCTCGACTTGAAACAGCACGTGCATTTCCATGGCTACGTTCCCGAGTTGAAAAGAATTTGGGGCGCGAACCATCTGATGGTTTCACCTTCCCTGGAAGACGGCGTGCCCATGACCATCCCCGAGGCTCTGCTCTGCAACCGCCCGGTTCTTACCACACCAGTCGGCGGCGCTGAGGACTGGGTTCGCGACGACGTGACCGGCTTCATCAGCTCCGCCCCGACGCCTGTCGCGTTTTCTGTGGCCCTCCAAAACGCATGGAGCAAGCGCAACGAATGGGAGACAATGGGACGAAGCGGAGCTGCCGAAGCCGCCGCTCACTACCGACCAAATGATTACCTCCAACTAATCCAGCGATGAGCCGAATTACGCCCCGCTCAGTCGTACTCGGTATCGGAGGCCTCCTCGGTCACGATGCTAATGCCGCGCTCGTAGTCGACGGTCGCCTCATCGCTTCATCGCAAGAGGAGCGACACACGCGCCTCAAGCACGATGGCGCTTTCCCCCATCGTGCGATTGCAGAGTGTTTAGCTTTGGCTGGCCTAACACCTCATGAGGTTACTGACGCGGTGTTCGCCGAGAAAGGCCTGCAAAGTCATCTCTTTGATCTCACCGGTCGCACGGGCAACGTCTTCACTCGGGCCCTCGGCCGCGTCCTACCCGAGGGCTGGGGCAATCTCTATGGCCAGCAAGCGCGCAGACTACTACCTCAGGCAAAATTTCACCACGCGTGGCACCACCTTTCGCATGTGGCCGGTGCGTTTCACACGTCACCTTTCGAGCGCGCTGCTTTCCTCTGCGTCGACGGCAAGGGCGAGGACTACTCTGCGAGCGCTGGCGTGATCGATCACGGCGAGTTGAAACTACTCTGGGAACAGCCCTACGAGAATGGTCTCGGCATGTTCTACACGGTCATCACTTACTTTCTGGGCTTCGTATCATTTGGTTCTGAATACAAGGTCATGGGCCTCGCGCCCTATGGTGAACCGCGCTATGTCGAAGAACTTTCGCGCCTTTTCACCACCGACGACCGCGGAGGATTCCGGCTGCACCGAGAAATCCGTTTCACCGAACAATCGATTATCGCCGCCTTCCCCTGGGTTACCAAATTGACTGGAATCGCTGTGCGGAAAAAGTCTGACTCCCTCGACCAAGTCCACATCGACCTCGCTTCCTCGCTCCAACATATTTTCGAAGAAGAGGTTTTCAAGATGGCCCGTTTCCTCCGCACCGAAACCGGTGAAGAGAACCTACTTTTTTGCGGTGGTTGTGCGCAAAATTGCGTTGCTGCCGGCAAGCTCCGCTCCAAAAAAATATTTACCGCCGTCTTCAACTCCCCGGTTGGCGGCGACATGGGCTCCGGACTCGGCGCCAGTCTGCTCTTTGAACGCGAACGCCGTTGCGGTTTGCCGTTTAAGGCAGACACGCGCGGCTTTTACCTTGGCGGTGATCCCGGACCGGTACCAGCCGGTGCCCGTCCCTGGCAGATGAAGTTTGATGGCGACGTTCACGCCTACATCGGAAAGCAACTAGCCATCGGCAAGATTGTCGCTGTGGTGCGCGGCGGCATGGAACTAGGCGCGCGCGCGTTGGGGGCCCGGTCCATCTTCGCCGATCCGCGTGCCCCTGGCATGCAGTCACGGCTCAATCTTGCAGTGAAGTTCCGCGAGTCATTCCGTCCGTTCGCTCCGGCGATTCTTGCTGAATACACTGGTGAATGGTTCGATTCAGCCGATGAGTCGGACTACATGAACTACACCGCCTACCTGCGCCCCGAACTGCGGGCATCGCTGCCGGAGAAATTCTCCAGCCTACGAGAGCGTCTTGATTTTCCGCGTTGCTCGATTCCCAGCGTGATCCACGTAGATTTCTCTGCACGGCTGCAAACCATCAGGCCTGAAGTTCATCCTGATTTCCATAAATTTGTCACCGCTTTCCACGCGCTCACCGGTGTTCCAATTCTGATCAACACCTCCTTTAACGTCGCCGGCCAGCCGATCGTCCGCACTGCCGTTGAAGGTTGGGACTGTTTCGTCAACACCGACATCGACCTACTTGTACTTAACGATGAAATCTTCCGTAATCCTTTCGAAAAAACGCGGGAGGAGAAACTCACATGGTTAAAACAATTCGCCAAGTTGGCCTGAAAATTACAGTCAGCCTTCTGAAACTGCTCGTCCGTTCGCCCATGACGGGTTGGCGACGCAGTCCTCGTTCCACTACCCTGAAGGGTCGTTGAAATCCGGATACGCACTTGGATATATCCGTCATCATTCCCAGCCACAATCCCCGGCGCGATTACCTCGATCGCGTCCTGGTGGCTTTACGCGCGCAAACCTTGCCATTAACTCGGTGGGAACTCGTTATCGTCGACAACGCCTCGCAGCCTGCCCTCTCCGCCGCGCTGGCGCAGCAAGGTCACCCGGCAGGTCGGGTTGTTCGCGAGGAACGGGTCGGCCTCACTGCCGCGCGCCTCGCAGGTTTCGCCACAACCAGCGGCAATATCATTGTGCTTGTTGACGACGACAATGTCCTGACCCCGGACTATCTCGCCAGCGCTCAGCGCATCGCGGAGGAAAACCCAAAGCTAGGAACCTGGAGTGGTCGGGTAGACTTGGAGTTTGCCGCTGATGTGATTCCTCCACCCCAACGGTGGTGGGGCTACCTCGCATACCGTACGCCCACGATGCCCAGTATCTCTCGGGAGATCGATCACCATGAATCTACGCCCTGGGGCGCAGGCATGTGCATCCTCCGCTCGGTCGCCAACGCCTACCGCGAACTCGCCCAAGCCGATACGTCCCGAACTTCGCTCGACCTCCAAGGGAAGCGCCTCATCTACGGTGGCGATACAGACATCGCCTATAACGGCTGCGACCGCGGTTTCAGCAAAGGGGTATTCCCTAATCTCCGGTTGCTGCACTTGATTCCACCCGAGCGTTGCACGGAGGAATACTTCAACCGATGCATCGAAGGTCGTGGGTATTCGGAACAACTCCACCGTCTTATCCGTTACCGCCAAATGGAGAATCCTCGCCGCACACTCCGCCGCTGGCTCGGCGATTGGTGGCACGCTTGGAAATCCGGCCGGCCAGCCCGATTTGAACTCGCCGCACGACGTCGGGGACTCACCCGAGCGTGGAATGAACTCCTGCATCCGTGAGTAATCCGCGCATCTATTTCTACAACTCCGGCGAACCGGATAACCTCCAGGACGACATCATCGCCCTCGCCGAGGGACTGCGCGCTTTGGGAATACCCTACTCCTCACGCTGCAACTACTGGCGGCTATCGCCAAACCGGGACGACTGGCTTTTTACCGCTACCCCGGACGTCTCCCCACTCGATTGCGATGTCGTCGTTTATCCGTGCACCTATTTCTTTTGGATTTCGATGGGTACGTTCAAAGTGCTGGAGCGGCCTTTGCCGATGGAGCTGTTCCAACCCGGGCGCCGACATCGCAATGTACTTTTCGACTTCCTCGACGGTCATCGAACCATTTCCTGGCGGCCGGAGTTTCGGCAATTTGACCTAATTCTACGGGCAAAACTCAATCGGCGCGCCTGGTATCCAGCAAACGTCCGGCCCTGGACGCTGAGTCTTTCCAATCGCGTGATCGAGCACGCAACTGGTGAAGTGCCGTTTAACCAACGCCGACCAGTCTGCCTCGTAAATTTTGGCGCTTCACATCCGTACCCGCATGGCGCCCGCGATCTGGCTGAGCAGCGTTTTCACCCGGAATTGGCAAAGCTGTTGCCACTCGACCGAACCATTGACAATCTTTCAACCGCGCCGGAGGAACCCGCGCAACAGCTGCTCTGGGAGCAAACCGGCGGGCGCTTCTCCGCCAGCTATTACGCGAGGGTCAAGTCAGCCCAGGCGGTTTCATGTTTCTGTGGCGAAATCGTTCCGCCGATGCCTTGGAGAGATCCCGGCGCAATGCTGGTTGGCGGCAACAAGGCAAAGTTAAGGCGTAGCCTTTACCGCTGCCTTTCGGTTATAGATCCCAGGCCTGACCGCATTGTACAGTGGGATAGCTTTCGCTTTTGGGAAACGCTGGCCGCAGGTTCAGTCGCTTTCCATGTGGATCTTGAACGCTATGGCGTGAGTCTGCCCATCATGCCCCAAAACTGGGTTCACTACATCGGCATCGATTTGGAAAATCCGAAGCCAGCCCTTGAACGACTGCGCGATGACCCGGGTCAACTCGCCACCATCGCTGCCAACGGACGGACGTGGGCTCTCCAGCACTACACGCCGAAAGCGACCGCTGAACGCTTCCTCTCGTTGCTGTGAGCGAACCATCGGATCTTCCTCTGCCTCGCGTGCTGCTTCTTACGCGGGAAATCCCTCAAGGAGCCAATGCGGGCAGTCAGCAACTACTCCGCGCCCTGCGCGACTATCCTGCGGATCGACTTCTGGTCGTCGGCCCGACGCCCGTGGCGAATGCCGAACTACTCGAATGCGAGTATATCGCCTATCCATTGCCCGTGACTCGCTGGATAGACACACGTTTCCATACTTGGGTGAATCTTGCGAATTCCCTCAGGCTCGTGCCGCAACCACGCCGAGCCTGGCTTCAGGAGATAGTCGCCCGTTTCCGGCCCGAACTTGTCGTAACCGTCATGGACTGCTTCTCGTATTATTCCATCGCAGCCAGAGTAGCGCTAAAGTGCGGTCTCCCATTGCTGACTATCACAATGGATCGACCAGACAGCTTTGAACGTGTGACCCGTTTCTGGCGCGGCGTGCAGTTCGACCGCATCGGACGTATCTACCGCCAAGCGGCCTGCAATCTCGCCGTTTCCCGACAAATGTCCGTCTGGTTACGGCGCATTTTTAACGCAAATTCCGAAGTGCATTATTTCGCACCCTCCGCCGATATTCCACGAGGTGACCCGGCTGCTTGCCGCACTAAGAGGAACCTCGGTCGCTTCGTCCTGGGCTACGCCGGTTCACTCGAGTACGGCTACGAACGGCAGATCGCCGCCCTACTCCCGGAGCTTGAAGCAGCGGGCGTTACTTTGCGTATCTACTCCGCTCACACCAAACGCCTGCCTTCATCCTCTGTGTTGGACGCGCGCTCATTTCTACCGGTGCAGGAACTCTGGCGGGAACTTATCTCGGGCTGCGATGCATTGCTACTGCCCTATCCGTTCAGCCACGAGGACGCCTCGCTCTATCGTACTCACTTTCCGACCAAGCTCTCGGAGTACTATACTTTAGGCTTACCGATCTTTCTCCTAGGTCCAAGTTATGCCACGGGCATCCGCTGGGGACTGGATCATCCAGGGTCAGCCCTGGTAGTTACCGACCGCAACCCCGAGGCTTGGCGACAAGCATTGCTCCGGTTGAAGCACGACCCGGAACTACGGGTAAAACTAGCCGCCTGCGCTCAAGCAATTGCGACTGATTTTTTCGCTCCAGCCATTAGCCACAGACAATTTCACCAATCCTTTGCAAGGGCCGCACATTCGAGCAAGTAGAAGCACCGTTCTCACCCCATGTCACTGAGCACGATTTCCCTGCGCCGGCCCTTATCCTCGTACGCTAAAATGCAGGCATTGATAGGCGCTTTGCGCCGCAATCGCCGGTTTCAACTTAGGCGCCCACGGGTACTAACGTTAAAGTATCTCGATATTGGTTGCGGTCCGAATATTCACGAAGACTTCATCAACTTGGACTTCCTTTGGCGTCCGAATGTCGATGTTTGTTGGGATATTAGCCGCGGGCTGCCTTTCGCAGATGGTTCATTGTTAGGAGTATTTTCAGAGCATTGTCTGGAGCATTTCCCTCTTCCTGCGGCTATGGCCTTGCTGCGCGAAATCCGCCGTGTACTCGCCCCGCAGGGAATCGCCCGCCTCGTCGTACCGGATGGTGAATGTTATCTTCGCACTTATGCAAAGCATCTCAAAGGCGAATGTGACGTCCGCTTCCCGTATCAGGATAGTGATTACGATCAAGGCATCTGGACTCCGATGATGAGCGTTAATCGTGTGTTCTATCAGGACCGCGAATCCCCTTTCGGACACCGCACCATATTCGATTTTCAACTACTTCACACTGTCTTGTCAAAGTGCGGATTCACTCACGCTGAGCGTCGGGAGTTTTGCTGCGGCCGCTCCCCGCACCTTTTGATCGATACTCCCGGTCGGCAGGTGGAATCGCTTTATGTAGAAGCGTGGTCCACCGACTAAAACATAAACGGTTTTCCCGTCATGCCTCGTATCCTCATAGTTACGTCCGGACCTCTCTGCCGGAATCCCCGTGCGCTTAAGGAAGCACTGACCCTCGGCATGGCCGGTTACGATGTCACCGTCGCTACGATCGCGAGCCACGCGCGGTTCGAAGCCTACGATGAAGCAATTTTGGTCGGCGCACCGTTCAGGAAGATTTCGGTTATCCACATCCCAACAACACGGAGG
>Ga0302322_100002529_pt1 | contig 15443 bp, 13 predicted proteins | sample Fen_T0_2_FD_203757 | JGI IMG/M metagenome (GOLD analysis project Ga0302322, IMG submission 203757) | Peat permafrost microbial communities from Stordalen Mire near Abisko, Sweden - Fen_T0_2 | ecosystem: Environmental > Terrestrial > Soil > Wetlands > Permafrost | place: Sweden: Abisko... | reverse complement strand
GCCAAGGGCGGCGATGAGCATGAGCATCTGCATGTCAGTTCTTTCCGAACAGGCCCCCGAAGAGGCTCTTCTTGGGGGCGATCTCGCCGATGCCCAAATCCAGACTGGGCGCACCACCGCTTCGTTCACGGCGGAGGCGCTCAAAGACGGGGCGCAGGCCCGGGACCTTGTGGGCCTCCAGCCAGTTTTCGCTGTGCTGCCGGGCCACGAGATGGTTTTCGAGAATGCGTCCTTCCTCTACCCAGGCGATGAGCTGGGGCATGGTGAGTCCGGCGTAGATATCCTCTCCGATCTTCAGGCGCAGCAGCTCGGCGCCGGTATCGGAGGACTCGACGAGGGGGGAGAAGGAGCGAGGGGCACTGGCTGGTGCCGCAGTCGGGGTGCGGTAATCCTTGGCCGCCGCCAGGTCTGAAGACCTCAGGGCGACAGTGGGCTCTGGGGCAGGGGCCGGAGCAGACGCCAGGATGGCCTGCAGGTCTTCCTGGGACAGACGCATGGTGGAGCTTGATGGGTCGGACAGGTCTTCTTCGGTGAGTCCCGAGGCCGTGGGGCTATCGCCCATGGTGCCCGAGGCCACCGTCGCCGCAGGCTGCGAGGCGTGGGAAGTGCCCAGAGTGGTGTCGAGGGCGGACAGGGTGGCTTCCATGTCCATGGCCCCGGGTTCCGGATTGACCTTCAGGGAGGTGGCGGTGGGAGAACCGCCGAAGAGTTTTTCAATGGCATCCCGGGCGGAGGTGTAGCCAGAGAGCGTGGTCTCAGTGATCTCAGGGGGGAAAGAAATCGCCGCTTCAGCCTTGGCTTCCGGGAAGGTCTCGGGGAAGATCTCGGGGACCGTCACCAGGGTCTTTTCCAGGATTTCCGCATCGGCCACGTCCAGGTCATGGAGGGTGAGCGAAGGATAGGCGTCTTCGACTGGTTCCAATGCCGGGTGCTGCGCCGCATCCACCGCTTCAAACGCAAAGGCGGCGGTGGTGTCCTGGGAAGGCAGGGCCAGCAGCCGCTGCACGACGTCTCCCACCGGGAAGAGGCCGCCACAGGAGAAACATTTGGCCCGGCGATGGACCGGCCTCAGCCGCTCGGGGCGAAGGCGGTAGCGGGTGGTGCAGCTCGGGCAATGGATCGCTTCGGCCACCGGTCACTCCTGGCGTTTCGAGCAGGATAGCACTCTGCCGAGCCGCTGTCGCCCGACCCCTATCACCGGTTGGGCCGGGTATCCTCGAACCACGGAGGTCCCGTGCAGGGCGTGTTCATCACCATCGAGGGCGTGGAGGGGTCCGGCAAGTCCACCCAGCTGCTGCGCCTTTCCGAGCGTTTGCGGCGCCTGGGCCTGCCCCTGGTGGTGTCGAAGGAACCCGGTGGTACGGCCCTGGGCCGCGAGCTGCGCCGCCTGTTGCTGGAGCGCCATTCCAGCGGTGAGACCTGGTGCTCAGAGGCCGAGCTGCTCTTGTTCTACGCTGACCGTGCCCAGCACCTCGAAACCGTGATCCGGCCTTCGCTGGCCGAAGGCATGATTGTTCTGGTGGATCGGTTCGAGGATTCCACCCGCGCCTATCAGGGCGCCAGCGGCGTGGCTGAGTCCTCCATGGATCGCCTGAATGAGCTGGTCCTGCGGGGGCTGAAACCCCATCTGACCGTGATGCTGGACATGGATCCCGAGGCCTCGTTGCAGCGGGTGGAAGTTCGCAACCTGGCCCTGGGCGCTGAGTTCGCCGAGACGCGGTTCGACGAGGCTGAGCTGGAATTCCACCGGCGCGTGCGGAAACGCTTTCTCGTCATTGCCCAGAACCACCCCAATCGAGTGGCCCTGATCCCGGCCCGCGACCCGGCGGATCAGGTGGAGACGGCCATCTGGGCCCGCGTGGCTCCCCTGTTGCGCAGCGCCGGGTTCGGGGTCGATGATGTACTCGCCTGACATCACCGGTCATCAGGCGCTCCGTGAGCGGCTGCTGGCACGCTTGCAGGAGGGGCGCATCCGCGGGTCGCTGCTCTTCACGGGCCCCGAGGGCATCGGGAAGCGTCGCGTGGCCCTGGAAATGGCTCAGCGCGAGATCTGTCTCCGGCGCAACGCCTGCGGCCAGTGTGAAGGTTGTCGGCTGTTCCTGGGGGACGACCTGCCCTTTGAGTTGCCGAACCTCCTGCGCATCGCGCCCGAGGGGAAGGCTGGCGTCATCCGCATTGATCAGATCCGTGAAGGCCTTGATTCCAACAACCAGCCGCGCTTCAGCCGGGGCGTCATCGAGTGGGCGGCGCTGGCACCTGCCTTGGGTTGCCACCGCTGGGTCGTGGTGGAAGAGGCGCATCGGCTCAACGAATCCAGCGGCAACATTCTGCTTAAAACACTGGAGGAACCACCGACCGATACGCATTTCATCCTGGTGACCCATCGCCCCGAGGCCCTGCTGCAGACCATTCGCAGCCGCTGCGAGCGCATTCCCTTCGCCCCCCTCGCCCCGCGGGAGGCCTGGGCTGTGGCCCAGCGGAACGGCTGGCAGGAACCTGATCGCGACCGCTGGACGGCGCTGGGGGAGGGCAGCCTGCGCTTTCTGGATGAGCCGGCCTTCCGTCGTGCCGAATGCCAGGTTGATGCCTGGATCGCGCTGATGGGGGGCCGTACCTTCGGTGAGGTGGCCGGACCCCTGCTGCCCGAAAAGGAATCCACGCTGGCCCAAGGGGAACAGCTGCGGCAGCCCTTGGAACTCCTGCTTCGTCTGCTGGTGGATCTGGCGCGAATCCAGGCTGGGGAGACCCCGGCCCTTGCGCCTTGGCGCGAGGAACTGGCCGCCCTGGCCACCCTTGCCAGGGACTTGAAGTCCCCCCAGGAAACCGCTCTCCAGGCCCTTCGCCACCTGCCTCGGAACCTCAGCCCCGAACCCCTGATCCGGGAGGTGGCGCTTTCACTGGGGTCGTGACGGACATCACCCAGGGAAGGGCTAGAATGGATTCAGGAGCTTCGACTCCTGAACTGGAGATCACCATGTCCGAACCCCTCTACGGCCACGACCTGCTGAGCCTGCTGATGGAAAAGGGCGGGACGTGCCGCCTGGAAGACCTGCGCGCGGCCTCCGTCGCCGCGCACGGCGATGCTGCGGTCTATTCCAATTGCCACGGCGACAGCTTCGATTTCGATGGCGTCATCGCCTTCCTGGGCAGCAAGGGCAAGGTCCAGTTGACGGACGGCCAGATCACCTTGGGCATGGCTCCGGCCTGTCAGCACTGAGCTTGGGCTTGAGTTAGTTGATACGGCTTTCCGGCCAGTGGCATCGCATCCCGGCCGGATGTTGTTAGGATCCTGGAGTCCTTTCCTGCTGCGGATCCCATGGAATCCCCCCAAGGCCCACCTCTGCCAAAATTTGCCCCCAGGTCCTTCCGAATCAGGCTGGGCGTGGGTTTGCTGGTTCTGAATCTCTTCGTCGTTTCCATGGCGACGGTTTCCCTCCGTCAGAGCCTGCGGAATCATCGGGATCAGGCCATTGCCACGACCCAGAACCTGGTCTTGGTCCTCGATCGCTTTGTGGCGGACACCCTCAGCAAGGCCGACCTCGCCGTATGGGCGGTGAAGGATGAGGTCGAGCGCCCCGGGGGTGATCCCCGGGATGGACGTCGTCTGGATGCGTTCATCCAGCGGCAGTATGAGCGGGTGCCGGGGCTGCTGGCCCTCCGCACCACCAATGCCCAGGGTGTGGTCGACCGTGGGAGTGGCACTGGAGCAGGCTCCCGTGTCAGCCTGGCGGATCGTGAGCATTTCATCCGGCTGCGGGATGTTCCAGATGCGGGTCTGGTGATCTCCAAGCCTGTGATGGGAAAGCTCACCGGGACGTGGGTGATCATCGTGGCTCGGCGCATGGAGCGTCCCGATCACAGCTTTGCAGGCATGGTCCATGCCGTGATTGCCCTGGACCAGTTCAACCAGGCCTTCTCGGCCCTGGATGTGGGGCCGCACGGTTCCGTGGCGCTGCGAGATCTGGAGATGGGGTTGATCGCCCGCTATCCCGAGCCCGTCCAGGCCGGAACCGCCATCGGCCAGAAAGTCGTCTCGCCGGAATTCCAGGCATTCACCAAGTCAGGCAAGAGCGTTGGAACCTATCGGGCGCTTACCCCCTTTGACCATGTCCAGCGCTCTTTCGCCATTCGGCGCGTTTCAGGCCAGCCTTTCTATCTCGTGGTGGGATTGGCCGATCAGGACTACCTGCAGGGGTGGTGGCGGGAAGCGATTCTAGAGTTCCTGGAAGTGATCCTGTTCATATGCCTGACCCTGGTCGCCTCTTGGCTGATCTACCGCGCATGGTTCCGGCAGCAGGCCGCGCACGAGAACCTGGAACGGCTGCTCGCAGAGGTGAAAACCCTCGGGGGCATGCTGCCCATCTGCAGCCACTGCAAAAAGGTTCGCGATGACAAGGGCTACTGGAACCAGATCGAAGCCTACCTGAACGAGCATACCAACGCCGAATTCACCCACGGCATCTGTCCCGAGTGCGCGAAAGAGGTCTTCCCCCTGAGCTCCGGGAAGCGCACCACGCCCTAGGGTCTGTTTTCAAAGTGGATGCGAGCCGCGACGCCCGGCGCGATACTGCGTCAAGCTCCTCGTCAATAGTGCCGCTATTGCCATCGTCGCTTTCCTTGTCTCGCTTGGGCGACGCCCCTTGCGCGGCCACACCCCACTTTGAAAACAGACCCTAACCTCTCCCAAGGTGGATGCTGGACAATGGGGCCACGGGAGTTCCCATGCAGCTGCTACGCATCAACCATCTGGGTATTGCGGCCACGGATCTGGACGAGGCCATGGCACGCATGGCGCGGCTCTTTGAGATGACGGCCGAGCATACGGAAGCGGTGCCCGAGCAGAAGGTGAAGACAGCCTTCTTTCCGGTGGGCGAAAGCACTCTGGAATTCCTGGAGAGCACCGATCCCGAAGGCCCCGTCGGCAAGTTCCTGGCAAAGCGTGGACCGGGCATCCACCATGTCTGTTTCGAGGTGGACGACATCGATGAAGCGGTATCGACGCTGCTGGCCAAGGGCGTGCGCATGATCGACCAGGCCCCCCGGAATGGCGCCCACGGTTGCCGCGTGGCTTTCATCCATCCCGCAGAGACAGGCGGGGTGTTGATGGAGCTGAGTCAGGGCGGGCAGTAGGCAGCCGGAAGGATTTATCGGGCGTCGCCGTGGGGTGGGACCGAGGCTGAATCGGGGTGGTGGTCGCTTGATGGCCTGGCGGCTTCATTCAACCTTCTTGTGGGACCCGGGTCCATGAGGTGTCTGCTTCTCCGACCCTTCTCTGGGATCCAGGCTCGAAACGATGCGCGGATAAAGGCCTCCACCACCATGACCAAGCCGTTCCAACCGCAGGCTGCGGGCCAGCCTTTGAGCCGCAGGGCGGTCCTGGCGGCGATGGCCAGCACCTTCGCCGCCTTGGCCTGCGGAGGTGGGTCCCCTTCACCCGCGCCCTCACCACCGACCCCCACGCCCATTCCGCCAACGCCAACAACCAGACTCACCCTGAGCGGATCGAAGATGCTCGCCTCGGACGGCTCTCCAGTCGTGCTGCGCGGCATGAACGAAGGCACCTGGGGGGAGATGCGGAGCACCGATGCGGCGGCCATCGCTGCGCAGGGTGGCAAGGTGGTGCGCGTGCTCATTCGCTGGTGGGGGCTCTACGGCGGCACGGATGTGGAGAGCCGGGTGGATGGCTCCCCCGGGCATTTCGACCCGGCGCACCTGGCCCAGTTCCTGAAGGAGATCCAGTGGTGCATTGATGCGGGGCTTTGGGTGATCCCAGTCATCGACTCGAACTGTGGCCAGAATGGCCTGCAGAACGTGGGCATGGTTGGCTACTGCGATCCGAGCGGGAAGTATCCCGGCGGCCACAACTTCTGGACGGACCTGACCCAGCGCCAGCTGTTCAAGGAAGCGTGGGTCCACCTGGCGGGCCTCCTCAAGAGCTATCCCAACATTGCCTTCTACGAATTGCTTCCAGAGCCCCTGGCAGGCTGGGATTCCTCGTACGGCGACGATGTGTCCGCGTTCTATCAGGAGCTGATGGTTGCGATCGAGGACCTCGCAGGGGACACGCGCACACCGTTCCTCGTCGGCCCGAGAGACGCCTACAACATCAACCTGTGCGACGAAGCCTACCTTCCGGCGCCCCGGTGGACGAACCGGGTGGTCTATACCGGCAACCTGTTCATCCACACGAATGGCACCCAGGTGGCGAACCTGGCGAGCATTGACGCCCGGCTGGGCGCGCTATCGGCCATGAAGGCCACGCGAGGGGTGCCCGTGTTCATCCAGCAATTCGGGGTACGTACTGCAGATGATCCCGGACAGTTCTACCTGGATGCCGGCCTGAGCCGCATGAATGCCGCAGGCATTGGCTACACGGGCTGGCAGTGGCGGCAGAACACCCCCAGTCCAGACGAATACGCCGTCGTCCTTACCGATGCGACCACCGGGGCGGATGTGGTGAAGGCTGGCGTGTTGGCGGTGTATTCGAAGTATTGGAAAGCCTGACTAGGGTCTGTTTTCAAATTCCACGGCACCGCGACGAAGGCCATCTGGGATGCACCGCAAGGAAGGGCCCGCAGGGCGATGTGGTGGCATCGTTCAAGGGCCCTGACGCCGCGGGGCGCCCGGATGGCCCCGTCCCGAAGGGCTGGGCGGGCAGCCGTGGCGATGCGGCGTCAGGCTCCTTGACCTTGGGCCCTCCAAGGCCTTCGTCGCCTTCCTTGCCTCGCTCGGCTGCCCACCCAGCGCGGCGTCGTGGAATTTGAAAACAGACCCTAGCCCACCATCCCCAGGTACCCCAGCCACAGCGCCCGTCCGAAGAACACCACGATGGGTGTAGCCAGGGCCAGGAAGCAGCCGAAGGGCAGCATGGTCTGGCCGCCAGAGCGGCGCATCAGCATGAGCGGCACACCGACGGCGGCGCCGAGTCCAGCCCCGAGGAAGAGGATCCCGAGCATGGGGCCCCAGCCCCAGAAGGCCCCCAGCCAGGCCAGCATCTTGAAGTCGCCCATGCCCAGGCCATCGGTCTTCCGGATCCATTTGTAGATCTGATTCATCAGGGCGGGCAGACCATAGCCCACGCCCAGACCGATCAGGCTGGCCTGCCAGGTGACGGCAGGTTCGAAGCCGTGGTAGGCCGGCGCGGGTTGCAGGCCGTTGTGGAACGTCAGGGCTTGCAGGATGGCGTTCGAACTGGTCCAGATGTTCGTCAGGGCCTCGGGACGGAAGAGCTGAGGCAGCGTGAAGAGAACGCCCAGGACCATGAGGGGGAACTGGAGCACATCGGGCAGCATCATCTCGGTGAAATCCGTGAAGAAGAGCACGAGCAGGGCGTAACCGCAGATCAGGCCCTTGAACCAGATGAGCGTCCCGAACGGATAGATCCATGGGGAGACGGCGAACAGCAGGCCCGCCAGCAGCTCCACCAGGGGGTAGCGAACGGGAATGCTCCAGCCGCAGGCGGCACACTTGCCGCGCAGCCACAGCCATCCGAACAGGGGCACGTTGTGCCAGGGCTTGATCTTCGCCTTGCAAGAGGGACAGTGACTGGGCTTGGTGGTGACGTTCCGGTCCGCCGGCGCTTCCTGGGGCAGGCGGTGGATCAGCACATTGCCGAAGGAACCCACCACCAGGCCGAATGGGGCAAGGAGCAGGGAGATCATCCAGGGGGGCAGGTCGAAAAAAGGCATCATCTACGATAACGGGGACATCTCCGTCATTCGCGGCAGAATGAAGTATCCCCACCTGGAGTTTCCGTGATCTGTTCCCTGATTTGCACCCTTGCCCTGGCCCTTCCCTTGGCAGCCCAGGCGCCTGCTCCCCAGCCGGTACCTGCCCCCACACCGGCACCAGCCACCAAGCCCCGAGTGCAGCTGCTCACCAGCTACGGGCCGATTGTGGTGGAGCTGGAACCGGCCTTGGCACCGAAGACCGTGGAGAATTTCCTCCAGTATGTGAAAGATGGCTTCTACAAGGGGACCATCTTCCACCGGGTCATCGACGGTTTCATGATCCAGGGCGGCGGCATGTTGGACACTTTGGTGGAGAAACCCAGTCGCAGTGCGATCTTCAACGAAGCACCCCTGACCTTCAAGGCGGGCCTCAAGAACACCCGGGGCACCATCGCCATGGCCCGCACCTCTGATCCCCACAGTGCGGCGGCCCAGTTCTACCTCAACGTGCTGGACAACCCCAGCCTGGACCCCCATGGCTTCAGCGAAGAGGGCTACGGCTACTGCGCCTTTGGCCGGGTGATCTTGGGCATGGAGGTCGTGGACAAGATCTCCCTGGTCAAGACTGAGTGGCGGCGCGGCATGGGCGACATCCCCCAATTCCCGGTGTACATCAAGGACGCCTCGCTGCTGCCCCCCCAGTAGGATCATGGCGGCCCGTCCCTTCCTGAGACCTTTGCTGGTCTGGCCCCTCGGCTGTTTGGCCTTGGCCTTGGCCGTAGGCTTGTGTTTTCTGATCACGCCCTTGGTCGGGGGGCGCAGGGCCTTCTGGCTGGTGGCCCCCCGTTACATCCGCGGCACAGCCTGGGCCTTCGGCATCCACCGCGAGCTGGTGGGGTGGGACAGGCTGCCAGCGGCGATTCGGGATGGGGTTCAGCCGGCCATGTTCCTCGGCAACCATGCCTCCCTCTTCGATCCGCCCTTGATGATCTCCACCCTGCCTTGCCGCCCGGTGTTCGTGGCCAAGCGGGAACTGATCCGAGTGCCGTTTCTTGGCTGGGTGATCTGGCTGGCGGATTTCATCTTCATCGACCGAAGCCGGGTCCAGGCTTCGCGCCGGAGCCTGAAACAGGCTGCGGAACGAATCCGGGCCGGGCAGAGCATCGTGGCCTTTCCCGAAGGCACCCGGAGCCGGGATGGTCACTTACTGCCCTTCAAGAAGGGGCCCTTCCTCCTGGCGTTCGAGGCGAATGTTCCCGTGGTGCCTTTCGCCATTCAAGGCGGCCCCGAGATTCTGCCGAAGGGAACCTGCCGCGTGAAAGCGGGCTCCTACCGCATCCGAGTGGGGGAACCTCTGGTTCCCGACGATTTTGCGAATCCCGAAGCGCTTCGCAAGGCCGCCGAAGCGGCGATCCACGGGCTCATGGGCCAGTGAAACGCCACCGGTGGAGCGCCAGCTAATTCACCACCTTGATGGTTGGCCCAGGGCCCTGCGGACGCTGCCGGTCCTTGGGGATGAAGATCGCCCCGAGTACGGACGCGACAAGGCTGGACACGAGTGCGCCGAACACGCCTGGCCAGAAGCCGCTCACCGTGAAGTTCAGGCCCAGCTTCAGGGAGAGGGTGCCCGCCAGCCAGAAGACCAGACCGTTGATGACCAGGCTGAAGCAGCCGAAGGAACAGGCCATGGGCACGATGGCGATGAGCTTGAGGAAGGTGCCGACCGTGGTATTCAGAGCCGCGAGGATCACGGCCACGACCAGCAGGTCCAGGAAGGTGCCGTGGTCCAACCCCTTGATGACGGAACAAGCCACGAGCAGCCCGATGGCGGAGAAGACGAATCGCAACAGCACACTCATGAAGGCATCCCATCCTTTTCATTCGCCTGGGTGATGATGCTACCCGGGGGCACACTGCGGGTCAGCCACACGTTGCCACCGATGGCGGAGCCCTTTCCGAGGGTGATCCGCCCCAGGATGGTGGCGTTGGAGTAGATGATGACGTCGTCCTCCACCACGGGATGCCGTGGAACCCCCTTGATCGGGTGACCCTCGGCATCCAGGGGGAAGCTCTTGGCGCCCAAGGTCACGCCCTGGTAGATCCGCACATTGCGGCCGATGACGCAGGTCTCGCCGATGACCACGCCCGTGCCGTGGTCGATGAAAAACCGCTCGCCGATGTCGGCGCCGGGATGGATGTCGATGCCCGTGAGGCTGTGGGCATGTTCCGTGATCATGCGGGGCAGGAGGGGTACCTCCAGCTGCAGCAGCTCGTGGGCCAGGCGCTGATTGGTGATGGCCAGGAGTCCAGGGTAGGAGAACAGCACTTCTTCCGGGCTGGTGGCGGCGGGATCGCCCTCGAAACCGGCCTGGATATCCGTGGCGAGCATGCGGCGGACTTCCGGCAATCGGGCCAGGAAGGCCTGGGCCAGATCGAGGGAGCGTTGCCCACACTCGGTGCACAGGGGGTCGGAGGCCATCAATCCACGCTGAATCTGATCGGAGAGGCCATGGAGCACCCGGTCCAGGTGAGCGCCCAGGTGATAGTGGAGGGTCTCGGCCTTCAGCTCGGAATTTCCGAAATAGCCGGGGAAGAGCAGGGCCCTTAGCTCTTCCACGAGGGCGGCAAGGACGGTCCGCGAGGGGAATTTCCTGCGGCCCAGGGGCATCTCCGCAAAGGCTGTGGACGCCCCGGCCAAGGCCTCGACGACGGCGTGCAGATCAGGTTGGGGCGCGGGCTGGGGCTTCGGCATGCGAGTGAGAATACTCCGGGTGGAACCCAAGGGTCTGTCTTCAAATTCCGCGACGCCGCGCTGCCATGGAATTTGAAGACCGACCCTAATAGGTCCAGGTCAGGGCGCAGCCGGTCTCCTTGGCGAGCTTTTCCGCCAGGTCGGGGTCGTGCTTCAGCCGCAGATCGTGGCCTGCTTTCACGCGGGCCGTGAGGCCTTCCTTCGACCGGTATTCGAAGGTCACGGGGAGCTCGCCCTTGTGGTCGGCGAGGAGGGTCGCCATGCGGGGTGGACATTCCCCCAGGGGCAGGCGCACCAGGGCGCCGGTGAAGCCCATGCCCTGGAAGTTCTCCAGAGGCTCCAGCAGGGTGGCGAAGACTTTCACCACGGTCTGCTCTTCCTCCTCTTCGCCTTCACCCCCGCCATTGCCGTTGCCTTGAATCGTCTCCACGCGGAGCTCGCCCGTGATGCGCAGCATGGCCTCGGGCACGGCGAAGTGGCGGTAGCGCTCGAAGGGGCGCATCCCGGGTTTCTTTGTGACCGGGTCCCACTTGCTGGCCATGAGCAGCACTTCCATCTTTCCCGTGAGGTCCTCTACCTGGAGGATGGCCCAGGGCTCGCCCTTCTGGTTGGTCTTGAAGGCCACGGTGGAGATCATGGCGCCTAGGGTGACTTCGTTGCGGTCCCGCAGCCGCCCCGAGGTGGCATCCTCCACGATCTTGGCGAGGGTGCCGTGCGTGTGGACCTGAATGGCATCCGCGAATTCCTCCAGGGGATGACCACTGACGAAGAGGCCCAGCACCTCACGTTCGGCGGCGAGGCGCGTCTTGCGGTCCCAGGGCTCGATGTTCTCGGGCACCCGCCAGTCCTCGCTGAGGGTCGCCATTTCCGCGTCGTCAAAGAGGCTGGTCATGCCTGTATCCTCGCCTCCGCGAGAGGCGGCAGAGACGGCATCCGGAAGGCCCTGCAGCAGGGCCGCCCGATTGGGCTCCAGGCTGTCGAAGGCGCCGGCCTTGATGAGGGATTCCCACACCCGGCGGTTGGCCTTCTGAAGATCCGTACTCTTCAAGGCGTGGAAAAGATCCTTGAACGTTCCTTCGGCTTGGCGAGCCTCCAGGATCGCCTGCAGGGCGGCGTCGCCCAATCCTTTTACGGCGGCAAAGCCGAACCGGATCTGCAGGTCTCCCGTCGCCGTGAAATCGAGGGCGGATTCATTGATGTCCGGGCCGAGTACCTCGATGCCGCCTTCGCGACAGTTCTGCACGTATTTGGCCACGTCGTCCGTGCGTCCGGACTTGGTGGATAGCAGGCCCGCCATGAACTCCACTTTGAAGTTGGCCTTCAGGTAGGCGGTCTCGTAGGCCACCATGGCGTAGGCCGCGCTATGGCTCTTGTTGAAGCCGTACCCCGCGAAGAATTCAATGAGATCGAAGAGCTCAGCGACTTTGGCCTTGTCGTATTTTCGCCCGACGCCCTGCTCGATGAACTTGGATTTCTCCTTGGCCATCTTCTCCTTGTCCTTCTTGCCCATGGCCCGGCGCAGCATGTCGGCCTCACCCAGGGAATACCCGGCGATGAGGCTGGCGATCTGCATGACCTGTTCCTGGTAGAGGATCACGCCGTAGGTGGGTGACAGGATGGGTTCCAGATCGGGAAACATGTAGGTGACCGGTTCACGGCCGTGGCGACGGTCCACATACGTGGTGCCCATGCCGGCCCCAAGGGGGCCCGGACGAAAGAGGGCGTTGAGCGCGATGAGGTCGTCGAAGCGGTCGGGGCCCAACTGGCGCAGCAGCTGCTTCATGCCGCCGGACTCGAACTGGAATACGCCATCGGTATCGCCCGCGGCAAAAAGATCGAAGGTCTTCTTGTCGTCGAAGGCGCGGATGGTGGTCATGTCCTTGGGCTGGCCGTGACGCCGGGCGATCACTTCCTGCGTTTTGGCGATCTGGGTGAGCGTCTCCAGGCCCAGAAAGTCCATCTTCAGAAGGCCCGCGCGCTCGGCCTCCATCATGGTGTACTGCACCATCACCTTCTTGTCCTTATCCACGCTGAGGGGGGCGAACTGAGTGAGTTCGTCCGGCGCGATGATCACACCTGCCGCATGGACGCCGGTGTTGCGGGACAGGCCTTCGAGGCGCGCTGAAATATCGAGGATGTTCTTCACCTCGGGATCACTGTTGTACAGCTCCCGCAGCTTGTCGCTCTTCTCCAGGGCCTCGCCCACGGTGATGGGCTTGCCCGGCTCCTGGGGCACCAGCTTGGTGAGGTTGTTGGCGAAGGCGAAATCCTTCTCGAAGACCCGCGCCACGTCCTTGATCACGGCCTTGGTCTTGAGCTGGTTGATCGTGATGATGTTGCTGACCTTGTCCTGACCGTATTTCTCGGTGACATAGTCGATGACGCGCTGGCGGCCGTCCCGGCAGAAATCGATGTCCACGTCGGGCATGGACACGCGCTCGGGATTCAGGAACCGCTCGAAGAGCAGGTCGTACTGCATGGGATCGATGTCGGTGATCATCATGGACCAGGCCACGATGCTGCCCGCCGCCGAGCCGCGGCCCGGCCCCACGGGCACGCCCATCTCCCGGGCTTTGCGGATGAAATCCCAGACCAGCAGAAAGTAGCCCGGAAAGCCCATCTTGAGGATCATGTCCAGCTCGAAGGCCAGGCGTTCCCGGTACTTTTCCTCCGTGTGCTTGAGCGCGCCCGCCTGCCAGAGGGGCCTGCACCCGACCAGCCGCTGCTCGAAGGTCTCCTTGGCGATGTGCAGGAAGTAGGATTCGAGATCGTAGCCATCAGGCACGGGAAAGCGCGGTGTGACGGGCTTGCGCGTGATGGGGAAGAGATCCACCTTGGCGGCGATCTCCAGGGTGCGTTCCAGGTATTCCGGGTGATCCGGAAACACGGCCCGCATCTCTTCGGGCGTCTTCACGAAGAACTGATCGGTGGAGAAGCGCATCCGCTTCTCCTTGGCCTTGGTGGTTTTCGTGCCGATGCAGAGCAGCGTGTCATGCAGATCGGCGTCCTCATGGTTGAGGTAGTGGGCGTCGTTGGTGGCCACCAGGGGAATGCCCAGCTTGGCCGCCAGTTCTTTTTGGAACGGGATGATCTCCCGCTCCTTGTCGAAGCCCTGATCCTGGATCTCCAGGTAGAAATCCTCGCCGAAGATATCCCGGAAGTCGCGGGACACACGCTCCGCCTGATCCAGGCGGTTCTGGAGGATGCGGGCCTGCACTTCGCCGCCCAGGCAGGCCGACAGCGCGATGAGGCCTTCGCTGTGCTGGCGGAGCAGGTCCTTGTCCACCCGGGGCTTGTAGTAGAAGCCCTCGGTGAAGCCCGCCGACACCAGCTTGGAGAGGTTTGTGAAGCCCACGGAATTCTTCGCCAGCAGCACCAGGTGGTAGCCCGCGTCCCGGGAGCCACTGGGATCCACGCAGTCTTCCAGGCCCTCTTCGCCGGTGGTGTTCTTCGCTTCGAGCTTCTTGTCGAAGCGCGTTTTGGGGGCGACGTAGACTTCGCAGCCCAGGATGGGTTTCACGGCCCAGTTCCCGTCGGCATCCTTCGTCTTCTCACAGGCGTCGAAGAGCTTCATCATGCCGAACATGTTCCCGTGGTCGGTCACGGCCACGGCCGGCATGCCGGAAGCGCGGCACTTCTTCACCAGGTCGGGAATGCGCGTCAGGCCGTCGAGCAGGGAATGTTCGGTGTGCAGGTGGAGATGGGCGAAGCTCATGGGCCCATTCTCCGATGGATGCCGCAGTTTGGGGCAAGTCCCCCAGGGTCAGTGCTGGAATTGGGGCTGGAGTTGGGGCTGGAGTTGGGGCCGGAGTCTGGGTCGGAATCAGCGGCGGGAGAGCAACTGCTCCAGGGTGTGCCGAAGCACCTCATCCTGGGTTCCCAGCTCCAGGCGTGCATGGGGGCCCTTGGTGATGGGTCCGCCGACCTGGATCCAGCGAGGCCGCCGTCGGAGCAGGTCATCCTCGCGCCACACGGCCAGGATGCTTGGTTCCCGGGCCCAGAGGAGCACGCTGGGATAGGGCCCCTCCCGCGGAGGAACAGTGCCCCAGAGATGCACATCGGCCCCCCAGGAGTGCAACAGGGCCTGGATCCTGGCGCTCTCGGAAACATCGTCCAAGCCGAGCCCAACGGTCCATCCGGACAGGAATCCGTGGTTGCCCGGCTGAGCCTCCTGCTCCCGTTCGTACCACCCCAGTCGTTCGTGGTGGTGCAGGACCCGACTCTTCATCCGATAGGCAGCGCCATCCGATCCGATCATGGGTGTGTCCGGCGCGGCCTTGACCCGGTCGGCCCAGGTGACACCGAACAGCGCCTCCATGGATGGGGAGGGACGATCGGTGCGGAAAGCGTGGCCTGGGACCAGGCTCCGCCAGACTTCCACTTCGTTTTCCGCCAGGTGGATGCGGGCTTCCATGCCATTCACCACCAGCCATTGCCAAGAGGTGCCGATGGACATGGCCAGGATCACCAGGCTGAATCCCGATAACCGGATCTTCAGATCGAAGATGCTGATGGCGACAATCTCCACCACCACCGGCAGGGTGAGGCCCAGGAAGCCGAGGAAGAGCCGACGCCCCATGGGATCACGATCCTGACGGGCTCGCAGGGTCCAGTAGATGATGAGGCCGCAGCCGATGAGATACGTGACATTGGCCGCGTTGTGCAGGGCCGTATCCCAGAAGCTGGGATGCGGCAGGACCAGATTCCGCAGGAAGTTCGGAATCATGCCCAGCGCGATCCAGGCGGGAAACCGGCGGGGGACGTAGTGCGGAAAGAGTTCAGAGAGGGCGATGCAAAGGGTGATGAAGCCGAAGGCCACCAGCAGGCTCTGGGCCCGGTCGACCAGGTCCGGATTCAACGTGGGCAGGGTGCCCAGGGCCAGAATGGCGTGGCGCAGGCCCACCAGGAGGCAGGTGATGGAAAGCCAGCCCATCATCCGGTCCCGGCGGGACAGGGCATCCGTGCCAAAGCTCACGAACAGGGCCGCCAGCGCCCCAGTCTGCAGGGCGTCGAGAAAGGGC
>Ga0302322_100002528_pt1 | contig 15447 bp, 9 predicted proteins | sample Fen_T0_2_FD_203757 | JGI IMG/M metagenome (GOLD analysis project Ga0302322, IMG submission 203757) | Peat permafrost microbial communities from Stordalen Mire near Abisko, Sweden - Fen_T0_2 | ecosystem: Environmental > Terrestrial > Soil > Wetlands > Permafrost | place: Sweden: Abisko... | reverse complement strand
GCGTGCTGCTGCGCGGCACCAAGCGCGAGGAGATCGAGCGCGGCATGGTGCTGTGCAAGAAGGGCACGATCCAGCCGCACACGACGTTCACCGCGGAGGTGTACGTGCTGAAGAAGGAAGAAGGCGGTCGGCACACGCCGTTCTTCCAGGGCTACCGCCCGCAGTTCTACTTCCGGACGACGGACGTGACGGGCACGGTGACGTTGCCGGCCGGCACGGAGATGGTGATGCCGGGGGACAACATCAAGGTGGACGTGGTCCTGGTGTCGCCGATCGCCTGTGAAGAGGGCCTGCGGTTCGCGATCCGCGAAGGCGGCAAGACCGTCGGCGCGGGCGTGGTGACCAAGATCCTGGCCGATGCTGCTCCGGCCGCCAAGGCCAAGGCCGTCGCTCCCGCGGCCGCCGCTCCCGCCAAGAAGTAGCGCTCTCGTAGTGGCGCCCGCTACGCTCGCCCCACGCTCCTCCTCGCCATCGTGGCGCAGAGCGGCGGGGCTTTTTTCTGTCATGCTCTTGCCACGTTCGCGCGTTTAGGGTACACGTCCGCTTCGTCCAAACAGCCGAGGTGTATCCTCCGAGTTGCGTTGCTAAGTCGCCGAGTTTATTAGGGGAGTAGCTCAATGGTAGAGCATCCGTCTCCAAAGCGGAGGGCTGCAGGTTCAAGTCCTGTCTCCCCTGCCACTGCCCGCCAAGCACGAAGCAGACGTTAGAAAGCCGAGAGAAACACGCCGTGGCCCAAGAGAACGCACCCAACAAGCCAGTCCACCTCATCTACCTCTGCGGTGCGGTGCTGCTGTTCTATTTGCTGCAATGGAGCATCGACTGGGTGTGGGGTTACTTTGGTACATCCCCGAGCGAATTCAAGATGTCGCTCATCGCCGCCGTCGGCGCGGTGGTGGCCGGCGTTGCGTTGTACCGGAACGACCGGGTGTTTCATCTCGCGAACGAAGTCTCGAGCGAGCTGCGGAAGGTCACCTGGCCGACCGCAAAGGAAGTTCGTTCGGCAACCATCGTCGTGATCGTCATGGCGGTCACCTCGGCGATCATCCTGTTCCTGTTCGATCTCGTCTGGTCGGGCCTCACGGATTTGGTCTATGGATAACGCGGGTGAGCCCAACGACAGCACCGGTGCTTCTGCCGACGGATCGCAGAGCGATGACGCGGGTGCGTCCGTGTCGGCCGATAAGGGCGAAAAGAAGTGGTACATCGTCCACACCTACTCGGGCCATGAGAACAAGGCCAAGCTGACCTTGCTCGAGCGCGTCCGGAACGCGAACCTCATCGACTACTTCGGTGAGGTGCTGGTTCCCACCGAGAGCGTCATGGAGGTCGTGAAGGGCCAGCGCCGCACGACGACCCGCAAGTTCTTCCCGGGCTACATGTTCGTCCAGATGGTCCTCGACGATCGGACGTTCCACCTGGTCAAGAACACGCCCAAGATCACGGGCTTCCTCGGCGGCACCAAGCCGACGCCGGTTCCCGAGCGCGAGATCACCGGCGTGCAGACGAACATGAACGAGGGTGGCAAGCCCAAGCCCAAGGCGCGCGTCGTGTTCGAGGCCGGCGATTCGGTGCGCGTGATCGACGGGCCGTTCGCGAACTTCTCGGCCACCGTCGAAGAAGTCAAGTCCGACAAGCAAAAGCTCAAGGTCTCGCTCTCGATGTTCGGGCGTGTGATGCCGGTCGAGCTTGACTTCGCCCAAGTCGAGAAAGCATAAAACGCTCCCTGCGCCGCGCGGCGACGCGTGACGTCGAGACCCTCTTTTCGAGAATTGCCATGAAGAAAGTCACCGCGATCATCAAGCTGCAGTGCCCCGCCGGTAAGGCGAACCCTGCGCCCCCCGTCGGTCCCGCGCTCGGTCAGCACGGCTTGAACATCATGCAGTTCTGCAAGGAGTTCAACGCTCGCACCGCCCAGCAGGGCGATCTGATCATTCCGGTGCTCATCACCGCGTACGCCGATCGCAGCTTCACGTTCATCACCAAGACCCCGCCCGCGTCGATCCTGCTCAAGAAGGCGGCCAAGGTCGAGAAGGGCTCGGGCGAGCCCAACAAGAACAAGATCGGCAAGGTCTCGATGAAGCAGGTGCGCGAGATCGCGGAGCTGAAGCTCCCCGATCTCAACACCACGAGCATCGAGTCGGCGTGCCGGTCGGTGGCAGGTACGGCGCGCTCGATGGGCCTCGAAGTCGTCGACTGAGTTCGTCCTACCCTGGCTTGGGTACATCTGGGAGCTCACGTCGTGAGCGTCTGACCAGAACCACAGGAGATTCACATGGCTGGCAAAAAGTATAAGAAGGCACTCGAGGGTTACGACCGCTCGAAGAAGTACTCGATCACCGAGGGCTGCGCGGTGCTCTCGACGACGAAGATCTCGACCAAGTGGGACGAGACGGTCGACGTCTCGGTCCGGCTCGGCGTCAACCCCAAGTACGCCGACCAGATGGTCCGTGGCTCGGTCGTGATGCCCGCTGGCACCGGCAAGACCAAGCGGGTGCTCGTGATCGCCAAGGCCGACAAGGCCAAGGAAGCGCTCGACGCAGGCGCCGATTTCGCGGGCAGCGACGAGTACATCAAGCGGATCGCCGAGGAGAACTGGTTCGAGTTCGACACGCTGGTCGCCACGCCGGACATGATGGTCCAGGTCGGCAAGATCGGTCGCGTCCTCGGCCCCCGCGGCCTGATGCCGAACCCCAAGGTCGGCACCGTGACCGCTGACGTTGCCAAGGCCGTGCGCGAGCTCAAGGCTGGCCGCGTCGAGTTCCGCGTCGAGAAGGCGGGCATCATCCAGACCCCGATCGGCAAGGCGTCGTTCAAGCCCGAGCAGCTCGCGGCGAACCTGACCGCCTTGCTCGAGATCCTCATGAAGCTCAAGCCGGCGACGGCCAAGGGCACGTACATGAGGTCGGTGACGCTCTCGACCACGCACGGTCCCGGCGTCAAGATCGATACGACCGCGTTCGCCGCCGCCGCCGCAGAGTGATCTGCCGCGCGAGATGTGATACCAACCGCGGCCCAGGAGCCACGTAGCGACCCCAGCATCTTCAGATACCAACCCCCCGTCGTAGAAGTCGGCGACGTCCCACCTCGCGGTGAGCCGTCCGAAGCAGCCTGCGGAGACGAGTGGTTCCCACGCGACGACGTCGTCGCGCGCGACCCCCTCGATCTGCCTATCGAAGGGGTCGTTGCTTTCACGAGCAAGGAGCAAACGATGGAACGAGCAGCTAAAGAACAGGTCCTCGGCGAGATCAAGGAAGCGTTCGCGAACGTCGCCTCGATCGTGATCGCGGACTACCGCGGCATCCGCGTGCCGACGGTGACGACGATGCGCGACGACTTCCGCAAGGCGGGTTGCCACTACCGCGTGCTGAAGAACTCGCTCGTCAAGATCGCGGTCAAGGGCAGCCGCATGGAGCCGCTGTCGCAGCTCATGGTCGGCACCACGGCCGTGATCTGGTCGACCGAGGTCCCGCAGACCCCGGCGCAGATCGCGCTCAAGTGGGCCAAGGACGAGCCCAAGTTCGTCATCAAGGGCGGCTACTACGAGGGCCAGCTCCTCGATGTCGCCGGCGTCGGCAGCCTCGCCCGGATGCCGGGCAAGAATGAGATCCGCGCCTCGATGCTGATGACGTTCCTCGCGGCGCCGCAGAGCTTCGTCGCGCAGGTCATCGCAGGGCCGCAGAACTTCGCGTACGTCCTCGACGCCCGCCGCCGCCAGCTCGAAGAAGGCACCAAGTAACCAGATCCCGCTGCGCATTTGCGCGGCACGTCAACCTCTAAGTTTTTCAACCATCTCGCGGTTTTACAAGGACAAGCACATGTCGATCTCTCAAGACGAAGTCATCACCTACCTCTCGAACCTCACCGTCATCGACCTCGTCAACCTGACGAAGGCGCTCGAGGACAAGTGGGGCGTCAAGGCCGCCCCCGTGGCCGTCGCGGCGGCCGCTGGCCCCGCGGCCGCCGCCGCGGCCCCCGTGGAGGAGAAGACCGAGTTCACCGTCGTGCTCAAGAGCGGCGGCGCGAACAAGATCGGCGTCATCAAGGTCGTCCGCGAGGTCACCGGTCTCGGCCTCAAGGATGCGAAGGATCTCGTCGATGGCGCGCCCAAGGACGTCAAGGCCGGGATCAACAAGGCCGAGTCGGACGACATCGCGAAGAAGCTCAAGGACGCTGGCGCCGAAGTCGAAGTCAAGTAGGTCTAACCTACTGAAAGGACGTGGCGCTCACGGCGCCCCGTCGGGGCTGGCGCAAGGTGGCAAGATCCCACCGGAACGCGCAGCTCCAGGTCTCCTGCCCGCGGTGTGGACCCCTGGTCCTCGGGATATCCCGGAGTCGCACGGCACCCTGAATCAGATTTCTGGGGGAAGGAGATCTTGGCATGTCAACTTGCATCGCACTTTTCGCTTCCATTCGCTGTGGTCGTGCTATACGCAGCCCCGGTTTGCGCAGTTTGTATTCATGCGTATGTCGGCGAGAAGGCGCGCGCTCGTCGCATACGTGAGCAACTAGAGCCGAATCCGCAGCCGGTCCTTTGAGGAGGGATCTGTTGCGGATCGGCACAGCTCTTTTTTCGGAACGCGGCAACCGCCACACATACCCAGACCTCGTCGCAGCCGGGGTCAAAAAGGGGCCCAACGCACCATGGCGTCACAGATCCAGAAGAACTTCCGGGCACGCAAGACCTTCGCGAAGCTGAAGCAGGTCATCGAGATCCCAAATCTGATCGACATTCAGAAGCGCAGCTACGACAAGTTCCTCCAGATCGATGTCCCCCTCGACAAGCGTGAGGACATCGGGCTTCAGGGCGTGTTCAAGAGCGTCTTCCCGATCAAGGACTTCTCGGAGACCTCGTCGCTCGAGTTCGTGTCGTACAACCTGGAGAAGCCCAAGTACGACGTCGACGAGTGCCGCGCCCGCGGCATGACGTTCGCGGCCCCGATCAAGGTGGTGATCCGCCTGGTCGTGTGGGACGTGAACGAGGAGACCGGCGTTCAGTCGATCCGCGACGTCAAGGAGCAGGAGGTCTACTTCGGCGAGATTCCGCTGATGACGGACTCGGGCACGTTCATCATCAACGGCACCGAGCGCGTCATCGTCAGCCAGCTTCACCGGTCGCCTGGCGTGTTCTTCGATCACGACAAGGGCAAGACCCACTCCTCGGGCAAGCTGCTCTACAGCGCCCGCGTGATCCCGTACCGTGGCTCGTGGCTCGACTTCGAGTTCGACCACAAGGACATCCTCTACGTTCGCATCGACCGCCGTCGCAAGCTGCACGCGACGGTCCTGCTGCGCGCGTTGGGGTACTCCACCGAGGAGCTGCTCAACTACTTCTATGACACCGAGACGATCCACTTCGAGCCGGCCAAGAAGTACAGCCGCCAGGTCAACTACGAGCTGCTCGTCGGCCAGCGCGCCACGCGCGACATTCGCAACCCCAAGACCAAGGACATCCTGGTCAAGAAGAACCGCAAGTTCACCAAGGGTGCGATCCGCAAGCTCCAGGAGGAGGGCGTCGACGTCCTGCCGATCGATCTCGACGAGCTCGTCGGCAAGGTCTCGGCCAAGGACGTCATCGACGACTCGACCGGCGAGGTGCTGCTGCAGTGCAACGAGGAGCTCACCGAGGCCAAGCTCGACGAGCTCCGCGAGCGCGGCGTCGAGAAGGTCGAGGTGTTGTTCATCGACAACCTGAACGTCGGCCCGTACCTGCGCAACACGCTGCTCACCGACAAGCTGCAGGGCCCCGACGAAGCGGTCATGGAGATCTACCGCCGGCTGCGCCCGGGTGATCAGCCCGCGCTCGATTCGGCCCAGACGCTGTTCCAGAACCTGTTCTTCAACGCCGAGCGCTACGACCTGTCGCGCGTCGGTCGCCTGAAGCTCAACTACAAGTTCCGGATCGACGAGGCCATCGAGACCCAGATCCTGACCAAGCGCGACATTCTCGAGACGGTTCGCTACCTGATCGAGCTGCGCAACGGCCGCGGCGTGATCGACGACATCGACCACCTCGGCAACCGCCGCGTGCGCGCGGTCGGCGAGCTGATGGAGAACCAGTACCGCATCGGTCTGGTTCGGATGGAGCGCGCGATCAAAGAGCGCATGAGCATGTCTCAGGAGATCGAGACGCTCATGCCGCACGACCTGATCAACGCCAAGCCGGTGAGCGCGGTGGTCAAGGAGTACTTCGGCAGCTCGCAGCTGTCGCAGTTCATGGATCAGACCAACCCGCTGTCCGAGGTCACCCACAAGCGCCGGCTGTCGGCGCTTGGACCGGGCGGCTTGACCCGCGAGCGCGCGGGCTTCGAGGTCCGCGACGTCCACCCGACGCACTACGGCCGGATCTGCCCGATCGAGACGCCGGAAGGTCCGAACATCGGCCTCATCGCCTCGCTGTCGACGTTCGCCCGGGTCAACGAGTACGGCTTCATCGAGACCCCGTACCGCGCGGTCGAGCAGGGCAAGATCTCCGAGGAGGTCCAGTTCTACTCGGCGCTCCAGGAGGAGGGCCAGATCATCACGCACGCCAACGCCGAGCAGAAGGCCAACAAGCTCTCGGCGGACTACGTGTCGAGCCGCAAGGGCTCGGACGTCGTGATGAGCCGCCCCGAGGACGTCACGCTGATGGAGGTGTCGCCGAACCAGCTGGTCTCGGTCGCGGCCTCGCTGATCCCGTTCCTCGAGCACGACGACGCCAACCGCGCGCTCATGGGCTCGAACATGCAGCGCCAGGCGGTGCCGCTGGTCCGCACCACCTCGCCGCTGATCGGCACCGGCATGGAGGGCATCGTCGCCCGCGACTCCGGCGTCACGGTCGTCGCCAAGCGCGACGGCGTGGTCGACTGGGTCGACGCCAACCGCGTCGTCGTCCGGCCGTCGAAGGTCGATCCGAAGGATCCGAACTCGGTCCGCCCGGACATCTACACGCTAGTCAAGTTCCAGCGCTCGAACCAGAACACCTGCATGAACCAGAAGCCGATCGTCCAGCCGGGCGATCGGGTCAAGGCCGGCGACGTGATCGCCGATGGCCCGGCGACCGAGACCGGCGAGCTCGCGCTCGGCCAGAACGTCGTGGTCGCGTTCATGCCGTGGGGTGGCTACAACTTCGAGGACTCGATCCTCATCAACGAGAAGCTGGTCAAGAACGACGTGTTCACCTCGATCCACATCGAGGAGTTCGAGTGCGTCGCGCGCGACACCAAGCTCGGCAAGGAAGAGATCACGCGCGACATCCCGAACGTCGGCGAGGAGGCCCTCAAGGACCTCGACGAGTCGGGCATCGTGCGGATCGGCGCCGAGGTCAAGGCCGGCGACATCCTGGTCGGCAAGATCACGCCCAAGGGCGAGACCCAGCTGTCGCCCGAGGAGAAGCTGCTCCGCGCGATCTTCGGCGAGCGCGCCGGCGATGTCCGCGACACCTCGCTGCGCGTCCCGCCGGGCGTGATCGGCGTGGTGATCGGCGCCCGCGTGTTCGCACGCAAGGGCACCGAGAAGGACGAGCGCGCGCAGGCCATCGAGGACGCTGAGAAAGAGCTCCTCATGCTCAACAAGCGCGACGAGGTGAAGATCATCTCGGAGGCCTACTACAACAAGATGCGCGAGCTGCTCGTCGGCAAGACGACGGTGTCGCGCCTGGTCGACGACAAGGGCAAGGTCCTGTTGCCCAAGGGCGAGAAGATCACGCTCGAGATGCTGAACGAGGTCCCGAGCCGCTACTGGCACGAGATCCAGCTCGACTCCGGCGACGGCAAGATCGAGGAGCAGCTCGAGCAGCTCGCCGCCAAGCGCGAGGAGGACGTCTTCAACATCGAGGCGCAGTACTCGGAGAAGATCTCCAAGCTGACCAAGGGCGACGAGCTGCCGCCCGGCGTCATCAAGCTGGTCAAGGTCTACCTCGCGATCAAGAGGAAGCTGTCGGTCGGCGACAAGATGGCCGGACGCCACGGCAACAAGGGCGTGGTGTCGCGCCTGCTGCCCGAAGAGGACATGCCGTACCTCGAGGACGGCACGCCGGTCGACATCGTGCTGAACCCGCTCGGCGTGCCGAGCCGGATGAACATCGGCCAGATCCTCGAGGTCCACCTCGGCTGGGCGGCGAAGTCGCTGGGCAACCAGATCCAGGCCTACCTCGACACCAACTGGAACGCCGACGTGCTCAAGGAGAAGCTGAAGAAGCTGTTCCCCGACCACACGCCGACGATCGAGAAGCTGTCCCCCGAGGACACCGGGCGGTTCGCGCGCACGCTGACCACGGGCGTCCACCTTGCGACCCCGGTGTTCGACGGTGCGACCGAGCACGAGATCAAGGCAGCGCTCAAGATGGCGGGCCTGCCGGACAGCGGCCAGGCGCGGCTGATCGACGGCAAGAGCGGCGAGCCGTTCGACAACAAGGTGACCGTGGGCGTGATGTACATGCTCAAGCTCCACCACCTCGTCGACGACAAGATCCACGCTCGCAGCATCGGACCGTACTCGCTCGTCACCCAGCAGCCGCTGGGCGGCAAGGCGCAGTTCGGCGGCCAGCGGCTCGGCGAGATGGAAGTCTGGGCGATGGAAGCCTACGGCGCCGCCTACGCGCTGCAGGAGTTCCTGACGGTCAAGTCCGACGACGTGATCGGCCGGACCCGGATGTACGAGTCGATCGTCAAGGGCGAGCACGTGCTCGAGGCCGGCCTGCCCGAGTCGTTCAACGTGCTGCTCAAGGAGCTCCAGGCGCTGTGCCTGGACGTCGAGCTCGTCGAGGATCCGACGATGCCGCGGCGCGCGGAGCAGCAGGCCCCGGGCATCCCGGCCGGCCTGGCCGCGCTCGCCCGCGAAGTCGCCGACAAGATGGGCAGCGCAAGCTGATCCGCCACGAACGAACCCCCCACGTATAGGAGAAATCAGTGAAGGACATCTTCAACTTCTTCGAGAAGCCGAAGGATCCCCGTTCGTTCAGCGCGATCCGCATCATGCTCGCGTCGCCGGAGAAGATCCGCGAGTGGTCGCATGGTGAGGTGAAGAAGCCCGAGACGATCAACTACCGGACGTTCAAGCCGGAGCGCGATGGCTTGTTCTGCGCGAAGATCTTCGGCCCGGTGAAGGACTACGAGTGCAACTGCGGCAAGTACAAGCGCATGAAGCACCGGGGCGTCGTCTGTGAGAAGTGCGGCGTCGAGGTCATCCAGGCCAAGGTCCGGCGCGAGCGCATGGGCCACATCTCGCTGGCCACGCCGGTCGCGCACATCTGGTTCCTGAAGAGCCTGCCGTCGCGGATCGGCAACCTGCTCGACATCCCGCTCAAGGATCTCGAGAAGGTGCTGTACTGCGAAGCGTACATCGTCACCAACCCCAAGCAGTCGGGCCTGTCGGGCTCCGAGCTCTTGACCGAGGAGCGCTACGGCAAGCTCATCGACGAGATGGGGTTCGACGCGTTCGACGCCGGCATGGGCGCCGAGGCGATCCTCCAGCTGCTCAAGGATCTCAACATCGTCGAGCTCGCCGAGACGCTGCGCCAGGAGATGCGCGAGATCACCTCCGAGGCCAAGCGCAAGAAGATCTCCAAGCGGCTCAAGGTCGTCGAGGCGTTCCGCGAGAGCGGCAACAAGCCCGAGTGGATGATGCTGACGATCATCCCGGTGATCCCGCCCGACCTGCGCCCGCTGGTGCCGCTCGACGGTGGCCGGTTCGCGACGTCGGATCTCAACGATCTGTATCGCCGCGTCATCAACCGGAACAACCGTCTGCGCCGGCTCCAGGAGCTCAACGCCCCCGAGATCATCATCCGCAACGAGAAGCGGATGCTGCAGGAGGCGGTCGACGCGCTGTTCGACAACGGCCGCCGCGGCAAGACGATCACGGGTCCGAACAAGCGGCCGCTCAAGTCGCTGTCGGACATGCTCAAGGGCAAGCAGGGCCGGTTCCGCCAGAACCTGCTCGGCAAGCGCGTCGACTACTCGGGGCGTTCGGTGATCGTGATCGGTCCCGAGCTCAAGCTGCACCAGTGCGGCCTGCCCAAGAAGATGGCGCTCGAGCTGTTCACGCCGTTCATCTACAACAAGCTCGAAGAGCGGCACCTGGTCACCACGATCAAGTCCGCCAAGAAGCTCGTCGAGAAGGAGCGTCCCGAGGTGTGGGACATCCTCGAAGAGGTGATCAAGGAGCACCCGGTGCTGCTCAACCGCGCGCCGACGCTCCACCGCCTCGGCATCCAGGCGTTCGAGCCGGTGCTCACCGAGGGCAAGGCGATCCAGCTCCACCCGCTGGTGTGCGCGGCGTTCAACGCCGACTTCGACGGCGATCAGATGGCGGTCCACGTGCCGCTGTCGATCGAGGCGCAGATGGAAGCGCGCGTGCTCATGATGAGCACGAACAACATCCTGTCGCCGGCGAGCGGCAAGCCGATCATCGTGCCGTCGCAGGACATCGTCCTCGGGCTCTACAACCTCACCCGCGAGCGGCCGTACGCCAAGGGCGACTACAAGGACGGCAAGGACGGCCAGCAGGCGCGCGGCGTGTTCGGCTCGGTGTCCGAAGTCCGCATGGCGTACGACCACGGCGAGGTCCACCTGCAGGCGGCGATCAAGCTGCGCATGCGCAAGCCGGACGGCGATGGCACCGAGCTGGTGTCGACCACGGTCGGCCGCGCGCTGCTCCGCGACATCTGCCCGCGCCAGATCCCGTTCGAGGCGATCAACAAGGTGATGGGCAAGAAGCAGCTCGCCGAGCTGATCGACCTCGTCTATCGCGAGGCCGGCCAGAAGGCCACGGTGCTCCTGGCGGACGCGCTGCGCACGACCGGCTACACCTACGCGACCCGCGCCGGCATCTCGATCTGCCTCGACGACATGGTGATCCCACCGTCGAAGGAAGTCCTCCTGGGCGAGGCCCAGAAGGAGGTCGCCGAGATCGAGGAGCAGTACACCGAGGGCCTCATCACCGACGGCGAGCGCTACAACAAGGTGGTCGACATCTGGGCGCAGGTCGCCGAGGCGATCGCCAAGGACATGATGAAGGAGATCTCGACGGACATCTTCAAGGACCCCGAGGGTGGGCCCGACAAGAAGGCGCCGTCGTTCAACTCGATCTTCATCATGGCGGACTCGGGCGCCCGCGGTTCGCAGCAGCAGATGCGCCAGCTGGCCGGCATGCGCGGCCTGATGGCCAAGCCGTCCGGCGAGATCATCGAGACCCCGATCACGACGAACTTCCGCGAGGGCCTGTCGGTTCACCAGTACTTCATCTCGACGCACGGCGCCCGCAAGGGGCTCGCCGATACGGCGCTGAAGACGGCGAACTCGGGGTACCTGACGCGCCGGCTCGTCGACGTCTCGCAGGACACGATCATCAGCGAGTTCGACTGCGGCACCCGCCAGGGCATGGAGATGATGCCGCTGATCGAAGGCGGCGAGATCATCGAGCGGCTCGGCGACCGGATCCTCGGCCGCGTCGTGCTCGAGGACATCGTCGATCCGTACACCGGCGAGGTGCTGTGCCCGGCCGGCGGCGAGATCACCGAGGATCACGTCAAGATCATCGACAACGCCGGCATCGACCGGGTGAAGATCCGCTCGGTGCTCGCGTGCGAGACCCGGCGCGGTATCTGCTCGCTGTGCTACGGCCGCGATCTGGCGCGCGGTCACATGGTCAACATCGGCGAGGCCGTCGGCGTGATCGCGGCGCAGTCGATCGGTGAGCCCGGCACCCAGCTGACGATGCGGACGTTCCACATCGGCGGCGTCGGTCAGATCCGCACCGAGCAGTCGGCGCTCGAGGCGCGCAACGAGGGCATCGTCAAGCTCAACACGGTCCAGCTGGTCAAGAAGAAGGACCACTGGGTCGTGATGAACCGCCAGGGCGAGCTCGTCCTGGTCGACGACATCGGTCGCGAGCGCGAGCGCTACGGCCTGCAGTACGGCGCCCGCCTCATGGTGGCGGAGGGCGCGCGCGTCAAGGCGAGCCAGCTGCTCGCCGAGTGGGACCCGTTCGCGATGCCGATCGTCACCGAGGTGTCGGGCTACGTGAAGTACGGCGACATCATCGACGGCGTGACCATGCAGGACACGCTCGACGAGATCACCGGCCTGTCGCGCAAGACCATCATCGAGTCCAAGGACGCGGACAGCCGCCCGCGGATCACGCTGAAGGACGCCGATGGCAACACCGTCAAGCTGCCGGGCATCGCCTCGGGTGGTAACGAGGGCGAGGCCCGGTACTTCCTGCCGGTCGGCGCCACGATCTACGTCAACGACGGCGACTACGTCGAAGCCGGCGACGTGATCACCAAGATCTCGCGCGAGACCACGAAGACCAAGGACATCACCGGCGGTCTGCCCCGCGTGGCCGAGCTGTTCGAGGCGCGCAAGCCCAAGGATCACGCGGTCATCTGCGAGATCGACGGCACCGTGCACTTCGGCAAGGACACCAAGGGCAAGCGCAAGGTGCTCGTGGTCCCCGAGGTCGGCGATCCGAGCGAGTACCTGATCCCCAAGGGCAAACACCTCTCGGTGCGCGAGGGCGATCGCGTCCGCGCCGGTGAGGCGCTCATGGACGGTCCGGCCAACCCGCACGACATCCTCAAGGTGCTCGGCGAGCGCGCGCTCGCCAAGTACCTGGTCGACGAGATCCAGGAGGTCTATCGCCTCCAGGGCGTGCGGATCAACGACAAGCACATCGAGGCGATCGTGCGCCAGATGCTGCGCCGCGTGACCGTGACCGACCCGGGCGATACGAACTTCCTGCTCGACGAGCAGGTCGAGAAGCACATCTTCGAGGAAGAGAACGAGCGCGTGATCGTCGCCGGGGGGCAGCCGGCCAAGGGCGACGCGCTCTTGCTCGGCATCACGAAGGCGTCGCTGTCGACCGAGTCGTTCATCTCGGCGTCGTCGTTCCAGGAGACCACGAAGGTGCTGACCGAGGCGTCGATCAACGGACGCGTCGACTACCTCCGCGGCCTCAAGGAGAACGTCATCATGGGCCGGCTCATCCCGGCGGGGACCGGCCTGGGCGCCTACAAGCGCCTGACGGTCGATGTCCAGGCCGAGGACGAGGGCGGGGGCTACAGCTCGGTGCACGCAGATAGCGACGACCTCCACGAAGTCGCCGACGCCGCCGCCGAGTAGCGCTCCGCGTCATCGTGCTCGAACCGGCCGGGAACCCGGCCGTTTTGTCGTTTCGGGGGGCGGCGGCAAAGCGTGTGAGCGGGCCGGTTAACCCTTGCACTCGCTCTGCGCCTGGCTATCCTCCGCGGCGATGGCTTCCCCGGGAAAGAAACTGGCCGCGGTGGCGACGACGCTCAGCTTCGACAAGTTCTGGGCCTGGCTGGCCGGTCATGCCAACTGCATCGTCCGTGCAGGCACCCCCGAGGTCGTGCTGCTCGACCACGACGACTTTCACTGGACGCTGATCACCGAGGACGACCACACGCTGGTCGTCCAGCTGGCGCGCGCCAAGGATCTGGTCGGCGAGCTCCTGGTGTTCCCCGCGGAGATCGCCTACGTCCAGGTCGAGCCGTCGGACAGCGAGGGCGAGTGGCTGTTCGAGTGCGTCGTCGAGACCGAGAAGGCTCGCGAGGTCGCCTATCACTTCGTGATGGCACACGAGTACGAAGACGGCGAACACCGCCGCGAAGAAAAGTGGACGCACTGAGCCGACGACCTGGCGGACGACGGAGCTGACGGCCCCGGCGAAACCCAGATCTCGGGTCCGCGAAGCCTGAGACTTCGGAGACGGCGAAACCGCGGGATCCGCGGAAATACGACGCACGCGGGTGACTCCCGGCACGGCCAGTCGCCCTGACCGCCGTGCTAGGCTCGTAGCGCTGCATGGACGACGCCTCTGCCATCATGACCGACGAGCGGATCGGCGGTCTCGTCGACGAGCGCTACAAGGTCCTCGAGGCGATGGCGGCGGGCTCGATGGGCGCGGTCTACAAGGCCGAACGCGTCCCGGTCGGCAAGCTCGTCGCGATCAAGTTCCTCCATGCGCCGTTCGCGAACGACGCCGAATTTCTCGCGCGGTTCGAGCGCGAGACCCGGGTGATGAGCAAGCTCGCCCATCCCAACTGCGTCTCGGTCGTCGACTTCGGGGTGTGGGAGGGCGCGCCGTACCTCGTGATGGAGTACGTCTCGGGCACGACGCTGCGCGCGCTGATCGACAACGGTGCGCTGCCGTTCAAGCGGGCGCTCGCGCTGGTTCGCCAGATCGCCGCCGGGCTCGCGCACGCGCACGCGCAGGGCGTCGTGCACCGCGACATCAAGCCGGCGAACATCATGATCAGCGAGGAGATCGGCACCGGGGACCACGTGCGGATCCTCGATTTCGGCCTCGCGCGGCTGCGCGGCTCGGTCGGCCGCGATGCCACGCAGTCCAACGTCGTCGTCGGTACGCCGAACTACATGGCGCCGGAGCAGACGGTCGGCGGCGGTCTCATCGACGCGCGCACCGATATCTACGCCGTCGGCGTCGTGCTGTTCGAGATGATCTGCGGCGAGCGGCCGTTCCAGGCCGAGGACACCCTGGCGCTGCTCGGCATGCATCGCGCGGCGCCGATCCCCAAGCTCGTCGATCGCGTGCACGGCGACCTCCGGCTCCCGCGCGGCCTGCAGGAGGTGATCGACAAGGCGATGGCGAAGTCGCCGGGCGACCGGTTCCAGAGCGCGATCGAGCTCGCCGAGGCGATCGACGAGCTCGCCAGCGCACGCAGCGAGGCCGGCGAGCCGATCGCGCGGCGCAGCGTCGGCCCAAAGCCCGTCACCGGCACGGCGCCGACGATGCTCGACATCGGCGACGAGTCCGAGCTGGTCGCGCCATCCCCGCCGCCGCGGCCACGCCCCCGCCGCACGCGCGGTGGCTTCCTCGGCTCGCTGGTCCTCCTCGCGATCCTGCTCGGCGGCGTCGCCGCGGCGGTCGTGTGGATCAAGGAACGCAGCGCCGGCACCAAGGCCGTCCCGCCAGCGAACCTGCGCGTCGAGAACAAGGCGGAGACTCCGGCGACTCCGGCGACTCCGGCCGCTCCGGCAAGTCCGGCAACGCCCGCAACTCCGGCAGACACCCGGCCCGGCGCCCCAAGCGCGCCCGATCCGCAGCCTGGCTCGAGCGCCCCAGCCACCGGCGGCAGCGCGACGATCGGCGGCAGCGACACCGCCGCGCCCAGCCCTGGCGAGCCGGCTGCGGGGAGCGCGGCGCCGGACCCGGCGGGCAGCGCGGGCAGCGCCGCCGCGGGCAGTGGGAGCGCGGAGACCGGCATTTCAGCCCCGCCAGCCGCGATCCCCCCGGCGGGCAGCGCGGCCGCGCCCGCGGGCGCCGAGATCGAGATGGACCCGGCGACCGCCGAGGATCCAGCGCCCGCGTCGACCAAGCCCTCGCTCGATGAGGACGAGGCCGCCAACGCGCCCAAGACCGCCGAGGAGGCGATTCGCCACGCGCCGTCGACCCCGGCGCTGGCGACCACGCTGCCCGGGGCGGTTC
>Ga0302322_100002527_pt1 | contig 15449 bp, 11 predicted proteins | sample Fen_T0_2_FD_203757 | JGI IMG/M metagenome (GOLD analysis project Ga0302322, IMG submission 203757) | Peat permafrost microbial communities from Stordalen Mire near Abisko, Sweden - Fen_T0_2 | ecosystem: Environmental > Terrestrial > Soil > Wetlands > Permafrost | place: Sweden: Abisko... | reverse complement strand
GAAGCTGCGCAGGTTCTCGGCCCCGGCCAGCGACTCCTTGGCGGTGTAGCCCTGGCTGGCGGTGTCGAGGATGCGCTGGCGCACCCCTTCCTCGTCGAGCTTGTCGTCATCGGCCAGCCATTGCGCCACCGGGCAGTCGAGCAGGAATTCGCCCTGCAGGGCCTGGTTGAGACCGGCCAGGTCCCATTGCTCGACCATGCTGCCGCGGGCGATGTACAGGTCGATGACGCTGCCCAGCACCTGGGCACGCATGCCGATGATGCCGGCATAGACGTCGTCGGTTTCCAGCAGCTCGTTGCGCTGCTGGTAGATGACCCGACGCTGGTCGTTGGCGACGTCGTCGTATTCCAGGAGCTGTTTGCGGATGTCGAAGTTGCGCTGCTCGACCTTGCGCTGGGCGGACTCCAGCGAGCGGTTGACCATCGGGTGTTCGATCGCCTCGCCCGCCGGCATCTTCAGCTTTTCCATGATCATCTTCAGGCGGTCGCCGCCGAAGATGCGCAGCAGCGGGTCGTCCAGCGACAGGTAGAAGCGCGACGAGCCGGGGTCGCCCTGGCGGCCGGAACGGCCGCGCAACTGGTTGTCGACGCGCCGCGATTCGTGCCGCTCGGTGCCGATGATGTGCAGGCCGCCGGCGGCGATGACCTTTTCATGCAGGCCCTGCCATTCGCTCTTGAGTTCCGCCTCGCGCTTCGCCTTCTCGGCGTCGTCGAGGTTCTCGGCGGCGCGGATCAGGTCGATCTTCTTGCCGATGCTGCCGCCGAGGACGATGTCCGTACCGCGGCCGGCCATGTTGGTGGCGATGGTGACCCCGCCAGGCAGGCCGGCCTGCACCACTACCTGCGCCTCCTGTGCGTGCTGTTTGGCGTTAAGGAGCTGGTGCGGCAGTTTTTCCTTGGTCAGCAGGCCGGACAGGAACTCGTTGACCTCGATCGAGGTGGTGCCGACCAGCACCGGCTGGCCGCGCTGGTGGCAGTCGCGGATGTCGTCGATGACCGCCTTCCACTTCTCGTCGGCGGTGCGATACACCAGGTCGTTCTTGTCGGCGCGGATCATCGGCTGGTTGGTCGGGATCAGCACCGTCTCCAGGCCGTAGATCTGCTGGAATTCGTAGGCCTCGGTGTCGGCGGTGCCGGTCATGCCCGAGAGCTTCTTGTACATGCGGAAGTAGTTCTGGAAGGTGATCGAGGCGAGGGTCTGGTTCTCGCGCTGGATCTCGACGCCTTCCTTGGCCTCCACCGCCTGGTGCAGGCCGTCCGACCAGCGCCGGCCCTGCATCAGGCGGCCGGTGAACTCGTCGACGATGATGACTTCATTGTCTTGCACGACGTAGTGCTGGTCGCGGTGGTAGAGCACGTGGCCGCGCAGGGCGGCGTAGACGTGGTGCATGAGGGTGATGTTGCCGGCGTCGTAGAGCGAGGCGCCCGGCGCCAGGATGCCGAGGTCGGTGAGGATCGCTTCGACCCGCTCGTGGCCGCGCTCGGTGAGCGTGACCTGGTGCGCCTTCTCGTCGACCACGTAGTCGCCGACCGGGCCGCGTTTCTCTTCCGGTTCGTCGTCCTTGTATTCCCGCTCCTGGCGCTCCAGGCGCGGCGGCAGCGCGTTCATCGCCTGATAGAGGGCGACGTTGTCGTCGGACTGGCCGGAGATGATCAGCGGCGTGCGCGCCTCGTCGATCAGGATCGAGTCGACCTCGTCGACAATGGCGTAGCTGAGGCTGCGCTGTACCCGCTGCGAGGGCTCGAACACCATGTTGTCGCGCAGGTAGTCGAAGCCGAATTCGTTGTTGGTGCCGTAGGTGATGTCGGCGTGGTAGGCCTCCTGCTTGGCGTCGTGCTCCATCTGCGACAGATTGCAGCCTACCGTCAGGCCCAGGAAGTTGTAGATGCGGCCCATCCATTCCGCGTCGCGGCTGGCCAGGTAGTCGTTGACGGTGATGATGTGCACGCCCTGGCCGGCCAGGGCATTGAGATAGGCGGGCAGGGTGGCGACCAGGGTCTTGCCCTCGCCGGTGCGCATCTCGGCGATCTTGCCCTGGTGCAGGGCGATGCCGCCGATCATCTGCACGTCGTAGTGGCGCATGCCGTGCACGCGCTTGCCGGCCTCGCGCACCACCGCGAAGGCCTCGGGCAGCAACTGGTCGAGGGTCTCGCCCTTTTCCAGGCGGGACTTGAACTCGTCGGTCCTGGCGCGCAGCGCGTCGTCGGACAGCTTTTCGTACTCGGCTTCGAGGGCGTTGATCTTCACCACCACGGTCCGGTACTGCTTCAGCAGGCGGTCATTGCGGCTGCCGAAGACTTTCTTCAGGAGATTGGAAAGCATGGAGAATGAAGGAAATGGGAGGGTTTCGCGAAAGCGGCGGATGTTACCATAGGCCCGCTTTCGGCCTCCTTGCGACCCGTGTCCAGGCGTTCTTCCCCGCTTCTCTCCGTGCGTGGCCTGCTGCAGGCCGACCGGACCCTCGCCATCGCCCTGCCCGAGGCCGAGCAACTGGCCGGACTCAACCGTCGCCTGGCCGCGCAACTGCCGCAGGCGATCGCCCGTGCCTGCCGGGTGGCGGGACTGCAGGGCGAAACAGCAGTAGTGTTCTGCGCCAACGGCACCGCAGCCAGCCGCGTGCGCGCGCAGTCCAGGTCAATCGCCGCCACCTTGTCCACGGCCAGATCGCCGGTCGGTGCGATCCGGGTCAAGGTGCGCGCCGACTGGGCGCTGCCGGAACCGCGGGAAAAGCATGACCTCTCCGACGCCGCCCTGACCGCCTTCGGCAGCCTCGAACAGTCCCTGCCGGAAGGCGGCCTGCGCGATGCGGTGCTGGCCCTGCTCGAGCGTCGGCGCAGTAGGTAGAATCGAGCCATGATCCCCGCACCCAGCCTCTTCCTCGTCGGCCTCATGGGCGCCGGCAAGACCACGGTCGGCAAGTTGCTGGCCCGCTGCCGGTGCCTGGAATTCATCGATGCCGACCAGGTCATCGTCGAGCGTTGCGGGGTGTCGATCCCCACCATCTTCGAGATCGAGGGCGAGGCGGGATTCCGCCAGCGCGAGGCGACGGTGATCGACGAACTGAGCCAGCGTCCCGGCATCGTCCTCGCCACCGGCGGCGGTGCGGTGCTGCGCGCGGACAATCGCGAACATCTGAAATCGCGCGGCACGGTCGTCTACCTGCATTGCCAGCCGCACGAACTCTACCTGCGCACGCGGCACGACAAGAACCGGCCGCTGTTGCAGACCGACGATCCATTGCGCAAGCTCGAAGATCTGTATGCCGAGCGTCATCCGCTGTATGAAGCGGTGGCCGATGTCGTCCTGGAGTCCGGCCGCCAGAACGTGCACTGCCTGCTGCGGCGGCTGGAGGACCGGCTGGGCGAGAAGATTGCGCCGCCGGAAGACTGCCAGCCGCCGGACCTGGGTGCCGAACCGGACTGCCTGGGCTAACTGCCTGCTCTGCCGGGCCTTGCGATCAGCATCCAGGTCAGGGCCAGCAGCGGCCACAGTACGGCCAGATGCACGGCCAGACCGATTACGCTCAGCAGGCTGCGTTCCGGGAAGAAGTCCCAGGCCAGGACCAGGCGCACACCCACCATCATGCCCAGCCCGACCAGGGCCAGGGCCCTCCTGCGCCGCGACAGCGAGGGCAGCAGCAGCAGCCACAGCGCGAGCAGGAAGGCAGTCAGCGTTTCCAGCGACAGCACGCCGCCTGCCACGTTGAGCCTGAGCAGGACGGTCGCCGCCAGCAGCTTCATGATGAAGCCGTTGAAGAACAGCAGCGCCAGCGCGCCGGCATAGCGGCCGGGACGCACCAGGCAGGCGGTGAAGGCGCCGACCGTGAGCATCTCGACGAAGATGGCCAGGAACCAGGCCGTGTTGAGGCCGCCCAGGCTCTCCGGCGGCCGGTCGAAGGGGCGCAGGTGCAGGTGCAGCCAGCCGATGCCGGACACCGGCAGCAGGGAGAACTGCGCCATGAACCAGAGCGCCAGCAGCAGCAGGCCCAGATTGGCCCAGTCGCCGGCCAGGAACCAGCGACCGCGCCAGGCCAGCAGCGCACCCCAGGCACGCAGCCAGCGGCCGTGATGGAGCGCCAGCAATGACCCGGTCAGGGTCCCGGCGGCATTGAGGACGATGTCCAGATTGGAAGCCACGCGTCCCGGCATCAGCAGTTGCAGGTTCTCCATCAGGGTGCTGAGGGCGATGCCCGCCAGCAGCGCCCAGTAGACCCCCAGCACGCGATGCCGGGGTGCGTAACGCAAGGCGAGGGCATAGCCGAACGGGAGGTAGGCGAGTACGTTGGTGAGCAGGTCGTTGCGTGTGAAATAGCGTGGCCAGTGCGCACTGAGGAAGGCCGGCGACCAGGTCGACAGCGGCAGCCAGCCGGATAACGGCCAGAGGCTGCCGACGACGATGAACAGCGCATAGCAGCCGGTAAAGAGGGATAGTCCCCTGGAACGTGTCACGGTGGCTGACAGTCGTGCCTAGACTAGCTGACCGTGGCGCTCGTGCTGCCCGGGGTGCGACAGGTCATGCACCGGCCTGACCAGTTGCGGCGCGAGCGAGCCCAGCACCATGCCGGCGGCGCTGGCCAGCAGGCCGGCGAACTGGGCCGGCATGAACGGATCGTCCGGGCCGTCGACCAGCATCAGCAGCCAGGTCACCATGCCGGCGGCGATCGACAGCAGTGCGCCCTGTCGGGTGGCGCGACGCCAGTAGACGCCGCACAGGAGCGGCACGAAGGCCATCACCAGGGTGATCTGGTAGGCGTTCTCCACCATCTTGAAGATGCTCGCCCTGGAATTGATGGCATAGAAGGTCACCACCACCGTGAACACCAGCGTGACGATGCGCATGGTGAGCAGCAGCTTGCGGTCGCTGACCTGGCCCATCATGGGTTTCAGCAGGTTCTCGGTGAAGGTCACCGACGGCGCCAGCAGGGTGGCCGAGGCGCAGCTCTTGATGGCCGACAGCAGGGCGCCGAAGAAAAAGATCTGCGCGACCATCGGCGCATGGTCGATCACCAGGCGCGGCAGGATCAGTTGCGGGTCGGTCTTGATCAGACCGGCGACCATTTTTGGATCGATCAGGGTGGCGGAATAGGCCAGGAACATGGGTACGAAGGCGAAGCAGAAATACAGGCTGCCGCCCAGCACCGAGGCCCAGATGGCGATCTTTTCGGTCTTCGACGATTGCACCCGCTGGAACACGTCCTGCTGGGGGATGGAGCCGAACATCATGGTCACCCAGGCGGCGACGAAGCCGATGATCGCCTTGAGATCGAGCGCCGGCCAGAACTCGAACTTGCCGGCTTGGCGCGCATGTTCGACCACCGCGCCGACGCCGCCGACCATGCCGGAGACCTCGCCGCCGATGTAGAGCATGCCGATCATGATGATGATCATCTGGATCAGGTCGGTGATGGCCACCGCCCACATGCCGCCGAAGAAGGTGTAGATGAGGATGGTGCCGGAGCCGATCCACATGCCCGCCAGCTTGCTGATCTCGCCGCCGGAGACGACGTTGAACACCAGCCCCAGGGCGGTGATCTGCGCGCCCACCCAGCCCAGGTAGGAGATGACGATGGCGATGGTGGTCAGCGCCTCGGTCTCGCGCCCGAAGCGCTTCCGGTAGTAGTCGCCTATGGTCAGCAGCTTGAGCCGGTACAGCGGCGCGGCGAAGAACAGGCCGACCAGGATCAGGCACAGCGACGAGCCGAACGGGTCGGCCACCACGCCCTTGAGACCTTCGTTGAGGAAGGTGGCGGGGATGCCCAGCACGGTTTCCGAGCCGAACCAGGTGGCGAACACCGTCGCCGTCACCATGTAGAACGGCAGATGCCGGCCGGCGATGGCGAAGTCCCGGGTGTTCTTGACCAGGAAGGCGGCGCCCAGGCCGATACCGACCGAGATGACCCAATAGGCGATGACGAACCAGAGCAGCATGGTCGGTACTCCTCCTCGAAACCGTTAGATCAGCGCGCCCACCAGCATCAGGGTGAGCAGCAGCGTGATTGCCATCAGCCAGCGATTGCGTCCCCGCTGCAGGGCCAGCATCTCGGTCAGCCCCGCCTCGACCTTGTTGAGGCGCTCGTCGCGCAGGACCTTGTGCAGCAGGCGAGGAAGTTGCGGCAGCAGCATGCCCCAGTGCGGCGCCTCCTCGCGCAGGGTGCGGGCCCAGCCGCGCCAGCCGAGCTGCTCGCTCATCCAGCGTTCCAGGAAGGGCTTGGCGGTGGCCCACAGGTCCAGTTCAGGATCGAGTTCGCGGCCGAGGCCCTCGATGTTGAGCAGGGTCTTCTGCAGCATCACCAGTTGCGGCTGGATCACCATGCCGAAGCGGCGCGAGGTCTGGAACAGGCGCAGTAGAACCTTGCCGAAGGCGATCTCCTTCAGCGGCCGGTCGAACACCGGTTCGCACACCGCGCGGATGGCGGCCTCGAACTCGTCCACGCGGGTGGCGGCCGGCACCCAGCCGGACTCGACGTGGGCCACGGCCACCGCCTTGTAGTCGCGGCGGAAAAAGGCCAGGAAGTTGCGCGCCAGGTAGTTTTTGTCGCCGTCCTCCAGCGAACCCATGATGCCGAAATCCAGCGCCACGTACTGGCCGTCACCGCGCACCAGGATGTTGCCGGGGTGCATGTCGGCGTGGAAGTAGCCGTCGCGGAATACCTGGGTGAAGAAGATCTCGACCCCGGCCCGCGCCAGCTTCCTGAGGTCGACGCCGCGTCGCCGCAGTTCGTCCACCTGCGAGATCGGCACGCCGTCCATCCAGGTCATGACCATCACTTCGGAGGTGCAGAAATCCCAGTGCACCTCGGGCACCGCCAGCAGCGGCGAATGCAGGAAGTTGCGCCGCAACTGCGAGCAGTTGGCGGCCTCGCGGATCAGGTCGAGTTCGTCCTCCAGGTGCTTGGCGAACTCCGCCACCACCTCGCGCGGCCGCAGGCGCTTGCCGTCCCACCACAGGCGTTCGATGAGGTGGGCGAAGACGTCGAGCAGCTTCACGTCCTGGTCGATCACCGGCCGGATACCGGGACGCAGCACCTTCACCGCCACCGCCTCGCCGGACTTGAGCGTGGCGCGGTGCACCTGCGCCACCGAGGCCGAGGCCACCGGCACCTCGTCGAACTCGGCGAAGACATCCGCCGCCTCGCGGCCGTAGGCATTGCGCACCACGGCGAGCGCCTGGGTGCTGGGGAAGGGCGGCACGCGGTCCTGCAGGCGGGCGAGTTCGTCGGCGATGTCGGTCGGGATCAGGTCGCGGCGGGTGGACAGCATCTGGCCGAACTTGACGAAGATCGGCCCCAGCGCCTCCAGCGCCAGACGCAGGCGCACGCCGCGCGGCTGCGACAGGTTGCGCCAGAAGAACAGCGCCTGCACCGCCCAGCGCAGCAGCTTCACGCGCTCGTGGCCGAGGAAGAACTCGTCCATCCCGTAACGGGCGGAGACCAGCCAGATGCGCAGCAGACGGAAGAGGTACATCAGGGGTGTTGCCGTGATTCCAGAATGGCCAGCCTCGCCTCCAGCCGGTCGAGGTCCTCGCGCAGGCGGTCGACGTCGGCGACGAAGCCCTTGACCGCCCAGGGATCGGCCAGCAGGCCCGCCTCGTGCACCGCGTATTCGGCGACATTCCTGCCGGCCGCAACCACGGCCTTTTCACGCCAGCCGATGGCCGCCTGGATGAACTGGTCGAGGCGCGCGGCGAGGATATCGCCGACATAGGGCCGCAGGGCCAGCACCCAGTCGAACCCGGCCAGGGCCAGAGAGAGATCGGTCGCCAGCACGCCGTCGCCCTCGACCCGGAACAGGTCGCCGATCGCGCCGCCGCTCATCCATAGGGGCACGCGGGTGAGATCGGGGGTCAGGGTCAGCAGCGGTACGCAGTCGCGGTCGGCAGGTTCGAATTTGCCCAGCTCGCTGGCCTGGAGGTGCAGGGGCGAGAGCGGCAGGGCGAGCCGGATCGGTTTGCCGGCATGACGGGCAAGCACGGCACGGGCCGCGGGCTGGTGTTCCAGCAGGGTGTTGAGGGCGAGGATCAGGGATTCGTCGAGCATGGGCGCGATTGTATGCGAAGGCCATGCTGCCGGCGGGTCCGGATGCATTCCGGAGACCGTCGGACTGACTTGTCGTTCTTTGCGTCTGGCCTCATATTGCGGACAGTCCTGTCCATTTGGGGAATCCGGTCATGAATTTGCGAGTGCTTGTTTTGTTTGCCTTCCTGGCTTCATTGCTGTCCGGATGCGGCTACAACCGCATCCAGATCAACGACGAGGCGGTCACTTCGGCCTGGTCCGAAGTGCTCAACCAGTACAAACGGCGCGCCGATCTGGTGCCGAATCTGGTCTCGGTCGTGCAGGGCTATGCCGCGCACGAGAAGGAAGTGCTGATCAAGGTCACCGAGGCGCGTGCCAGCGTCGCCGGCATCAAGGCGACACCGGAACTGGTCAACGACCCGGCCGCCTTCGCCAAGTTCCAGCAGGCCCAGGGCGAATTGTCCGGGGCGCTGTCGCGCCTGCTGGTGGTGGCGGAGAACTATCCGCAACTGAAGGCCGATGCCAACTTTCGCGACCTGCAGGCGCAGGTGGAGGGCACCGAGAACCGCATCGCCGTGGCCCGCAATCGCTACATCAAGGCGGTGCAGGAGTACAACGTTTCGGTGCGCACCTTCCCGAACAGCCTGACGGCCTCGGTCATGGGCTGGAAGACCAAGGCCAACTTCACGGTCGAGGACGAGAAGGCCATCAGCACGGCGCCGAAGATCGACTTCAACGCGCCGGCGCCGGCGGCCAAGTAAGCCGGCATCATGCCGCGCCTGCTGGCGGCCGCGCTGCTGTGGCTGTGCTGCGCCCTCGCAGGTGCCGCCGACAGCCCGATCGCCCTGCCGACGCTGACGGCGCGGGTGACCGACCTGACCGGCACACTCGGCGCCGACCAGCGCCAGGCGCTGGAAGCGCGCCTGGCACAGGCGGAGGCGCAGAAGGGCAGCCAGATTGCCGTCCTGCTGCTGCCGACCACCGGCCCAGAGGCCATCGAGCAGTTCGGCATCCGCCTGGCCGAGGCCTGGAAGGTGGGCCGCAAGGGCGTCGACGACGGCATCATCCTGATCCTGGTAAAAAACGACCGGCGCCTGCGCATCGAGGTCGGCTACGGCCTCGAGGGTGTGCTCAACGATGCCGTGTGCAAGCGCATCATCAGCGAGGTCATGACGCCCCGGCTCAAGCAGGGTGACTATTACGGCGCCGTGCAGGCCGGTGTCGAGGCGATCGTCGCCAAGATCTCCGGCGAGGCCTTGCCGGCCCCCGCTGCAACGGCGGGCAGCGGCGCCGGCGGCAGCCTGAGCCTGACCGCCAGCCTCGACCAGAATGTGTTCCTCGGCATTCTCATCGGCGTGGTCGTGATCGGCGCCGCACTCCGGTTTTTCCTCGGCAACCTCGTCGCCTCCGGGCTGGTGGGCAGCGTCACCGGTGTGCTGGGCTGGCTGCTCACGGGCAACATCATCGGGGTTCTGATCGGCGCGGCGGGCGGGGTTTTCGTAGCCCTGTTCGGTCTCAACATCCTGCTCAGTCTCTTGCTCAGCCGGGGAGGATCGGGTGGCTGGGGCGGTGGTGGCGGCGGTGGAGGTGGATTCAGTGGCGGCGGCGGTTCCTTTGGTGGCGGCGGCGCCTCCGGGAGCTGGTGATGAAGTTCAAACGGGTGTTGAGGCATCTCGGTTATTCCGAATGGTCGCTGCGGCGCGCGTTCAACCGCCCGACGCTGCAGGCGATCGAAGCGGCCATCGCCGCATCCGAACGGCAGCACCGTGGGGAGTTGCGCTTCGTGGCGGAGGGTCGTCTGCCGACCCGCATGCTGCTGCGCGGCGTATCCGCCAGGCAGCGGGCGGCCGAACTGTTCTCGCGCCTGCGCATCTGGGACACGGAAGAGAACAGCGGCATCCTGATCTATGTGCAGATGGCCGACCGGCACGTCGAAATCCTGGCCGATCGCGGTATCGCCGCGCGCGTCCCGCAGGCGGACTGGGATGCCATCTGCCGTGCAATGGAACACGCCTTCGGGCAGGGCGATTACCGGGAGGGCGCGCTGGCGGCGATCGGAGACGCCGGCCGGATTCTGAGCGAGCGCTTCCCGGCCGCCGATACCCATCCGAATGAACTGCCGGACCGTCCACTGCTGCTTTGAAGTGGTGTGCACAGGCCGGGGCTCGCGATACCAGCCCCTTGGCGGACCATCGGGCAGGGCCGGCTCTGCGCCATCCGGGGTGATTCAGGCTTGCGGCCACCTGCCTGCGAGGCAACTGTCAGGAACCATTGCGGCATTGTCCCGCGGAAGGGAACAGGCGCTGATGCAGGCGCGGCAGGGATTGGCGCGACTGATCGGAATCATCGCCGCGTGAATACGCCGCTTCGCTCTTTCCGTACGCCAGCAGACAGACGCTGCCGGCAGCGGTTCCTATTCTGCGCCTGTCGATGAGGATCGATGGCCGTGATTCCGGACCGAATCCGGCAATACAGGCCCGGCCGGCAGACAACCCTCCCGTCTTTCCCTTGCAGCCGTATGGATCTGACCTTACCAGGAGGCCGGTTATGAAATGGGCAGGTATGTATCTTGTTGGATTTGTTGTCTTGGTTGGCGGCCTTCTGGCCGCGCTATGGAAACTGGGCATTCTGGCCAGCCTCGGTACAACGTGGACTTTGATCGGGCTCGTGATCGTGATCGGCTTTGGCATCATGGTCGCGGTCTCCAATAGCGGCATCAAGGAAAACATCCAAATCGACCGGAAGTGAACCGTTCCGGCCCGGCTGTTCGCCGGGCGAGTGTTTGCCCGATGGTGCCAGCAGCTTGGCTGGCCCATGCAGCGGATCGGTCGGCATCCCGTTCGTAATCGCCGGCAACGTCGCGCATTATTTTGCGACCCTGCTCCAAGTGCTGAAGTCGATCCGGGATCACGCGTGCCCTCCCTGACTGTGGTCGATCGCTCCGACTCGGCTGTCAGTTATTGAATTGCAGCGCCGCCAGCCGCGCGTAAAGTCCGCCCTGATTTCGAAGTTCCTCCGGGGTTCCGGTTTCCACGATCCTGCCCTGATCCATCACAACGATCCGGTCGGCTTTTTGCACGGTGGCCAGCCGATGTGCGATGACCAAGGACGTGCGACCCTCCATGGCAGCGCCGAGACCCTTCTGCACCAGGATTTCAGATTCCGCATCGAGAGCGCTGGTGGCTTCATCTAGCAGCAGCAACGGCGCACCTTTCAGGATGGCGCGGGCAATCGCAAGTCGCTGACGCTGGCCACCGGATAATCGAATGCCACGTTCGCCGAGGAAGGTCTGATAGCCCTCGGGCAGACGCTCGACAAATTCGTCCACCAGCGCCGCCCGTGCAGCCTTCATGACGTCCTCGTCGCTTGCCGTGGCGAGACCGTAACGGATGTTCTCCAGGGCGTTGGCGGAGAAGATCACCGGGTCTTGCGGCACGATGGCGATGCCTTTGCGCAGATCCTGCAGGCCCAGGTCACGGATATCCTGGCCATTGAGCTGGATGCGGCCCGAGGACACGTCGTAATAACGAAGCAGGAGTTGCATCAGGCTGGTCTTGCCTGCGCCGGACGGGCCGACCAGGGCGACGCGCTCGCCTGGGGCGATTTCCAGGCAGATGTCGTCCAGTGCCTTGGTTTGCGGGCGTCCCGGATAGCGGAATCCGACATGCTCGAAGCGGATCGTCGTCCGTGCCGGCTGCGCCTTGATTTCCGGTCTGGCGGCTTCGTGGATGGCCGATTCCGCGTGCAGCAGATCGAGCAGTCGATCGGTGGCGCCAGCGGCGCGCATCACGTCGCCCCAGACTTCCGCCATGGTGCCGACGCCTCCGGCCACGAGCGCAGCGTAGAGAACAAACGAGGCCAGTTGGCCACCGGTCAGGGTGCCATCGGCAACCTGGCGCGCGCCGATCCAGAGCACGAAGATGATCGTTCCCATCACGGCTGTGATGATCAGGGCAGTGAGCGCCGAACGTACCCGCGTCCGCCGGATCGCTGTGACAAAACTTGTTTCCGTGCGCTGGTCGAATCGCCTGGCTTCCTGCTGTTCCTGGGTATAGGCCTGCACTGTGGGCATGGCGTTGAGGATTTCTCCTGCCAGGGCAGAGGCGTCGGCAATCCGGTCCTGGGATTCCCGCGAGAGCTTCTTTACCTTGCGGCCGATGGCGAGGATGGGCAGCGTCAGCAAGGCCATCAAGCCCAGGTTGAGGGAGAACAGATAGAGACTGGTGACGGCCAGCATGATCATGCCGCCGATGAACTGGAACAGGCTGCGCAGGCCCATCGATACGGAACTGCCGATCACGGTCTGGATCAGGGTCGTGTCACCGGTCAGGCGGGACAGGACTTCCCCGGTCTGCAAGGTTTCGAAGAATTGCGGCGACTGGGACAGGACCCGTGCGTACACGGCGCTGCGCAGGTCCGCGGTCGCACGCTCGCCCACCCACGACACGGTGTAATAGCGGGCCGAAACCGTCAGTGCCCAAAGGACCGCCAATCCGAACAAGGCGATGAAATGCCCGTTCAGGCTCAAGGCGCCAAGCAGGCCGGCGACGGGCTGTTCCCGCTTGCCGAAACCGAAATCGATGAGATCGCGAAACGCCAGCGGCACCAGCAGAATGGTTGCAGAACCCAGACACAGGAGGACGAAGGCCAGCGCGATACGCCCCCGGTAGGGCCGCAGAAACGGCCAGAGGCCTTTCAGCGCCGACAGGGGACGTGGATTGGTCGAAATGCGGGGGGTATCGGGGAGCATTCGGTATCAGACATCCTGATCGGCCAACCAGGCGGGGCCCGGCCGGATCGATGCCCTTTGATCGGCAGACAGCGGCATGACATGGTACCGATCGATCCGGAGAGTCGCCATGCGCATTCCGGGTCGACGATACGCCTCGCCGTGGCGCCACCGATCCCGGGCACGCAAAGCTGGCTGCATCCGGCTATAGCCCACGCAATACCGCCAGGGGGCTGTTCTGCACGACACGGCGAGTGCCCCAGAAGCCGGCCGCGCCGATCAGCAATGCGCCGATCGGGGGCAAGGATAGCCACAACAGCCATTTGAGGTGGTAGGCGAGGTGGAACACGCGCGTGTACAGCGACCAGGCGACAAGTTCCGCGCCAACGGCCGCGAACAAACCCGCCAGGGCGCCAAGCAGCGCGTATTCAGCCAGTTGGCCGGCGCGCAACTGGTAGCGGCTCGCCCCAAGGGTGCGCAGCAAGGCTCCCTCGTAAAGGCGTTGGTCGAAGCTCGCCTGCAACGCGGCGTAAAGCACCGCAAAACCCGCCAGCAATACAAGCACCAGCACGTACTCCACCGCCAGCGTCACCTGGGCGAGGATGCGCCGAACCTGCTCCAGGATGCGATCGAGGTCGATGACAGTGACGGCGGGGAAGCTGCGTACCATCTGCGCCGGCAGCATGTGCTCGGCCGGGGGCAGATAGAAGCTGGTGATGTAGGTGGCCGGGTATTGCTCGATCACGCCGGGTGGAAAGATCATGAAGAAGTTGGGCATGAACGAGTCCCACTGCACCGTGCGCACACTCGCCACCTTCACCTGCAGTTCCTGGCCGCCGAAGGAAAAGCTCAGCTTGTCGCCGAGTTTGATGCCCAAGCGTTCGGCCAGGCCCTGTTCCACCGAAACCAGTGGCTGGCCGCGATCTTCCGGCCGCCACCAGCGGCCGGCGGCAAGGCTGTTGTCCCGCTGCAGGGTGTCGCTCCAGGTCAGATTGAGTTCGCGGCGCATTCCCTCGTCGCCAGTGCCCCGGCCTCGCCCGGCCACTGCCACGCCGTTCACCTTGCCGAGCCGTCCACGTACCATGGGGTAAAGTCGGGCGCTGGTGACATGGTGTTCACGCAGGAAGCTGCCAAACGATGCCACCTGGTCGGGCAGAATATTGATCACGAAGCGATTGGGTGCCTGCGCCGGCAACTGGGTCTGCCAGGTGTCGATCAGATCACCGCGTAGCAGGGCGGCCAGGGCCATGACCATCAGCACGAGCCCGAAGGCGAGGATCTGGCCGATGGCCAGCCACGGGCGGCGCCACAGGTTGTTGAGTCCGTAACGCCAGGCCACGCCGACCCCGCGGTGCAACACCCGGCTGGCGCGCAGCAGCCCCCACGCCAGGACGCCGAACGCCAGCAGGGCCGCCAGCACGCTTCCGAGCACGCCGAGAGTCAGCGCCGCATTGCCGGTGTAGCGCCACAACAGCAGGCCCATGGCGGCGAGGGAGGCGCCGTAGACCAGCCAGGCGCTCAACGGCATTGGCGCCAGCTCGCGACGCAGTACCCGCAACGCCGGGACCTGCCTGAGACGCAATACCGGCGGCAGGGCAAAACCGGCCAGCACCACCAGGCCGGTAAGCAGGCCGAGCAGCGCAGGCAGCGGGCCGGGTGGAGGCAGTTGCGCAGGCAACAGGCCATGCAACAGCATGATCAGGCCGAACTGGGCGATATAGCCCAGCGCCGCACCGAGACCGCTGCCTGCCAGTCCGATCAGAAATAGTTGTGGCAGGTACAGGGCCAGGATGTCGTTCTGGCTGGCGCCCAGGCAGCGCAACATCGCACTGACATCGAAGTGGCGCTCGCTGTACCGGCGCGCGCCCATGGCGATGGCCACGCCGGCCAGTAACACCGCTGCCAGGCCGGCCAGGCCCAGATAGCGCTCTGTCCGATCCAGGGCGGAGCCGATCGCGGGCCGGCCTTCATGCACATCGATCAGGTGGTCGCCGGGACCGAGCCGCGGCATCAACCAGCCTCGATAGCGGCCGATCGGCGCCGGGTCGCCTGCGAACTGGTAGTTGAATGTCAGTCGACTTCCCGGCGCCAGCACGCCGGCACGCCGGGCATCGCCATAGTCGATCATGACCGCCGGAGCCAGGGCGGCCAGGTTGCCGGCGCCGCCCGGATCGAAGGTGAGGATGCGGGTGATGCGTAGAGGCAAGTCGCCAAGCGTGATGGTGGCGCCCGCCTGCGCCTGCAGCAGGGGCAGCAGACGGGCCTCCACCCAGGCCTCGCCCGGTTTGGGCAGGTCGTGGCTGTCGCCTTCGACGCCGTAGGCTTCGGTTGCCGTCCGTAACGTACCGCGCAGCGGATACCCCGGCTGAACTGCCTTGATATCGCAAAGCTGCAGATTGTCGCCATGCAGGATCACGCTCGGGAACTCCAGCGTCTGGATCCGGCGTAGCCCGGACGCGCCGGCTTGCGCCAGCCAGGCGGGATCGGCCGGATGCGGGCTGCGCAGCACCAGATCGGCGCCGAGCAACTCCGCAGACTGGTTGAACATGGCCCGCTGCAGGCGATCGGCGAAGGAACCGATTGCCGTGGCGGCGGTGACGGCGATGACCAGCGCGGAAAACAGGATGCGCAGTTCGCCAGCGCGCCAGTCGCGCAGCAGCAGGCGCAGGGCGAGTTTCAACAGGCTAGCGTTCATCGCCGACGATG
>Ga0302322_100002526_pt1 | contig 15455 bp, 8 predicted proteins | sample Fen_T0_2_FD_203757 | JGI IMG/M metagenome (GOLD analysis project Ga0302322, IMG submission 203757) | Peat permafrost microbial communities from Stordalen Mire near Abisko, Sweden - Fen_T0_2 | ecosystem: Environmental > Terrestrial > Soil > Wetlands > Permafrost | place: Sweden: Abisko... | reverse complement strand
CAGGGCGTCGAAATCGATGACCTCGTCCCAGTAGCTCGTCCCGTAGAGCACGATGGGGATGCGGCGTTCGATCTTGCGCGTCTGCATCAGTGTGAGGATCTCGGTCAGCTCGTCCAGCGTGCCGAAACCGCCGGGAAACACGACCAGCGCGCGCGCAAGGTGCGCGAACCAGAACTTGCGCATGAAGAAGTAGCGGAAATCGAACGTCAGCGCACGCGTGATCCAGCGGTTCGGCCGCTGCTCCTGCGGCAGTCCGATGTTGAGGCCGATCGACTTGCCGCCGGCGTCGGCGGCACCGCGGTTGGCGGCCTCCATCAGTCCGCCGCCGCCGCCCGTGCATACGACGTAGCGGTGAGCGCGCGACGGAAGATTCTTCGACCACAGCGTGACCAGCCGCGCGAGTTCGCGTGCCGCATCGTAGTAGTGTCCCAGCGGCCCGTCGGCCGCGATGCGGGCGGAGCCGAAGAATACGATCGTGTCGCAGACGTGCTCACGGCGGAAGGCGTGCATCGGCTCCAAGTATTCGGCGAGGATGCGCAGCGGCCGCGCGTCGTCGGTTTCAAAAAAGCGCGCGTTCTTGTAGGCGAGAGGCACGTGAGAACGATCGTCGGAGCTCATGGTTTCCTCGGCACCACCGCGAAGTCGATGAAGCCCCGCGCGACGTCGGTGTGAATGAGTTCGACACGGACCCGGTCGCCGACGTCGAGGCCTTCGAACCTGCGCACGACCCGGCCCTCGGTCGTGGGGCGCGAGATCCGGACCCAGGTTCCCTTGTCCGCCGCACCAGTGACGATCGCGTCGAAGCGCGCGCCGATCCGCGAGGAAAGTAGCATCGCCGCGGCGGACTTCCGGACCCGCCGCTCGACCTTGGCCGCGTTGTCCTCCTGTTCGGTACAGTGGCGCGCCAGCGTCGCGAGTTCGTCGACGCTGTAAGGCGCGGGTTGCCGGTCGAGCGCGGCTTTCATCAGCCGCTGCGCGACGAGGTCGGGGAACCGTCGGTTGGGTGCCGTGGAATGTGTGTATTCCTTCACGGCCAGCGCGAAATGCCCTTCGGAGATCCGGCCGGGGACTTCAAGTGCGTATTCGCCCCGTCCCAGCAGTTTGATGACGGAGAGCGAAACATCGGGAAAGCGCTCAGGATCGGCATGCCGGGCTTTGCCGAGGAACGCATCCAGCGCCACGGCGTCGGGCTTTGCCGGCAAGCGGCACCCGGACTCCGCCGCCAGTGCGACGATGCGGTCCCAGCGTTTCGGGATGGGAAGCACGCGGCGCAGCGACGGCTGGTCCCTGCTCGCGAAAAAGTGTGCATTCACGCCGTTGGCGGCGATCATGAAGTCCTCGATCAGGTCCATCGCGCGGTTTCGCGTTTCCGGCAGCAAATCGGACAGCGCGCCCTCGTCATCGAACACCGCGCGGGCTTCGGACGCTTCCAGCTGCAGCGCGCCCTCCGCCTGGCGCACGCGCCTCAGTGCCTTCGCGACCCGGTCCTGGATGCGCAGCTGTTCCTGCAAGTCCGGCGCCGCTTCGAGCCTGGCGGGTGCGGGCGCCAAGCCGTCGAGCCACGCCGCGACGCCGATGTAGGCAAGCTTGGCTTGGTTGCGCACGGCAGCACGATAGATGTTGGATGCTGACTGGGAACCGTCCGCGGCGATTGCCATCTCCATGACGACGGCCCGTCGGTCCTGCCCTTCGCCGAGCGACGTCAGGTCGGTCGAGAATTTTTCCGGCAGCATCGGAAACATTCCTGCCGGCGTGTAGACGGAGGTGGTGTTGGTCCACGCGTGGTCGTCGACGGCGGAATCCTTCCTGACCAGCGCGTCGACGTCGGCGATGGCCACCAGGACCTTCACGGCGCCCCCCGCCATGGGCAAAGCGACCGAGAGCTGGTCCAGGTCGCGCGAATCGTCGTTGTCGATCGACACCCAGGGCAGTTCGCGCAAATCGCGAATGCCCGGGCCCGTCGCCGGCGCAGCGCGCACGATCCGGCCGGTCTCCGCGAGCACTTCCGCCGAGAAGTCAGGCAGCAGGCCGCGTTCCAGCATCGCCTCGTGCGCGATGGCGAAGAGCGGACTCGAAGGCGCGTTCATGGCACGAGCACCGCCGCGCCGTCGAACCGCCCGGCGCGCAGGTCGGCCAGCGCCTGGTTGGCCTGATCGAGCGGATAGCGCTTGGTTTGCGTGACGATGCCGACCTGTGGCGCCAATTGCAGGAAATCGAGGCCGTCCTGCCGGGTGAGATTGGCGACCGACACCAGCTGGCGTTCTTCCCACAGCAGACGATAGGGGAAGCTCGGGATGTCGCTCATGTGGATGCCGGCGCAGACAACGCGGCCGCCCTTGCGTACGGCCTTCAGCGCCAGTGGCACGAGATCGCCCAAGGTCGCGAAGATGATCGCGGCATCGAGCGGTTCCGGCGGTGTCTCATCGGACCCGCCCGCCCACGCTGCACCCAGACGACGCGCAAAAGTCTGCGTGGCCGAATCTCCTGGCCGCGTGAACGCAAACACCGATCGTCCCTGCCACCTGGCGACCTGCGCGACGATGTGCGCTGCGGCGCCGAATCCGTAGAGCCCGAGGTTCCTGCCGTCGCCCGCGCTCACCAGCGAACGCCAGCCGATCAGGCCGGCGCAGAGCAGCGGGGCGAGCTCGATGTCGTTGCCGGCCTCGCCCAATGGGAACGCAAAGCGGGCATCGGCGATCGCAGCTGTCGCGAAGCCGCCGTCGCGCGTGTATCCGGTGAATGCGGGGTGATCGCAGAGATTTTCCTGATGTCCGGCGCAATAGGGGCAGACGCTGCACGTGTGGGCGAGCCATGGGATGCCGACGCGCTCACCGATGGTCCTGCCCGCGACGCCGGAACCAAGCGCCTCGATGCGGCCGACGATTTCGTGGCCGGGAATGATCGGCACCTTCGGGTCGGGCAGCTCGCCATCCACGACATGCAGATCGGTGCGGCAGACGCCGCAGGCGGCGACCTTCACCCGGATCTCGTCCGGCCCCGGCAGCCGATCCGGAAGCTCCGTCCATTCAAGAGGCGCACCGACTTTCTTCAGCACCATCGCATGCATGATATTCCCCGGATTGGCGCCCCGTTCATCGCGACGGTCACAATTTTACCGTCCTGTAGAAGACCAACTTCACCAACTCCGTTGAAATGACGTAAAGCGCGACGATAAGCGCGATCAGCAGCAGGAACGAGATCGGCACCTGCGCGAATCCGAAGAGTGGTCCCAGCGGCGTGTACGGCAGGACCAGTGTTGCCAACACCGTCGTCAGCGTGGCCAGCAGCAGGTATTTCGACGGACGGCTCCGGAAGAACGGCTTCCGGCTGCGAATGACCAGCACGATCAGCGATGCCGAAGCAATCGACTCCAGGAACCAGCCGGTCCGGAATTGCTCCTTGGAGGCATGCAGGATGAGGAGCAGCACACCGAAGGTGAGAAAGTCGAACACCGAACTCACCAGGCCGAAGGTCACCATGAACTTGCGAATGGCGTGGATGTCCCAGCGCCGCGGATGGTCGACCATTTCGGCGTCCACGCGGTCGGCGGCGATCGTCATCTCGGGGAAGTCCGTCATCAGGTTGGTGAGAAGGATCTGCGCTGGCAATAGCGGCAGCCAGGGCAGGAAGAACGATGCGCCCGCCATACTGAACATGTTGCCGAAATTCGCACTCGTCGCCATGAAGACATACTTTAGCGTGTTCGCGAACGTGGTCCGGCCCTCGCGGACCCCTTGCACGAGAACCCGCAGGTCCTTTTCGAGCAGGACGATGTCTGCCGCCTCCTTGGCCACGTCAACAGCGCTTTCGACGGAGATTCCGACATCGGCGGCGTGCAGCGCGGAAGCGTCATTGATGCCATCGCCCATGTAGCCGACGACGTTCCCCGCCTTCTTGAGTGCCAGGATGATGCGCTCCTTCTGGTTGGGCTCGATTTCGGCGAAGACGTCCACGTTGCCCACCCGGTTGAGCAGCGCGCCGTCGCTCAACTGCCGGAGTTCCGGACCGGTGAGAATCGTCGTGTTCGACAGCCCCATCTGCCGGCTGACGCTGGCCGCGACAAGGCGATTGTCCCCGGTGATGATCTTCAATGTGACGCCGAGACGCTTCAAGCTGGCGATGGTCTCGACGATATGGGGCTTGGGCGGATCGAAGAGAACGAGAAACCCCAGGAAGGTCATGCCGGCTTCGTCGGCCTTGCTCATCACGGCTGCATTTCCGAGGTCCTTGAACGCGACGCCCAGCGTGCGGAATCCCTTGCTGCTGAATTCCTCGAGTTGCTGCTGGATCCTTTCGCGCACGAGCGCAATGTCGACGACCTCTCCCGACCCATCTTCCGCCATCTTGCAGACGGCCAGCACGTTCTGCAACGCGCCCTTGGTCACCATCCTATGGTTGCCATCGTGGGCAACCAGGATGCTGAGGCGCTTGCGCAGGAAGTCGTAAGGGATTTCGTCGACCTTGCGGTAGCCGGACACGTCGAACGGGCGATGGGTCCGAATGGCTTCATCGATGGGGTTGGTAAAGCCGGCCTCATGGAAGGCATTGAGATAGGCATGCAGCAACACCTTTTCACTGGGATTGCCCGAAATGCCCAGCGCCGATTGAAGGCGCACGATGCCTTCGGTCAGCGTTCCAGTCTTGTCGGCGCAGATCACGTTCATGCTGCCGAAATTCTCGATCGACTCGAGCCGCTTGACGATGACCCTGGCGCGCGCCATCCGCTTGGCGCCACGCGCCAGGTTGATGCTGATGATCGCCGGCAGCAGCTGCGGCGTGAGCCCGACCGCGAGCGCCAGGGAGAAGAGCACGGACTCCAGAACCGGACGCCCGAGGTGCAGATTGATGGCGAAGATGGCCATTACGAGCAATAGCGTGACCTGCATCAGGAAATAGCCGAAGCGCCTTATGCCGCGCTCGAATTCCGTTTCCTCGGGCCGAAGTTTCAGCCTTTCCGCTACGCTGCCGAATTCGGTCTGTTTGCCGGTGACCACGACCAGCGCATTCGCGGTTCCGCTGACGACGTGTGTGCCCATCCACAGCGCGTTGGTCCGCTGTGCCAGTGGCGTGTCGGCGGTGAGAACGCCTGACGATTTCTCGGCGGGAAAGGTTTCGCCGGTCAGCGTGGCCTCGTCGACGAAGAGATCCCTTGACTCGACGATTCTGCAATCCCCCGGAATGAGATCCCCCGCGTTCAGGACGACGACATCGCCGGGAACGATTTCCTCGATAGGGACGTCACAGGGCGCACCGTCGCGAAGTACCGTGGCCTTGACCTGAACCATGGCCAGCAATCTCTCCACCGCGCGGGTAGCGCTGTGCTCCTGCCAGAAGCCGAGCAGGCCGCTTGCAACGACGATGGCGAGAATGAGGAGCGCATTGACGAGATCATGCAGGAAGAACGACAGCCCCGTGGCGAACAGCAGCAGGACGATGATCGGACTCTTGAATTGACCCAGCAGCAGCGAAAAGGCGTTCGACCGGACCTGCGGCTTGAGGAGGTTGGAGCCGACGCGGTCGAGCCGGCGCCGCGCATCAGCGGTGCCCAGCCCTTCCGAGGTGGCGTCCAGCCGCTCGAACATATCGGTTGCCGGTATGCTCCAGAAGCCCGCCTTGCCGTTCATGTTCGCCTCTCCGGTCCGCCGCATTCTCGGCTACTATTTCGCATTCTGCGCCCGTAGCTCATTTGGATAGAGCACCGGCCTTCTAAGCCGGCGGTAACAGGTTCGAATCCTGTCGGGCGTACCACTATTGTGAAGTCGATCGCACCAGCCTCGACGGCCCTCACCATGCCCGATTACCATTCGACGCACCTCGCCGCCGCCACGGCCGGCACATCGCCGGATGTGCTGCAGCAGATCCCGGGAACACTTGAGCGCGGCGCGGCGGACATCGCCGATCTACCCTTTTTCGAACACCTGTCCGCCGTCATGCCGGCTGCCGATCTCCTCCTGGGCGGCGCCGTGATGATTTTGATCGTCCTCGTGCACGCCGCCGGCGTGCGCGCGGTGACGACACACGTGCTGCGCCGAACCGAGCTGATCATGCAGCACCCATCGCGTTGGCATGCGGACCTGCTGATGTCGAGCATCGTCTTCATGCTGCTGTCGCTGCACGTGGTGGAGATGTTCCTCTGGGCCGCGGCGCTGGTGTATTCGGGGCTCGTCCCGGATTGGCGGGCAGCAGGCTTTTTCGCCGGCAACACATATACGACCGTCGGCTACGGCAATTTCATCCTGCCCGATGGCTGGCGAATGCTGGCGCCGATCATCGCGATGTCGGGATTGTTCACGTTCGGATGGTCCGGCAGCGTGCTGGTCGATTTCGTCCGCCGCCTCAACACAATCAGGGCCGCCGCGGTCAACCCGAAGTCGCGGCCGGCCGACGCGCCCTAGCTGGCGGCACACTGTTACGCTATCGGCTCGGCTGCAACATTGGCTGGACGAGCACCCTGGACCGACCGCACCCGCATGATTGCCGACGCATCGCCCACCGAACCTGAACGGACGCCGCCCGCGACCCTGCCCGAACCTGGGTCGGTTGAGGGCATGCGTGCGGCAATCCTCTCTAAGCTCACCTACATGGTGGGCAAGGACCGGTACAGCGCGCTCGACCACGACTGGTTCATGGCGACGGCGCTGGCGGTCCGCGATCGCATTGTCGACCGCTGGCTCGATTCGGATCGCGCGACCCATCGCGCCGGCAGCAAGCAGGTCCACTATTTTTCGCTCGAGTTCCTCATCGGCCGCCTACTGGTCGACGCGATGTCGAACCTGGGAATCACCGCCACCGTGCGCGAGGCACTGGAACTGCAGGGCATTGACCTCGACCGCCTGTGCACGCTCGAGCCGGATGCGGCGCTGGGCAACGGCGGATTGGGCCGACTCGCTGCCTGTTTCATGGAAAGCATGGCGTCGCTGGAGATCCCGGCCTATGGGTACGGCATCCGCTACGACCACGGCATTTTCCGGCAAGTTGTCAAGGACGGATGGCAGCACGAACTTCCGGAGGACTGGCTGTCGTTCGGGAATCCATGGGAGTTCGAAAGGGCTGACATCGCCTACCAAGTCGATTTCGGCGGCACGGTGGAGGAGTTCATCCACAGGGACGGTACGCCGGGCCATGTCTGGCATCCGGAAGAGTCCGTGACCGCGCTGGCGTTCGACACGCCCATCACAGGTTGGCGCGGCCGGCATGTGAATACGCTGCGGCTGTGGTCGGCGCGAGCTGCGGATCCGATATCGCTCGAGGACTTCAATCGCGGCGACCACGTCGGCGCACTGGCCGATCGCGTCCGGCTCGAGGCGATTTCCCGGGTCCTCTATCCGAGCGACGACACGCCGGCCGGCCAGGACCTGCGGCTGCGACAGGAATTTTTCTTCGCGTCCGCTTCGCTGCAGGACCTCGTGCGCCGCCACAAACAGCGGCATGGCGAGCTTTCGTCGCTCGCCGACTACGCGACGATCCAGCTCAACGACACGCATCCGGCCATCGCCGTACCGGAATTGATGCGCCTGCTGGTCGACTTGCATGGCATGCCCTGGGATCACGCGTGGTCGATCACGACCTCCGTTTTCAACTACACCAACCACACGTTGCTGCCGGAGGCGCTCGAGACCTGGCCGGTACCGCTGCTCGAGCAGAAGCTGCCGCGGCACATGCAGATCATCTACGAGATCAATGCCCGGCACCTTGCGGCGCGGCGCGCCGAGGGTCGCGACGCATCCGATTTCCTTACCGCGGTGTCGCTTGTCGGAGAAAACCATGTGCGGCACGTGCGTATGGGTCACCTCGCGTTCCTCGGCTCGCATCGCGTCAACGGCGTGTCGGCGCTGCACACCGACCTCATGCGCCGCACGGTATTCCGCGACCTCCATTCCCTGCACCCCGACCGCATCGTCAACAAGACCAACGGCATCACGTTCCGGCGCTGGCTTCATCAGGCCAATCCGGGTCTCACGCGGCTACTGGTCGACGTCATCGGGCCGCGGGTGCTGGACGATGCGAATGCGCTGGAAGCCTTCGCGCCGATGGCGCAGGACGCCGCGGTGCGCGAACGCTTTGCCGCCGCGCGGAGGACGAACAAGGTGGCGCTGGCGCGATTGGTGGCCGAGCGCACCGGCGTGAGCCTCGATCCGGATGCGCTATTCGACGTTCATATCAAGCGCATCCATGAATACAAGCGGCAGCTGCTCAACATCGTCGAGACGGTCGCACACTACGAAGCAATCAGGGAAGATCCCACGACGGACCGCGTGCCACGGGTCAAGATCTTCGCGGGCAAGGCGGCGGCAGGATACAGGCAGGCCAAGCTCATCATCAAGCTCATCAACGACGTTGCACGGGTCATCAACACCGACCCGTCCGTCCGAGGCATGATCAAGGTGATCTTCCTGCCCAACTACAACGTGAGCCTGGCGGAGGCGATCATCCCGGCCGCGGATCTATCACAGCAGATTTCGACCGCAGGCATGGAAGCCTCGGGCACCGGGAACATGAAACTGGCGCTCAACGGCGCGTTGACGATCGGTACGCTCGATGGCGCCAACATCGAGATACTGGAACGCGTGGGTGCCGACAACTTCTTCCTGTTCGGCTTGACTGCAGGCGAAGTCGACGCGCGACGTCGCGACGGCGCGGGAACGTCCGCCGCGATCGCCGCGTCACCCGTTCTCTCCGCCGCACTGGAATCGATCCGATCCGGCGCATACTCGCCGGACGACCACGGGCGGTACCGCGACATGGTAAGTGGCATCCTCCATCACGACCATTTCATGGTGACCGCCGACTTCGAGGCCTACCGCTCGGCGCAACAGCGGGTCGAGGAACGCTGGCGCGATGCCGCGGGTTGGTGGAGCGCCGCCATGCGCAATACATCGAGCGTCGGGTGGTTCTCTTCCGACCGGGCAATTCGCGAGTACGCCGGTGAAATCTGGAACGTGCTGCCGGGCGTCAGGTGAACGCGACCCGAACTCCGGCACGTGCGGAAATGATCCTGGACATCGTCCGGGGTCGGCACACCGATCCATTCGCAGTGCTGGGCATCCACGAAGTCGATGGCAGGTGCCTGCTTCGCGCGTTCGTGCCAGGCGCCGAGGAGGTCGTGGTGACGACACGCGAAAGGGACGACATCGTGCGCCTGAATCGCAGTGACGCAGCGGGCTACTTCGAAGGCGAGTTGCCGCGGAGGACCGCCTACCTGCTGCGCGCTTCCAACCACGAGGCCGTTTGGTGGATCGATGATCCCTACGCGTACGGCCCGGTGCTGGGTCCATTCGACGACTGGCTGATCGGGCAAGGTTCGGACACGCGCCTCTATGATCACGTTGGTGCGCATGCAATCCTGCACGAAGGCGTTGCCGGTGTGCATTTCGCGGTCTGGGCACCCAACGCGAAACGGGTATCGTTGGTCGGCGATTTCAATGCTTGGGATGGACGCCGCAACGTGATGCGCAAGCGGCTCGATTCCGGCGTATGGGAGATGTTCGTTCCGGGCTTGACCGACGGCACTCTGTACAAATACGAGATCGTCGGCGCCTCGGGGGACGTGCTTCCGCTCAAGGCGGACCCGGCAGGCTTCGGCGCCGAACTGCGACCTTCGACGGCATCCGTGGTGCGCGACACATCGCGATTTCCATGGACCGACGCCGACTGGATGTCCGCGCGTGCGCGGCGGGATCCGCGGCGCGCGCCGATGGCGATACACGAAGTGCATTTGGGTTCGTGGCGCCGCGCCGAAAATGGGGACTGGCTCGACTACGACCAATTGTCGGATGTCCTGATCCCCTATGCTGTCGGATTGGGCTTCACGCACCTCGAGTTGACGCCAGTGAGCGAGTATCCGTACGACCCGTCGTGGGGATATCAGCCGATCGGCCTCTTCGCGCCGACATCGCGATTCGGCGAACCCGCGGGTTTCGCGCGCTTCGTCGATCGCTGCCATCAGGCGGGGCTCGGCGTGATACTTGATTGGGTTCCCGCGCACTTTCCGACGGATGCGCATGGCCTGGCGCAATTCGACGGCACGGCGCTCTATGAGCACGCGGATCCTCGATCGGGCCTTCATCCCGACTGGAATACCGCCATCTTCGACTTCGGGCGGCCGGAAGTCGCCAACTACCTGATTGCCAACGCGCTGTTCTGGCTCGATCGCTATCACGTGGACGGACTGCGCGTGGACGCCGTGGCGTCGATGCTCTACCTCGACTATTCGCGCCGGGAAGGACAATGGCTTCCCAACCGGCACGGTGGAAACGAGAACCTCGAGGCGGTCGCCTTCCTGCGCAAGCTGAACGAAACGGTCTACGCGCACTACCCTGGTGTGATCACGATCGCCGAGGAGTCCACGTCCTGGCCGTTGGTTTCGGCGCCAACCCATGCGGGGGGCCTCGGTTTCGGCTTCAAGTGGAACATGGGGTGGATGCACGACACGCTGGCCTATTTGCAGCAGGCGCCGGTGCACCGGCGTTGGCATCACGACAGCATCACGTTCGGACTGACGTATGCGTTCGCCGAGAATTTCATACTTCCGCTGTCCCACGACGAGGTCGTGCACGGCAAGGGATCACTGCTGGAACGCATGCCGGGAGATGCGTGGCAGCAATTTGCGACGCTTCGGGCGTACTATGGCTTCCTGTGGGCATATCCCGGCAAGAAGCTGCTGTTCATGGGACAGGAATTCGGGCAACGGCGTGAGTGGAACTTCGAGTCGGGCCTCGACTGGAATCTGCTGGACTTGCCCGAACATCGCGCGATCCAGGCTGTCGTGCGGGACTGCAACGATGCCTATCGCGCACACCCGGCACTGCACGATCAGGACTGCATTGCCGCTGGATTCCGCTGGATCGTCGTCGACGATGCCAGCCAGTCGATATTTGCCTGGCTACGCATGGCCGCCGATGGCGCACCCCCTGTCGCGGTGGTCACCAACTTTACCGAAGTGCCGCATGCCGGCTACAGGATCGGCCTTCCTCTGGCCGGTCGCTGGCGGGAGATCCTCAACACGGACGCCGCGGTCTACGGTGGATCGAACCTCGGCAATGCCGGGGGTGTCGTTGCGCGGGCCAATGCGAGCCATGGTTTCTCGCACTCGGCGGCGATCATGGTTCCGCCGCTGGCCACGATGTGGTTCGTTCACGAGGGAAACTCCTAGGAGATTCCAATGACTACGGGCAGCGAGATAGTGACGTACTCGACCCCGCTCGCGCGCTCGTCGATGGCGTACGTGCTCGCCGGAGGACGTGGCAGCCGGTTGCACGAACTGACCAGCGTGCGGGCCAAGCCGGCTGTGTATTTCGGAGGCAAGGCCCGAATCATCGATTTTGCGCTGTCGAATGCACTCAATTCCGGTATCCGGCGAATCGCCGTCGCGACGCAATACAAGGCGCATAGCCTGATCCGGCATCTGCAGCGCGGCTGGAACTTCCTGCAGCCGATGCGCAACGAGAGTTTCGACATCCTTCCGGCAAGCCAGCGGGTCGCCGAGAACCAGTGGTACGCCGGGACCGCGGACGCCGTATACCAGAACATCGACATCATCGACAGCTACGGGCCGGAGTACATCGTCGTGCTGGCCGGCGATCACATCTACAAGATGGATTACGAGCGGATGCTGATCCAGCACGTCAACGAAAATGCCGACGTGACGATCGGCTGCATCGAAGTGCCTGTCGCCGGCGCCTCGGGATTGGGTATCATGCATGTCGATGACGCGGATCGCGTCAAGTCGTTCGTCGAGAAGCCAGAGCATCCGCCGGAAATGCCCGATCGGCCGGGCTTCGCACTTGCCAGCATGGGCATCTACGTTTTCCGGCGGGATTTCCTGAACGAGCAGCTGCGGCGCGATGCAGCGGACCCGCATTCGACCCACGACTTCGGAAGGAATCTGATTCCGTACGTTGTCGAACATGGCGTGGCGGTGGCACACCGCTTCGTGCAATCCTGCGTCAGGTCGAATTTCGAGACCGAGTCCTACTGGCGCGATGTCGGCACGCTCGACGCCTATTTCGACGCCAACATCGACTTGACCGATACCCTGCCCGATCTCGATGTCTACGATCGCAACTGGCCGATCTGGACCTATGGGAAGATCACTCCGCCGGCGAAATTCGTGCACAACGTGGATGGCCGACGCGGCTTCGCTGTTTCCTCCCTCGTCTCCGGCGGCTGTATCGTCTCCGGCTCGACGCTGCGCAATTCGCTGCTTTGCGACAGCGTACACGTGCATTCCTATGGCGAGATCGACCATGGAATCATCCTGCCGGGAGTCGACGTCGGTCGCGGTGTGCGCCTGCGCAACGTGATCGTCGACAGCGGCGTGCGGATACCGGCAGGTCTATGCGTCGGCGAAGAACCCGAGGCCGATGCTGCTCGCTTCCGGCGCACCGAGCGAGGTGTGTGCCTGATTACACAGCCGATGCTGGACCGCCTTTCGCAATGAGGGGCGGCGCGGGGCTGCGCGTCCTGTCGGTCGCCTCCGAAGTCTTTCCGCTGGTGAAAACAGGCGGCCTCGCCGACGTCATCGGCGCGCTGCCACCGGCGCTGGCGAAAGAAGGGGTTGCTGTGCGTACCCTGGTGCCCGGTTATCCCGCTGTGATCCACGCACTGCGCGACGCGGACGACGTCCATTCATTTGCGGCCCTGCATGGCGGGCCTGCGCGACTTCTGGCTGCGAGCGTCGCAGGCCTCGATCTCTTCGTGCTCGATGCGCCGCACCTCTACTCGCGACCGGGAGGTCCTTATGCCGGCGCGGACGGCATCGATTGGCCCGACAACGCGTTGCGCTTCGCGGCACTTGGCGCCTGCGCGGCCGCGATCGGCCGCGGTTGCGTCGCGACATTCGTGCCCGACGTCGTGCACGCGCACGACTGGCAGGCCGGATTGGCACCCGCCTATCTGCATTATGGTGGCGCGCCAAGACCGCGCACCGTGATGACCGTGCACAATCTGGCGTTCCAGGGCCAATTTCCCGCAACGATGCTCGCCGCGCTCGGCTTGCCGCCGCACGCCTATGCGCTGGAAGGCGTCGAATATTTCGGAAACATCAGCTATCTCAAGGCGGGACTCGCGCTTGCCGACGCAATCACGACGGTATCGCCAAACTACGCGTCGGAAATTCGCACACCTGAATTCGGAATGGGATTGGATGGCCTGCTCAGGCACCGGTCCGCTGTCCTGACTGGGATCCTGAACGGCATAGACACGGACCATTGGAACCCTGCCACCGATCCGCATCTGCCATCCCGATTCAATGCGAAGCGCCTGGCGTTGCGTGCCGGCAACAAGGCGGCGCTGCAAGGCAGGATGGGACTGGCGATCAATCCTGCGGTGCCACTGTTCGGCGTCGTCGGCCGCCTGACTTGGCAAAAGGGAATGGACTTGTTGCATGACGCATTACCCACTCTCGTCGCCCTTGGGGCGCAGTTTGTCCTGATCGGCTCCGGCGATGGCGCGTTCGAAGACGCGTTCGCCGCGGCGGCGCGGCGAGATCCGCTGCGGGTGGCGGCGAACATCGGATACGACGAGGCGCTCGCCCACCTTGTTCAGGGCGGATGCGATGCGCTGGTGATGCCATCGCGATTCGAACCGTGCGGACTCACGCAACAATGCGCGCTGCGCTACGGCACCATTCCCGTGGTCTCGCGCGTCGGCGGACTCAGCGACACCGTGGTCGACGCCACCGAGATGGCACTCGCCGCGGGCGCGGGCACCGGCGTCATGTTCGCGCCCGTGACGCAGGACGCGTTGGAACTCGCGCTGGAACGCACCGTTCGCCTATGGCACCAACGCCCGACGTGGCATCGGATGCAGTTGCACGCCATGGCCGTCGATGTCGGGTGGAGCCGACCCGCGAAGCACTATGCAAGAATGTATCGCGATATCGTGGCTGGCCGACCGCAAAAGCCTGCCTAGGCCCCGAGTTCGCGACACCATGCCCCGTATCGATTCTGGTTGCCCCGAGCCACTCGGCGTGACGCTGGCTCGGGGAGGTGTCAACGTCGCCGTTTTCTCCACGCACGCGACGGTGATCGAATTTTGCCTGTTCGATGAGTCGGGCACGGCAGAGCTCGCGCGCATTCCGCTTCCCGAGCGAACCGGCGACGTTCACCACGGGTTTATTGCCGGAATCGACGCGGGTCGACGCTATGGCCTGCGCGCGCACGGACCGTACGACCCGCGACACGGCCACCGCTTCAGTCCGGTGAAGCTTCTCGTCGACCCGTATGCGCGAGCGCTTGACCGTCCCTTTTTGCTGCACGCTTCGCTTTTCGGTGAATTGCCGGACGGATCGCGCAACGCCAGCGACAGCGCGCCGTTCATGCCGAAGGCGATTGTGCTGGCTGAATGGGCCGAGGCGACGGCGCGCCGCCCGCGCATCGCAAATTCGCGCGCGATCGTGTACGAACTGCATGTGCGCGGATTCACGAAGATGCATCTCGGGATCCCGCCTACCCTGCGTGGAACCTGCGCGGCGCTGACCCATCCGGCCGCGCTTGCGCACCTCACGAGGCTCGGCATCACGACGGTCGAATTGATGCCGATCGCGGCCGCCATCGACGACTGGCACCTGGCTCCGCTTGGACTCGCCAATTACTGGAGCTACAACCCCGTCGCGATGATGGTTCCCGACATGCGGCTCGCACCGGGAGGCATTGTCGAGCTCGCCGGCTGCGTGACCGCGTTCCACGACGCGGGCATCGAGGTCCTTCTCGATGTCGTGCTGAATCATACGGGCGAGGGCGACGAGCGTGGGCCCACGCTCAGCCTGCGCGGTCTCGACAATGCGACCTACTACCGCACCGGACAGGACGGTCGCTACGTCAACGACACCGGCTGCGGCAATACGCTGGCGCTGGACCGGCCACCTGCATTGCGCCTTGCGCTCGACGCGCTTCGCTACTACGTCGCGGCCGCGGGCATCGACGGTTTTCGCTTCGATCTTGCCACCACGCTCGGTCGCACCAACAGCGGCTTCGACCCTGTGGCGCCCTTGCTCGCGGCTATCGCGCAGGATCCCGTGTTGCGCATGCTGAAACTCGTCGCCGAGCCCTGGGATGTCGGGGAGGGCGGCTATCGGCTGGGAGCGTTCCCCGCAAACTGGCGCGAATGGAACGATCGCTATCGCGACACCGTTCGCCGATTCTGGCGCGGTGACACCGGAATGGCAGGCGAACTGGCAACACGCCTGGCGGGCTCTGCCGACGTGTTTGCCACGCGCAGGCGGCCGCCGACGCGCTCGGTCAACTTCGTCGCCTCCCACGACGGGTTCACGGTGCGCGACCTGGTCACTTATCAGCACAAGCACAACGAAGCCAACGGCGAGAACAACCGCGACGGTGCCGAGGCAAACTATTCGTGGAATCACGGGGTTGAGGGCGCATCGGTGGATCCGGCGATCGAGGACCGCCGCCGCCGGGACGTGCGTAGCCTGCTCACCACGCTGTTCGTATCGCGTG
>Ga0302322_100002525_pt1 | contig 15457 bp, 9 predicted proteins | sample Fen_T0_2_FD_203757 | JGI IMG/M metagenome (GOLD analysis project Ga0302322, IMG submission 203757) | Peat permafrost microbial communities from Stordalen Mire near Abisko, Sweden - Fen_T0_2 | ecosystem: Environmental > Terrestrial > Soil > Wetlands > Permafrost | place: Sweden: Abisko... | reverse complement strand
TAAAAATGCAAGTACTAACACCAAACAGAGAACAAAGATTTTCTCTACCCGACCCATGTGCTTAGATAGTGAAATTAGATCCCACCCAATCTGCCCCTCTTGCATCTGTCCTCCCCCTAGGCTTCGCAGCAAGATTCCCTATCTGCAGTTAGCACATAGAAGAACTACTAGATTAGACACCGAGCGATTGTGAATGGCACCGAGCCTACAAGACAAAAGACACGAATTTCCGCTGTGCCTCTGTCTCTCCGTGGCGAAAACTGCTTACACCGGTGTAGCCGTCTTGCGCTTGGGATTGAAAAACGGCACGGGAACAACCGTCGCTGTCGTTTTCATGCGCTGCGCTTCGATGGTGAGTTCCATCTGAAGCTTCGTCCCGTTCTTGGCATATTCCGTACTCACGCTCGCGAGCGCGATCAACTTCTTCAACAACGGAGAAAACGCTGTCGTGGTCGCTTTTCCAATGTGGCGGTCACCTGAATACACGGGCACGGCGACGCGTGAGGCCTGACTCGGCGCGGCAGGCGACAATCCAAACTTGTCGAACTGCTCTTCCACTTCCACCCAGTCCACTTCGAGCCCTATCAGTTGTCGGGGCACCCCGCGCTTATTGTCCTCAGCGAGGGCCCGTTTGCCGATGAAGTTTTCTTTGTCCAGGTGCACCATTTTCCCGAATCCAAGCTCATACGGGGAATACTTCTGTGACGGAATCAACGCTTTCTTGGAACTGCTGTAGTCCACTTCGATCAGCAGGAGCCCAGCTTCTACCCGTGCCACATCGAGCGCCAACATTCCTGCGGCGTGGATATCGAACTGCTTTCCCTTCTCCATCAGTTCATCCCAGACCTTGACCGCATCATTCCAGGGAATCCAGACCTCATAGCCCAAATCGCCCGTGTATCCGGTACGCGAAATATCAACGGGCACGCCAGCAATCTTGCCGCTCGTCTTGCGGAAATATTTGAGATTGGCAATGTCGGCGTCCGCTACGGTCTTCAGCAGTCTCGCCGAAGCCGGCCCTTGCAGCGCCAACGCCGCCGTCTGCTCGGAGATGTCTTCGATTTGCACATCCATGTTGACGCCGCTCTGCCGAAACCATCGTAGGCTGGGATCGGCGGCGGTCCAGCGATACTTATTTTCTTCGAGGCGGGTGATCGTGCCGTCGTCTATCACCTTGCCATCCTCGTCGCACCAGCACGCATAAATGACCTGGCCAACGGCAACTTTATTGACATCGCGCGTGATGACGCGGTTGACCAGTTTCGTCGCGTCTTTGCCGGAGATCAGATACTTATAGAGCGGCGAAATATCAATCAGCGCGCACGCGTTGCGGATCGCGTTGTACTCGTGCTCGTGATGCACCTCGTACACGCTGACCGTGTAGTAGCCCGACCACTCGCGGTAGTTGAGGCTGTGGCAAAGTGCGAAAGTTCTCTCGTGAAATGCGGTTCCGATGGGCAAGTTAGCCTCGCTGGGTCGCGTTCCTCTGCGCTCCTCAGTGTTCTCTGTGGTAGCAAGAAACTTGATTCCCACAGAGGCACAAGAGCACACAGAAATACCAAAATCTCGAATGGTGGATTATAGGCAACCGCGCTGCACGCGGCAAGCTGGTTCGTAGGTCTGACCCTGAGTCAGCGATCCCACGTAAATAGAGACAAAAGGAACACTTTCTAGATAGAATGGCGAGTCATTTTCCGGCGGTTTAGCAGACCCCTCTAGTCATCCTATGGCCACTGCTTCGAGCACGAGCAAGTACGATGTCATCGTTGTTGGTGGTGGCCACAATGGCCTCACCAACGCTGCGTATCTAGCGAAGGCGGGCAAGAAGGTCCTCGTCCTCGAGCGGCGCCACATTCTCGGTGGCGCGGCATGCACGGATGAGGTCTTCCCCGGCTTCAAGTTTTCCGTTTGCTCGTACGTCGTCTCGCTGCTCCGGCCGGAAATCATTCGCGACCTCGATCTTCCTCGCCACGGCCTGGAAATTCTTCCTCTCGACGGCACATTTACGCCGATGCCGAGCGGCGATTACCTGTGGCGCGTAAATGACCACGGCAAGACGCATCGTGAAATCGCACGCCACTCCCGTGTGGATGCGGAAGCCTACGACGAATTCGGCAAAGCGATGCAGGCCATGTGCCGCTTCGTGAAACCGATCTTGAGCATGATTCCCCCTGACCCCTCGACGTTGAATCCGCGCGAACTGATGAAACTGCTCTTCATCGGCCGCCGTTTTCAAGGCATGTCGAGCGAGGATAAGTACAACCAAGTCCAGCTCATGACGATGAGCGCCATTGATTTTCTCGATCAGTGGTTCGAGACTGATGTGCTCAAAGCGACCATGTCGGCGTCAGGAATCATCGGCACGTTCCTGGGAGTGCGCTCGCCAGGAACTGCATATGTTCTGCTCCACCATTACATGGGCGAAATCGACGGCGCATTCCGTGCCTGGGGATTTGCACGAGGTGGCACCGGTGCGATCTCAAATGCAATTGGCGCCGCGGCGCGGGAAGCAGGCGTAGAGATTCGCACGGAGACCTCGATAGAACAAATCTTGGTGAATAACGGCCGGGCTTATGGCGTAGCGCTCACCAACGGCGACGAGATTCATGCCGACGTAATTTCTTCGAGCGTGGACCCGCGGCTGACGTTCAACAAAATGGTCGGAGCAAAGAACCTACCGGATGACTTCATGGAAGGCGTGAATCGCTACAAGTTCCGCGGCTCCTCCGGCAAAGTCAACATGGCGCTCGACGGCTTGCCGAATTTCAAATCCCTGCCTGGAATCGGCGCGCATCTGCGCGGCGCGATGTCGATCTCCCCCAGTGTCGAATACATGGAAAAAGCGTACGACGAAGCCAAGTACGGCCACTGGTCATCGCATCCCTACATTGACATGGTGATTCCGACGCTCACCGACACGTCGTTGGCCCCTCCGGGAAAGCACATCCTGTCGTGCTTCGTGCAATACGCGCCCTACAAGCTGGCGCCCGGACTCAATTGGGATACGGAAAAAGAGAAGTTCGGCGACGCTGTCGTGAATACGATTGCCGAATACGCGCCGAATATCAAAGACATCATCCTCCACCGGCAAGTCGTGACGCCTCTTGATCTCGAGCGCGAGTGGGGACTGAGCGAAGGCAATATTTTCCAGGGTGAACTCTCGCTCGAACAATTGTTCTTTTTGCGCCCCGTACCAGGGTGGGCACAATTCCGCACGCCGATCAAGAATCTCTACATGTGCGGATCGGCAACGCATCCGGGCGGCGGCATCATGGGCGCACCAGGGCGTTTGGCGGCACTCGAAATTTTGAAGGACGGTAAGGCGGCCTGAGGGCCTGAAACAAAACCATGGCCGAAACACGCGATATTGTCATCGTCGGTGGTGGACACAACGGTCTCGTCACCGCGTTCTATCTGGCGAAAGCCGGATTCAAGCCGCTCGTGCTCGAAAGCCGCTCACAAGTAGGCGGAGCCGCCATCACTGAGGAACTACACCCCGGTTTTCGCTGTTCCACTCTTTCTCATGCCGCTGGCCCGTTGCGCGCGGAAGTCGTACGCGATATGCAGTTGGAACGTCACGGCCTCAAACTGACTACGCCGGACGTAAGCACCGTATCTTTGCTGCCCGACGGCCGGGCGCTAACCCTCTATTCCGAAACGAAAAAAACGGTTGCAGAAGTCGCTTCGTGGTCCGCCAAGGACGCCACCGCGTACGAAGAATTCGCTGCCGCTCTCGGAAAAATCAGCAAAGTCATCGCCAACGCCCTCCTCCTGACACCTCCGAATATTGATGACCCGTCCAGAAGTGATCTCTGGGGGATGCTGAAGACCGGTCGCTCCATCCGCAATCTTGGCAAGAAAGACCTCTACCGCGTTCTACGCTGGGGACCAATGGCGGCCGCCGATCTGGTTGCTGAATTCTTCGAAACTGAACCTTTACGCGCCACCATCGCATCACGTGGTATTTTCGGAACATTCCTTGGCCCATGGTCTGCAGGAAGTGCTCTGGTACTCCTGTTACGCGCGGCGGCCGATCCAACTCCAGCGGGCAGCATTCAGTTCCCCATCGGAGGCGCGGGAGCTATCACCGCTGCGATGGCTGCAGCCGCAAAACAAGCGGGGGCCGAAATTCGAACCGACGCTGCCGTTTCCGAAATCCGCATCAAGGACGGCATCGCTACAGGTGTGGTGCTGGCATCCGGCGAGGAAATCTCGGCCAAGGCTGTAGTCTCCAACGCCGATCCCAAGCGCACCCTAATGAAATTGGTGGATCCCATTCATCTGCCGCCCGACTTCACGCAGAAAATCAAGAACTACCGCGCCATGGGAACCGTGGCGAAGATCAATCTAGCCATCTCTTCGCTCCCAGAATTTACGGCCATCAAGTCAAAAGGCAACCCGGAACTGATGCGCGGCCGAATTCAAATCAGTCCGGAGATCGACTATCTCGAACGAGCCTATGACGAGTCGAAGTACGGTAATTTCTCGAAGAACCCATACCTTGAGATTACCTTCCCGTCGCTCTCCGATCCCTCGCTCGCGCCCTCGGGCCAGCACGTGATGTCGATCTACATGCAGTACGCGCCATACAAACTGAAGGGCAGCGACTGGGAGACCCAGCGCAAGGCGCTCGGCGAGACTGTCGTCAAGACAATCACGCAGTACGCGCCCAACCTGCCGCAGACCATTCTCCGCCACCAGATCATCACGCCCAAAGATCTTGAAGACACTTACGGCCTCACGGGCGGCCACATTTTCCACGGAGAGTTAGCGCTCGATCAGTTTTTTACCATGCGGCCGATCCTTGACTGGGCCCGGTACCGGACTCCGATCGAACGGCTTTTCCTGTGCGGAAACGGTACACACCCAGGGACCGGACTAACTGGCGGTTCCGGCGCAAACGCCGCGCGCGAGATTGTCAGGGCGCTGAAAAAATAGGCGAGTCCGCACTGGTACATAGGGGACACAAAGAAACCGCTAAACTGTTATTACCGCGATGCACAACTCAGCCATCCTTCTTGTCTCTTGTCCCGACCGCAAAGGCATTGTCGCCTCCATCGCCGACTTCATCTTCAAGAACAACGGCAACATTCTTTCCAACGACGAACACGGCGACGAGGCGTCCAACCTCTTCCTCACGCGCGTGGAATTCGACGCTACGTCTTTCGCCTTTCCGCTCGAAGACTTCGGCCGGCAATTCGCGCCGATCGCACAGAAACTCCAGATGGACTGGCGTTTAGCACGCTCCGCCAAACGCCCGCGCGTGGCAATCTTCGTCTCCAAGTACGACCACTGCTTGCAGGATCTCCTCTACCGGCATCAAAGTGGCGAACTGGCATGCGATATCCCGCTGATTGTCTCGAATCATCCCGATAATCAGCGTATCGCCGACTTCTATCGTGTTCCCTACTTCGTTCTGCCCGTCACGAAAGAAAACAAACGCGAAGTCGAGCAGAAACAAGTCGAACTCGTCCGGGAACATCAGTGCAGTTTGGTCGTCCTCGCGCGCTACATGCAAGTACTCTCGAGCGACCTAATCTCTGCCCTCGGGTCCCAGAACATCATCAATATCCATCACTCGTTCCTGCCTGCCTTCGTCGGCTCAAAACCATACCATCAAGCCTTCCAGCGTGGAGTGAAACTGATCGGCGCGACCGCCCACTACGTTACCCAGGTGCTCGACGATGGCCCTATCATCGAACAGGATGTCGTCCGCATTTACCACAGGGACACGGTGGAGGACCTGATTCAGAAGGGACGCGACCTGGAAAAGGTCGTGCTTTCCCGCGCCGTGCGCTGGCATGTGGAAAACCGGGTCCTTCTCTACGGCAACAAAACCGTCGTTTTTCAGTGAAATCCGGCGCCGGACAGGCCGTTCAGCGACAATTGCGGTTAGCAGCTCCGCAAGTTAGTACCGTCACTTCCGTAACCTAATAAATAATTGCGCAGCAACGGACTTTCGGCTTTACTTAAAGAGCCCCCTTTTCATTGCGAAGAAGAGCGATTCTTGAGGAGTACAGGGTTTGGCCGAAGACCCCAAGTGGGAACTCGCGTTACTGGCGACCGTCCAGGCGTTTTACCAGCGGCTCCTAAGCGAGCAACTGGGCGGACAACTTCCCGCCCCCGCCGAACTTGCCCCGGATGTCATCGGCCACTCCGAGGATGTGCACGCCACTCTGCGGCAGATGCATCTTTGGATTCAACTCCTCGACATGGCCGTCACTCCAGCTATGCTCCGAATGGGTCTGACTTCTGACCTGGATCCAGAAGCGGCCGAAGCTCTTTTGCGCTACTTCGCGCGGCATCGCGACGATTCCGGCGCCAATCGCGACAAGACCGATCTCATCGCTACCTTTCTGTTTCGCCACCCGCGCGTTCCCGGCCAATGGGAACGTCGAGGCTATGGACTCGACGGCTCGATCCCGCTTTCACCCTTCGAAATCGCGCTGCTCGAAATTCTTTCCGAATCCGACGTGCCGGTGCTTCCCGAGGGCCACGTCCAGTCGTTACGGGAGTTTGGCCCGCTGCTCGATCAGGCAAATCGTTTTCAGGATTTTTGCGCCCTGATTGATTCGGGAATCATCTCTCGCGTCCGGGAATTGAAAGCATCGCTCGGCGAGTCAGTTTACCACCCAGGAGTTCTCGCTACTCTCGCCCCCTACAATGCCGCATTCGGCGACCGCTTCCACGCGCTCTTTGGCGCGGCGACGGATGAGATCAAGGAATTCGCGCACCGCCTGGAAGAGTTGGGCGGGAGCATTTTAAGTACAGTCGATGGTGTGGAAGTTACAGTCGAGCACGTGGCGGCTCTCGACGAAAAAGCTCTGCTGAAAGTTGACTACGCCGCCGCTCTCGACAAATTTCGCCGAGTCGCCCGGCTAAAGCGGGAACTCGAGCGCAGGCCACCCATCCGCCGCCCCCATCCCGAGACTCAACCATCTCGCGCCCACGCGGTCGGCGGAGGAGGAGCCGCGGCAGCGCCCGCGCTCGTACTCAAATACATTCCCACTCCGATTACGCCCCAGGCAATGTCGCTGGAGGAGTCCAAGCTTCGACGAGTGGAAGAATCCATCCGTGTGTTCGTTCGCGTCGCCGATCCGAAATTCCGCCAGATCGTCCCCATGAGGTTTTTCAACCTGATGCTCAGTCCCGCTGAGGTGGAAGCATACACGGCCGACTATCTTGAGCAGCAGGGGCCTCGCGCTGACGCCGCCCGGTTGTTACTGCGTCTGGTCGCGGTGAACGCGCGCACTACTACCGAGATGGAAGAACTGAAGCGCTCGCGAAATTCTCCTTCGGTCTGGAAACTGCACGCCGATTCCCTGGTTGTGCTGATTGACCTCGGTAAGCGCCTGGCTGATGCCGTGGATCGCCTCGCCTTGGCTGCCGGAGAGCAGGGTCAGTCTCAGTCGAGCGAGTCGCTTCGCGGTTCCCTCGACAAACTACGCGAACGTATCACCGAAGCCGCCAAGGTAGTAAGCGCGGCATAGTCGACTCAGCCGCGAGAACATCCAGACCTACTGGTTCCCCTTCTCTTTCAGAAACTTCTCCGCGGCCTTCGCATTGCCATAGGTAGGATCGACCGCCAAAGCTCTGCGGTAGTTTTCCAGCGCATGCGCCAGATCGCCAGCATTGAACTGCGCCTCCGCCAGACTATCGAAGGTGTTCGCTGACTTCGGAAAATCCACGGTATTCATCTGGAAAACTGCAATCGCTTCCTTGCTTAATTTTTTGCCAAGCAGGCTGTAACCCAGGTGGTTGATACCTTCTTCTGACACCAGAGTCGAGTTGAGCACAGCCTGCCTGATTCTCAGGACAAGATCATGGGTTTTGTCGTAGCCATCGGTGGCGGCAATTTCCACAATCGCATTCTCACCTTCTGCCCGATAAGGATCATTTTCCTGCATGTACTTCTCGGCCGCTGCTGGATTCGACTGCAGTTCGGTTTTCACCCGATTCAGTTCGCTGCCATACGACGCGGCAACATCCTCAACCATCCGCTCCAACTTCGCACGTGGTAACCACTCTCCGCCAACCATCACCCCAAGTACTCTCCGGGTGCTGGCGACCGCCACAAGCGGATTGCTTTCGAGCAAGACAAGGTCAGCACGTTTGCCGACCTCGATCGTCCCGAAGTCGCTGCCATGCCGCAAGTATCGCGCAACATTGACAGTCGCGGTTTGCAGCGCCTGGTATGACGTGAGGCCGTCATTCACGAACTCCTGAAGCTCCTCATGAATGCCAAAGCCTGGTATTGGGCCTACCTCCGGCGCGTCCGTCCCGCACATCAGAGGAACCCCCGCATCCGACAGGGCTTTCACGAGTTTCCGTTGAAATGCCAAAGAGGTTTGAATTCGCGGAATGTCCTCCGCCGTAAAACCATTCTTATAACGGTTGGCCGCAGGCTGGTATTGGGTTTGTGTCCATGGCGCCAGATACTTCATGTCTGGGTTCTTGAGGAACGTCCCGAGATCAGATGCTTGCTGCACGATCGTCGCGTACGTTGACAACGTGGGCGTCACGAAGACGCCGGATTCCTTCGTGAGCCTCACCGCCTCCGGAATTTTGCTTTCGTCGTAAACGATGTGCTTGTTGTTGTTGTCATGCTGCGGATTGAAGAACGTATATGTGAATTCCTCCAGGTGAGCGATCGACTGGCCGGATTGGACCGTCATTTCGAAATCGGGCCCGCGCGCCACGTGTCCCATCAGAAGCATGTTGCGCTTTTTCGCCTCCGCAATTAGTGCCGGGTATTCTGCCTTGGATACCGGGTTATAGACCTTGACGCCGTCATACCCCGCGTCGGCCTGCTCATCCACCATGCGGACGTCTTCCTCCGCGGTCCGCGCTTTCTCGAAGATTGGTCCAGTCGTAAATATCGTCGGCCCCAGCAGTTCATGCTGCGCGATCTGTTTGCGCCAGAGCAAATGGGCCGGATGCCCATCGAGGTTGAATACCGTCGTCACACCGTTGGCAAGGTAGAGTGGAAATTCATTCGGAGAGAGCAGATGAACGTGCGCGTCGGCCAAACCGGGGATCAAGAACCGCCCCTTCGCCTCGATCCTGCAACTACCGCGCGGGATCACCACCATCTTCGAAGGGCCGACCTGCGTAATCTTTCCGCCCTCCACAAGCACGGTCTGATCTGTCAACACCCGATCCTCGTTCATGGGTATGACGTTGGCATGCACGAATGCACAAGGCCGGTCGCCGCCTTTCGCCGCATCGGCAGCACTTACCGCCACTAGCACGAGGACGATCACAAAAATGGCAGTACAAAACAGACCGGTTCCGCGGAAGCACTTCATAGGCAGACCACTCCTTCAACCCTCTAGAGAGGTACGTTACGCAGCGTTAGACGGTTCCATTGAAGAAAAGGGAGTGGCCAAGGAAGAGAAACGAACACACAACAACGAAACAACCGCCCATCGCGAAGTGTTGATAGCAAAAAAAGGACGAGCTCACCGCCCGTCCCTCGGACCGATAGCTGTTCCCTGCCTCGATAGGCAGGGGAGGCAGCCAGCTAGTGAATGTCGAACTGTTCCTGATGCAGTGCCGGATCGGATTTCACGATGATCGCCCGCTTCGTAACTTCTTCCATTTCATTCAGCAGCTTGGCATTGCCCACCTTCAGCGCTTTTGCAACCTCGGTGTTTACCCGTAGCATCACGTCGCTGTGCTCCAAGTGCGGAGCAATCTTGCGCATCTCGACGTAGATTTCGTTGCAAATCGTGTTTACCGCCTTCACGAATCCGGTTGACTGGCAATATGGGCAAGGCGAGCCGATCGTGCGTTCAAGCGATTGCTTGACGCGCTTGCGTGTGATCGCCACCAAGCCAAAGTCGTTAAACTGCAAAACCTTCGACGGCGCTCGGTCGGCGCGCAGCGCTTCTTCCAGCGCTTGCATAACCTTCTGCCGGTTGCGCCGCTCATCCATATCGATGAAGTCAATGATGATGATGCCGCCAAGGTCTCGCAGCCGAATCTGCCGCACGATTTCCCGGATCGCATCTACGTTGGTCTTCACGATCGTGTCTTCCAAGCGCGTTGTCTTGCCAACATACTTGCCTGTGTTCACGTCGATCGCGACCAGCGCCTCGGTCTGGTTGATGACGATATAGCCACCACTCTTCAGCCAGACTTTCGACTTCAGCGCCTTGTTGATTTCCTCGTTCAGTCCGAACTGCTCGAACAGTGGCGTTTCTTTTGTATAAAGTTTGACGCGCTTAACCAGAGCAGGCTGGAAACGGTTGGCAAAACGCAGAATGCGCTCGTATTCAGTTTCCGCGTCCACCCAGATAACCGAGAAATCCGATGTGACCTGATCGCGGAGCACGCGCTCGACAACATTCAGATCGTGATAGATCAGCGCCGGGCAACTGCCACTATCCGAGCGTGACTTGATTTCGCTCCACAGGTTCTTGAGGAAACGAATATCGGCGCGAAGTTCCTCGTCCGAAGCTCCAGCAGCCGCCGTCCGAACAATGAAACCGCCGCCCCCATTCTCGCGTTCACTTTGAATGATGCGCTTCAGCCGCTGCCTCTCTTCTTCCGAAGAAATTTTGCGCGACACCCCCGTGTGATTCACCGTGGGCATGAACACCAAAAACCGCCCCGGCAGTGCAATGTGACTTGTAATACGCGCGCCTTTTTTGCCAATGGGCTCCTTGGCAATCTGAACCAGAATCTCCTGCCCTTCTTTCAGCAGGTCGCTGATCTGCGGCACGACTTGATTTTCCCGGCTACGGAAACGTCGCCGCCCGCCCCCGCCAGTACCACCACGACGCCCGCCACGACGACGCTCAGGATCGTTGCTTCGCTCGGAACCTCGCCGTTGGGTGCGCTGCAACAGACCTGCCTCCGGAGCGGGGCCGCGAACTTCCGCGCTGGCATCCACCGTTCCGTCGCCGATCGCTTCCGCTTCCAGCAAAGCTTCGGCCTCGGCTTGCGCCTCTTCCAGTTCCAACTCTTCTTCTTCCTGCTCATCCACTTCCTGAGCGAGCGCCCCAACCGGCTCTGCTCCGTCAGCAATGGGCGTTTCGGTACCGGTCGTTTCCAGGAGGCCTTCCGACAGCAATTCTCCTCCGGCGCCACGCGTTTCTTCTTCCAGCACTTCGAAGCCGTCTTCGTCTTCCAGATCGTCGCCGTAAGCGCCCAACTCGGCTTCTTCGTCTTCGATCTCCTGCTCTTCGACGTGTCCGCGGGCAGCGTCGTAGTGAACATCGCGCGCAGGTTCTTCAACGACTGCGGGTTCCGTGTGTTGCTCGTCTGCCTGCCCTAGCGCCGCGGAGAAATCGGCTTCGTGGGCCAGTTCGTGCTCTTGAGTTTCGTATTCGACTTCGGCGGTAGCTGCGGCGTCACTCCTGAGTTCTTCCATTTGCTGCGGAGCGCGCACCGAGGCCGAGGCCGCTACGTCCTCGTGAACCTCTGCAGCCTCGAGTAGCTCAGGCTGCTTCGCCACCGGTTCGGAAGTCTCGGCCGCAAAAATCGGCTCGTCTTCCGGAAAATTCGACGCGACCGCGCTCGGCAACTCGTGCTCGGATTCCGTTTGCACCGGTGGCACGACACTCGTCGCCTGACGTTGATATTTCGAAATGGATTCTCCCGGCAGAATGATCGGTTGATATCCGGGAGGTGGTCCGTAATCGTAATCTCGACCCGGTCGCGCCGCTGGTGGCGCAGGCCGCTGGAACCGAGGAGCAAACCCGCGTGGCTCCACTCGCGCTGGGCGTTCGCTGCGAGGCTCCTCAACGGGACGGTTTTCAGTGCGCTCAGGGCGGTCCGAGGACGGCCCGCGCCCATTCTCGCCACGTCCGTTGTCGCCGCGACGACCTCTCCGACGCCGGCGTCCACGGAATTCGCGCGAATCGCGCGTTGGCCCCGCCGTCGAACTCGCTTCCGGGCCCGCCGCTTGGACCGAACTGCCTTCGTCCAAGGCGTCGCCGGACTCTGTCCCCTGCATCTGGCCGGTCGTCCCATTCTCACTTGCGCGTCTTGGCTGACCCTCGTTGACCGGACGATTCGCCGGGATTGCTTCATCCAGGTCCTCGTCCTGCTGCTCCAGGTCCATAAAGTCGGAAACGTACAGGAAGGCATCGCGTTCCAGGCCGATATCCACAAAAGCCGACTGCATGCCTGGCAGCACGCGGGTCACACGGCCTTTATAGATGGATCCAGCTAAGGTGTATTCGTTTTCGCGTTCGAGGTAAATTTCCGCGAGTTGATCATCTTCTGTGATCCCCACTTTGGTTTCATGGGGTGTGGCGGTTACAAACAATTCTTTGTTCATGCATACTCCGGTTTGGTGCTGGCCGGACGAAATGCGCAAGGTGGACGAGAGGATTGATCGGCGTTCAGCGCCGCTCCGGGAAGGAGCGGGTGTGGTCCCGGCGTTCGCGCCGGAAACTGCATTGCAGTGACTTCGTAATCCTCTGCACTGATCGCGTTGAGCCGTTTGCCAGGCTTGTGGCCACTCACTCGCTTCGCGAGCGGGCCGTTCCCCGCCTGACCGGCTTCAATCCTGTCCGGCCTCCACTTCGCCGGCTATCTGCCCTCCTTTTTCGCGAGGGCCTTCGAAATCTTGTTGCCTGCTAAGCTTGTTTCGCCGCGCCCTTGGGGCGCCCATCTTCTGCCAGCCGTCTCAATTCACAAACCGGCGCATCCTGACGTTCATAACCATCCCCAGCGCCAAAAATATGAACAAAACGGAAGACCCACCGTAACTCATGAGCGGCAGAGGTATTCCGGTGACGGGCATAAAGCCGACCACCATGCCTACGTTGACCAGGATATGAAAGCTAAGCACAGCCACCACACCCATTACCAGAAATGTTCCGGCGCGGTCGGGCGCCGTTTGTGCATTCTGCGTCAAACGCATCAGCACGATAAAGTATAGCAGCAGGAGCCCTAAAGCTCCTACGAACCCATGTTCCTCGGCAAACGCGGCAAAAATAAAGTCCGTTTGAGGTACCGGAAGAAATGCCAGATGGGTCTGCGACCCTTGGCTGCTCCCGAATACGCCTCCCGAACCCACCGCAATAAGAGACTGCGCCACCTGATAGCCTGACCCTTTGGGATCCAGATCTGGCTCACGGAAACTGACTAACCGCTGCTTCTGATAATCCTTCATGTGGTGCCATGCAATCGGCAAGCATAGCGCTGCCAATAACAGCACGACCCCAGCCTGCTTCAGTCGCAATCCGCCCAGGAAAAGCCCCATGACAGCAATCGGCAAATAGGTTAAGGCTGTTCCCAAGTCCGGCTGTTTCAACACCAGCAGCATGGGAACTCCGACGATCGCGCCCGCTTTCATGAAGTCGGACCACGAGAGTTCCCGCTGCTGCAAATCCGCAAAGTACTTCGCCACCGCCAGGATCAATATGAGTTTTACCCATTCCGACGGTTGAAAATGCGCCCCTCCTGGCATCTTGATCCACCGTTTGGCTCCGAGATACTTCTGTCCAAACAACATCACCGCGATCAATGACGACAGGGCAATCACGTACATCCAGTGAATCTTTTCCAGCAGGAGTTGATAATTGAGGAGGCTGACGAGAAACATCGCTCCCACACCGCCCAATATCCAGTAGATTTGCCTAAGGTGAGAGCCCGCGAATTTGGTGTGCTCGGTAGCGCTGTGTATCTGCACGACCCCAAGCGCGCAAATGATCAGCACGAAGGTCAGCAGAACCCAGTCGAAATCTCGGTAGGAAACGTAGCGCGACATGAATTCAGTCGCCCACCCCAGCGTTCATTTGGAGAAAAGTTACTGGCAAGGATTCGTTGGGCAAGCCGGGCTAATGGGGGGCTCATCCTGCCGCAATACCCAGACTGCGACTCCACCCACGATTCCCGCTCCACTGATCACGGCCCATTTCGAGCTCATGATCCCACCCTTTGCCGCAGTAGCAGCCCCCGCCGCCCGACGCCTTTACTTTTTTTTCTCAACGTCGTTCGTGTCGTCGCGGGTGGTTTGCTGCCCTTGCGTGATGGTCGTCGTTCCCTTGTCATCCTGTACGGTGACGTCGCCTTTACTCGCAGCGATCTGAACCCGTCCATCTACGTCCACTACTTGAAATTCCGTCCATGAATTGGCTGCCGGCTTCACCGTGATGTCGCCAGCGCGAGCGGTCATGCCACGCGAGGTCGTAACCCGAATTCCTCCGTGTTCAATTTCAACCGCAGGACCTTCAAACTTCACCAGGGAATCGGCCATCACCATCACGTTCGAACCGTTGGCCTGAATACTGGCCGTCGAATCAGCACGCGTTTGCAGCATGTCCCCCGAAAAAACCGCGGATGATTTCGGCACTTCGCTGCCATTCAGCCACGCTGGACCGTTTGTGTAAAGCATAGCGGACGCTGCTTCTCCAGCGAAAATCTGTGCTGGGAACATCAGCAGCATAAGAAAACTCACGGCAGATCGCAGTTCCGACCGCAGCATGGGTGGGGATGACTCCCTCATTTGTGATTTTCCTTATCCTAATCGCGCAAAGGGTTGCAGGTCAACGACATTGTTGCCTTTTGTGCACTCGCGAGTAACCCCGAAACCGGATTCATTCCGAGATCTTCTGGCACTCTCCCAGGTTTGATGCACTCCGCCGACAGGGCGGCTAAAAAGCATTTCTCCGACGATGCTTTCCGCTCGCAGACGAACCCAGCGGTTCGCTTCGTGCTCGCCCGCAATCTTCGCCTTTATGTAGTTTTCGGTCAACCCTTCAGTGAAACCCACCCCACCGGTCTTAAGCGTAATGGCTTCCACTTCGGTTCCCACGAGGGATTCCAGAAAACTTCTCCTCTTCTGCGCAGCAATTCCCCGTAGCACGCTATTCCTTTCGCGCGCTAGAGCCACAGGAACTTGCAGTTCATGCCTCGCCGCCGGGGTTCCTGGCCGTGCCGAGTAGGTAAAAACATGCAAGTACGTAAACGGCAACTCCTCAACCATGCGTTGCGTCTCCGCAAATTCGGCATCGGTCTCCCCGGGAAACCCAACCATGACATCGGCGCCGATCGCGGCAGTCGGCATCGCTCCACGAATCTTAAGGATCTTCTCTCTGTAGTGCCAGGGCCGATACTTACGATGCATCCGCCGCAACACAGCGTCGCTTCCGGACTGCATCGGAACATGCGCGTGTTTCGCAATCCGCGGAGAGGAAGCCAACAGTTCGATCAACTCATCGCTCCAGTCCATCGGCTCAACCGAACTGATTCGAAGTTTTTCCAGAGATGTCCGATCGAGAATGCTGCGAATGAGATCTACCAGGCGTTGGTCGTTAGTCGTTAGTCGTTCGCGATTCGATCTGCACTGAGGCTCCGCTTCGCCGACGACCAGAGACAATCGACCATCGACTGGCAGATCCCTTCCCCACCGGCCCAAATTAATTCCCGAGATTACTACTTCGCGATAGCCAGCCTCGACCAGCGTCCGGACTTCCGCGATTACACGTTCCATCGGCAA
>Ga0302322_100002524_pt1 | contig 15463 bp, 11 predicted proteins | sample Fen_T0_2_FD_203757 | JGI IMG/M metagenome (GOLD analysis project Ga0302322, IMG submission 203757) | Peat permafrost microbial communities from Stordalen Mire near Abisko, Sweden - Fen_T0_2 | ecosystem: Environmental > Terrestrial > Soil > Wetlands > Permafrost | place: Sweden: Abisko... | reverse complement strand
TGGCAACGCAAAATCCCGAGCTGCGTAAGCGTTTCTCTGGAAAACCAGAATTCGTCGAAACTTTCTTTGAATACATTGCCGAGGAAGTTCGCGAATGGTTAGCGCAGTTGGGCTTTCACTCCATTGAAGAGGCGATTGGCCAAGTTGAACTTCTCGATACTCGAGATGCGATTGCGCACTGGAAAGCGAGCGGACTTGATCTCGCACCACTTTTGAAGGCGCCGCTCTTTGCGGGTTCGCGCAAAAACACTGAGGTGCAAGATCACGGTCTTGCCGCAGCGCTCGATAACACTTTAATTGAGCGGGCACAAGCAGCGCTTACCAAAGGTGAAGCGGTTCACTTTGAACTTCCAGTTCGAAATGTCAATCGCACCGTTGGAACGATGTTGGGCGCCGAAATTACCCGCGCATATGGCAGCGCCGGCCTCCCCGATAACACCATTGATATAACGCTCCACGGTTCGGCAGGGCAATCACTCGGAGCATTTATACCTAAAGGTCTGACGCTTCGACTCAGTGGCGATACCAATGACTACGTTGGTAAAGGACTCTCTGGCGGGCGCATTGTTGTCCGCCCCGACGAGAGCGCGTCTTTCGCATCTCACGAGAATGTCATTGCAGGAAATGTCATTGCTTATGGCGCAACGAGTGGAGAAATTTTCATTCGTGGCGTTGTCGGGGAGCGTTTCTGTGTTAGAAACTCGGGTGCAACGGCTGTTGTTGAAGGAGTCGGCGATCACGGGTGTGAATACATGACCGGCGGTGTCGCGATGGTGCTCGGCACGACCGGCCGTAATTTCGGAGCTGGTATGTCAGGTGGCGTGGCCTTCGTCCTTGATTTAGATCCTCGCCTAGTTAATCCAGATATGGTCGATGTTTTAACACTCACACCAGCGCGTGCCAAGCAGGCGCACGAACTTATTGCAAAATTCGCTGCCGAGACTGGTTCAGAGATAGCCAGAGCTCTTCTCAGCGATTGGGAGATAGAGAGCCTGCGAATCTCTCTCGTTATGCCGCGCGACTACGCCAAGGTATTGGCAATCATGGAGAAGGCGGAACGCGAAGGTCTAAATGTAGATGAGGCAATAATGGAGGCGACCCGTGGCTGATCCAAAGGGATTTTTAACGACGCAGCGGCAGACACCAGTGCGCCGCCCCGTCGACGTACGCATTAAAGATTGGAAAGAGGTTTACGAAGAGCAACCCTTTTCGGATCTGCAGAAACAGGCGGGTCGCTGTATGGACTGCGGAATTCCATTCTGTCATCAGGGTTGTCCACTCGGGAACTTAATCCCGGAGTGGAATGACTTGATCTGGCGCGGAGAGCGAGCCGAAGCGATTGACCGGCTCCACGCGACCAATAACTTTCCGGAATTTACCGGGCGTCTTTGTCCTGCCCCCTGCGAGACCGCGTGCGTCGTTGCGATTAACTCCGATGCCGTCACGATTAAGCAGATAGAACTTCGCACCATCGAAGAGGCATTCAATAACGGTCTCGTCGTTCCACTTCCTCCGGATCGTCTCACTGGAAAAACTATCGCTGTCGTTGGTTCGGGTCCTGCTGGTCTAGCCGCAGCGCAACAGTTGACTCGCGCGGGACATACCGTTGCGGTCTATGAACGCGCTGATCGCATTGGCGGTTTGTTGCGATACGGAATTCCAGAATTCAAAATGGAGAAATCGATTGTCGATCGTCGCATCGCGCAGATGGAGGCCGAAGGAACCCGCTTCCGTGCAGGTGTAAATGTTGGTGTCGATATCACCGGTTCTGAATTGCGTAAGCGATACGACGCCGTTGTTCTCGCTGTGGGTGCAACCCAATGGCGTGATCTCAACGTCCCAGGACGAGAAAATATCGGAATTTATCAAGCGATGGAATATCTCCCGTGGGGAAATCAACAAGGTCTAGATGAGTTGGCCGGGGATCCGCCAATCAACGCCTCGGGTAAACATGTTGTGATTCTTGGAGGTGGAGATACGGGGGCCGATTGTTTGGGTACCGCGATTCGTCAAGGAGCAGCAAGTGTTACTCAACTTGAAATTCTCCCACGTCCTACCGAGGAGCGGCCATCAAACCAACCATGGCCCACATATCCAATGATCTATCGTGTTAGCAGCGCCCACGAAGAAGCAGGCGAAAGGCTCTTCGCCGTTTCTACCGAGGAATTCATTGGCGATGGCGCGGGAAATGTAAAGGCTCTCAAACTTGTCGAGACCGAATTCAGCAACGGAAAATTTGAAAAGCTCGAAGGTTCCGAGCGGGAGATACCAGCGGATCTAGTATTTCTCGCGATGGGATTCCTCGGCCCAGAAAAATCAGAACTCATTACCCAACTTGAGGTGCAGCTTGATCAACGCGGCAATGTTCTTCGTGATGAGAAGTTTGCGACGAGTGAAGAGGGCATATTTGTCTGCGGTGATGCTGGTCGTGGCCAATCGCTCATCGTCTGGGCGATCGCCGAAGGCCGAAGCGCTGCGGCAGCGGTAGATGAATTTCTGCTGGGGGAGACCGGGCTACCTGCGCCTATCCTTCCCACTTCAAGGTCTTTGACCGTCTAACGCCACATTTACCGATAAAATGATGGTTCGCTAAGAGTGAAATGTTCTTAAGCAATGTTCGCAATATTAACTGGAATCAATCCTGGTTCCCCGAAGAGATGGCTTGGACTGAATAAATGCGTAGAGCTAAAATAGTTTGCACGATGGGTCCCGCCGTTGAGTCACCAGAGAAGGTGGCGGAATTGATTGCCGCAGGGATGAATATGGCCCGACTCAATCTTTCTCACGGAGGATACGACGAGCACGAGAATAGACTTAATTTGGTTCGCGCAGCAGCTGAAGCAGCGCAAGTACCCATTGCAATATTGGTTGATCTGCAAGGTCCAAAGATTCGCCTCGCTCGCTTTAAAGATGGGCCGCACGAATTGGCTCGCGGAGATATTTTTACGATCACGACCGATGAGGTTGAAGGTACGAAAGAGATATGTGGCACCACGTATAAAGGGCTAGCGGGGGATTGCAAGCCTGGGGATCGCATCTTGATTGATGATGGCAAAGTTACGCTTGAAGTAGTGGAAGTTAAGGGCAACGATGTTGTGACTAAGGTTATTCAACCGGGCTTTGTGAGTAACAATAAAGGTATCAATCTTCCTGGCGTCGCCGTTTCAGTACCTGCGCTCTCTGAAAAAGATATTGATGATCTCCGCTGGGGGTTGCGCGCCGGAGCCGATTTCATTGCGCTCTCTTTTGTGCGAAGTGCAAAAGATATTGATGATGTTCATCGCATCATGGACGAGGAGGGAGTTCGCCGCCCGGTCATCGCAAAGATTGAGAAGCCGCAAGCAGTGGATAACCTAGAAGAGATCGTCGCCGCCTTTGATGGAATTATGGTCGCCCGCGGCGATCTCGGCGTAGAAATGCCGATCGAGGAAGTTCCACTGGTCCAGAAACGTTGCATCTCGCTAGCGCGCGCATCGGCCAAGCCAGTTATCGTCGCGACGCAGATGCTTGACTCAATGATTACCAATTCCAGTCCAACTCGCGCAGAAGCAACCGACTGCGCCAACGCGGTCTTGGATGGCGCTGATGCGCTTATGCTGAGTGGTGAAACATCGGTCGGCGCATTTGCAATTGAAGCAGTGGCAACGATGGCTCGTATCATCGCGCGCACCGAAGAGGTAATGCTGGATCAGATCGCACCGCTCGGACATAACCCCGCTACCAAGGGCGGAGCAATCACAAAGGCCGCCAAAGAAGTCGGTGAGATCGTGGGAGCAAAGTACCTTGTGGCATTTACTCAGAGTGGGGATTCGGCTCGTCGTATCTCTCGGCTGCGCTCTGCGATTCCTATCCTTGCTTTAACCCCTGAAATACCGGTTTACAACCAACTCGCGCTCTCATGGGGTGTGGAATCCCAAATAACCGCCGTTGTCAGCCATACCGATGAGATGGTGAAACAGGTTGATGCACTACTTATCGAATCGGGGCGGGTCGCTAAGGGCCAGCCAGTCATGATTATCGCCGGAGCTCCTCCAGGGATTCCGGGATCAACTAACGCGCTTCGGGTCCATATTGTGGGCGATGCCATCAACGGAGTTGCTCCTGCATATCGGAGCTAATTTCAGAGAGTTATACTCTGATCTTCCTGGATTCCTCAGATTTTCCAGGAGCGAGCCTCGGTACTCCAACGGTAGAGAGGGCGGACTCAAAATCCGCACAGTGTCGGTTCAAATCCGACTCGAGGCACATGAATAAGTTAGAAGGTCACGAGCCCGCTTCGCGCTCGCCGCTGCGCATTCTCGTTGCGGAAGATGAGGCGATCATCCGTCTTGATCTCGTTGAGATGCTCACCGATGCGGGCTATGAAGTCGTGGCTGAAGCCACCAATGGCGTGGAAGCGATTGCTCTCGCTAAAGAACATTTACCAGATATTGCAATCTTAGATGTGAAGATGCCAGAGCTCGATGGGATATCGGCAGCAGAGGCGATCATTGAAATTTCGCCGGTGCTGATGCTGACCGCTTTTAGTCAGCGCGAATTAGTAGAGCGAGCACGCGATGCTGGAGCGATGGCGTACGTTGTTAAGCCCTTTAGTATTTCCGATCTAGTTCCGGCCATTGAAATTGCGGTGAGCCGTCATCGCGAGCAGCAAGCGTTACGTGGGGAAGTAACTGATCTGCAGGAGCGACTTGAGACCCGTAAGGTGATTGATCGCGCAAAGGGCATATTAATGAAGACCCTCAATCTCTCCGAGCCCGAATCTTTTACCTGGATTCAGCGCACGGCCATGGATCGCCGCATATCCATGAAGGCGGTGGCGCTCGCCGTCATTTCGCCAGACGCCGTTCCGGATCACTGAGGCGCTTACAGCCTGCCCTCAAAGAGTTATCTAATATTTATATTTCAGCCGATTTCAGATCCGAATCCCCGCTTAAATTAGACAATTAGTGCGTCCGTTTTGTGACGATTATTCTTGATCTAGCCCCTCGCCACAGGTAGCCTTCACTCCTCCCTGTCCCGGGACACGCAAAATCAAAGTAAACAGGAAGGTAACAATGACAAAACTCACTCGCGTAGTCAGCGTCGTTGCCGCCGTCTCAATGGTTGCAACTGCTTTCGTAGCAGGAGCAGTTCCATCACAGGCAGCAGCAACAAAGACACTTGTAATCGCAACTGACCTACCTCTTCAAGGTTCGTCTTTCGATTCCAATGACTCAACTAACAAGGCAATTGCTCTTTATTTGAAATCTGTTGGCGGAAAAGCTGGCAAGTTTAAGATCACCCTCAAGTATTACGATGATGCAACAGCAACCGCTGGCGCATGGGATGCTGGACAATGCACTCAAAATGCTCAGAACCACGTCGCTAACAAGTCAGAAGTTGCCGTTATCGGAACATACAACTCTGGTTGCGCCAAGATTGAGGTTCCAATTTTGAACCAAGATCCAAAGGGCCCAATGTTGATGGTTTCACAAGCTAACACCAACCCAGGACTTACAAAGTCTTGGAATCCTGGTGAGCCAGATGTTTACTATCCAACAGGAACACGTAACTATGCTCGTGTTTGCACAACCGATGACAACCAAGGTTCTGCTGCAGCTCAATTCGCTAAGTCCATTGGCGTTAAGAGCGTTTATGTCTTGAACGATACTCAGACCTATGGTCAAGGTGTTGCTCAGGCATTCACAACAGAGGCAAAGAAGCAGGGAATAACCGTTCTTTCGAGCGGACCTGCAGGTCAAGGTTGGGATACCTTACAATCTGATTACACCGCTCTCTTCCAGAAGATCGCTCCACTGAACCCAGATATGGTCTACTTCGGCGGAATCTACGATAACAACGGTGGCCAGCTCCTCAAGGCTAAAGTTGCAGTTCTCGGAGATAACGTAAAGGTTAAGTTGATGGCTCCAGATGGATTCACTGGATACCCACAATTCAACTCTGATCCAAATGCTGATGGTGCTTACCTCAGCTTCGCAGGTCTCTCAAACGAGCTCCTCGTGAAGAACTCACCAAAGGGCGCTGGAGCTAAGTTCTTGGCTTCTTACAAGAAGACATACAAGAAGGATCCAGTCGGTTCTTACCCAATCTACGGCGTAGCTGCTCTCCAAGTTATCTTGGCTGCAATTGCAAAGTCAGACGGAACTCGTAAGAGCATCACTGAGAATGTCTTCTCCGGTTTGGGAATCACAATTCCTGCTAACCAATCTGTACTCGGCAAGGCTCTCCACATCAGTACTTTGACTGGAGATACCACAGCTAAGGACATCACCATCGAGCAGGTTACCGGTGGACAAGAGCAGACACTGAAGGCTTGGACAGTTAAGTAGTAGAACTCGTTCTACCCACTAACTAGTTCAATAGTTCGCTAATTAGATGGAGCTTGGAAACAGGCTCCATCTAATTCTGTAAAAACCCACATCCATCTAGAGGAGAAACACGTGGCAGGCGTTACCTACAAGACTCGCCAATTGCGCAGGCGTTATATAGAGAGAGCCTTTGCGACGATAGCAGTGGCAGGCGCAGCGCTCTGGCTGATTGCCAATTTAATTAAATCGCCAACCCAATTCTTCGAAGTTACATTTACCGGGCTGAGTAATGGAATCTTGTACGCGCTTATCGCGCTCGGGTACACCTTGGTTTACGGCATCATCGAGCTGATCAATTTCGCTCACGGTGACCTCTTTATGCTAGGCGGCCTCTTCTCCGCACATTTCATCACCTTGTGGTTTGGTCAAAAGGTTCCATCGGCAGTGGGTTGGGGCGTCCTCGCTCTCTGTCTAATAGCGGTAATGGTTTTCTGCGCGACAATCAATGTCGCCATCGAGCGATTCGCATATCGCCGCCTTCGCCGGGCACCAAAGTTAGCGCCACTGATTACTGCAGTAGGAATGTCATTCATACTGCAATTCGTAGGTTTGCGTTGGAACGGATCTGGTCAAAAGATCTGGCCTAGCCTGCTTCCTAGCGGCAACTTATCTATATTTGGCGTTCGTTTGCCTTACACAACCATCATTTCATTTGCTATAACAATTCCGGTCTTGTTAGTTCTCACTTACATTGTGACTCGCACCAAGCAGGGCAAGGCAATGCGCGCCACTGCGCAAGATCAAGATGCTTCTCGTTTGATGGGCATCAATGTGGACCGCACAATATCCTTTACCTTCGGACTCGGCGGCGCGCTTGCCGGCGCAGCTGGATTGCTCTTCGAACAGACACGCGGATTGACTTCTTACAATCTCGGTTTTCAATTGGGTTTGATTGCATTTACGGCAGCGGTCATGGGTGGAATTGGAAATCTGCAAGGGGCGGTTCTCGGGGCAATCATTATTGGATTGATCCAAGGATTGAATGATGGACTTCCCATCGGGCTCGGCCAGCAATGGTCTAACACCGTGGTCTTCTCAATCCTCATTCTCTTGATGGTATTTAAACCGACCGGACTACTTGGTAAGCCAACGACGGAGAAGGTGTAAATCCATGGCAATTTTAACGCGCAAAAAGAGCGCTTCCAAGAAGCGTAAGGCACCAGCATCGCAACGCACTTGGTCTATTGGGTTTCTAACTCTGGCGGTAGCGATTTACATCTTCTACACCTATATCGTCCCGCATTCACCGCAGGGTTTCCAAGATCAAATCCAAACCTGGTTTCCACCGTCAGCGCTTAATGAAGCGTTGGTTTGGGTGATCGCTGCTCTCGGCCTCAATATTGTGGTTGGTTACGCCGGGCTACTCGATCTCGGTTTCGTAGCTTTCTGGGCTATCGGCGGATACACCGCTGGTTGGTTTATGTCGGGCTTCTTCTACCAATTAAACATTCACTTTGGCTCTGAGAGCCCAAAGCACTTTCCTGGAATCCATTTTTCGTTCTGGATCGTGCTCCTATTGGGAGCTCTCATTTGCGCCTTCTTTGGAATTCTCATCGGCGCTCCGACCCTGCGCTTGAAGAGCGATTACCTCGCAATTGTAACCCTTGGCTTTGGTGAAATTATCCCGCAGGTATTCGTCAATGGTGAAAATATCCATGGCTTTAACCTCTCCAATGGAACGAAGGGTATTTCCCCAGTCGACAATATTGGGCTATTCGGAAAGCGTCTTGGACCTTTTGATCTCAACTATAAATACATGATCTTCGTATTTATGGCGGCTCTTATGGTCTTTATTTCGTTGCGCTTGCGTAGTGGTCGTCTCGGTCGAGCTTGGTTAGCAATTCGCGAAGATGAGTTGGCTGCCAGCATGATGGGTGTTCCTCTCATGAAGACCAAGCTATCTGCTTACGCGGTTGGCGCCATTTCAGGAGGACTGGCCGGAGTTGCCTATGCGACCCACGTCAACGGAATCTTCGCCGAGCGTTTCCAATTCTCAATCTCAATCATTCTGCTTGCGATGGTTGTGCTCGGTGGAATGGGTAACGTCTGGGGCGTCATGGTAGGTGCGCTCTTAATTGCTTGGGTTAACTCAACTGGATTACCAGCGGTCGGCAATGAGATCAACAGTACATTCAACACCAACATCAACTTCCCTTCTTATACCTTCTTGATCTTTGGTGGGTTGCTGATCTTGATGATGCTCTTCCGACGAGAAGGAATCTTGCCGGAGTCGCGTTTGAAGATGGTACTTCACGAGACCGATGATGAAATTCGAAATGAAGAGCCTCATGAATTTATTAGCGAAGAGGAGGCTTTGTAATGGCACTCGATTCAGCTCCCGTTCTAGAAGCGAAGAATATTTCTGTGGAATTCGGTGGCCTTAAAGCAGTTGAAGACGTCTCCTTTGATATTCCAGACCGTAGCGTTGTTAGTTTGATCGGCCCTAATGGTGCCGGCAAGACTACGTTCTTCAATGTGCTTACTGGTCTCTATAAACCCACCTCGGGATTCGTGATTTACAACGATGAAGACATTACCGGAGTCGTCCCACATAAGATCGCCGAGAAAGGGCTTGCTCGCACCTTCCAGAATATTCGCCTCTTTGGTCTCATGACCGCAGAAGAGAATGTCATGGTAGCGATGCACTCGCACTTAAAAGCGGGAATTATCGGAACCATCATCGGAACTCGGCAACAGCGTCGCGAAGAGCGCGAAGCCCGCGAAGAAGCGCGTGCATTGCTCACATTCGTGGGAATTGGAAAGACAGCTACAGAGTTTGCTCGCAACCTCTCCTATGGTGACCAGCGTCGCCTTGAGGTGGCCCGCGCACTTGCACTTCGACCAAAGGTTTTACTGCTTGATGAGCCAACCGCAGGTATGAACCCACAAGAGTCAGCGGTCTTCGTGGACTTTGTTCATAAAGTTCGCGATGAGAAGAACCTGGCTGTCTTGTTAATTGAACACGATATGTCGGTCGTCATGAAGGTTTCAGAGCGCATCACTGTTCTGGACCGCGGAATGAAGATCGCTGAAGGCTCACCGGCTGAAATTAAGTCCAACCCTCGCGTGATCGAGGCCTATCTCGGTAAATCTGCGGAGGTCAATAACTAATGCTCAAAGTAGATAATATTCTGGTCTCATATGGAAATATCAAGGCTATTAAAGGTATCTCTCTTGAAGTGAATAAGGGTGAGATCGTGACTTTGATCGGTTCCAATGGTGCAGGTAAATCAACAACGCTGCGAGCTATCTCTGGACTTCTCAAGCTCAAAGGCGGATCGATCACCTTTGAAGGTGAGCGGATTGACGGAAAAGAAGGTCATGAGGTTGTTGCAAAGGGAATTTGCCAATCTCCAGAAGGTCGTCGTATCTTCCCCCGAATGACCGTTTCGGAAAATCTAGATCTCGGTGCTTTTCTTCGCAATGATAAAGAGGGAATTGCCACCGACCGTGAGCGAGTTCTTGAACTCTTTCCACGGTTAGCAGAGCGCATCAATCAGAAGGCCGGAACCATGAGTGGTGGAGAACAGCAAATGCTGGCCGTCGGTCGTGCACTGATGGGTAATCCGACCCTCTTGCTATTGGATGAGCCTTCGATGGGTCTGGCTCCTGTATTGGTGGACATGATCTTTGAGACGATCACCAAGATTAATCAGCAAGGGACCACTATTTTGTTGGTGGAACAGAACGCGCTGGCTGCACTCAACGTTGCTCATCGTGCCTATGTTCTTGAATCAGGAAATATCAAACTCAGCGGAAATGCTAAAGATCTGATTTCAGATCCTGAAGTTACCAAGGCATATCTCGGCGGCTAAGAGAACCTATTCGTTCAGAATGAGGCTGGTGATGCGCGCCGTACAGGTTCGCTCGCCGGCCTCATTTGTTATTACGATCTCATAGCAGACCAAGGTGCGACCCCGAGAAACGGGAGTCGCAACCCCAGTTACTTTTCCACTCCGCGCCGGCTTGTGATGCGTCGCATTAATATCAATTCCAACCGTGCGTTTAGATCCGCCAGCATGGAGCCAGGCCCCAAGGGAACCCAATAATTCTGCAAGAACCACATTGGCACCACCGTGGAGCAGACCGAAGGCTTGGGTATTTGTCTCAACGGGCATGGTGCCCACGATTCGCTCGGGGGAGGCTTCAATGATCTCGATGCCCATCTTATGGTCGAGCGCTCCGATACTGCGCTCTTGAATCATTTTTAGATAGTCGGTCATGGCGCCATCTTAACGCCGTGCCATCAAATCCGCCCTAGAATCATAGGAATGAAACGCTTGCTACTTATCGACGGTCACTCGATGGCCTATCGCGCCTTCTTCGCACTTCCCGTGGAGAACTTTCGAAGTAGCAAGGGTCAACCCACCAATGCGGTCTATGGCTTTGGCTCGATGTTAGTAAACCTCATTTCTAATGAGAAACCCACCCACATTGCCGTCGCCTTCGATGTCTCGCGTAAAACTTTCCGTACCGAAATGTTTCCCGAGTACAAAGCAACGCGCGCTGCGACGCCCGATGAGTTCCGGTCGCAGTTGTCTTACATAAACGAGCTCGTCGACGCGCTAGGTATTCCACGTTTTGCCATAGAAGGTTTTGAGGCTGATGACATATTGGCAACGCTTTCAACGAGAGCGGTTGCAGAGGATTGTGAAGTGCTCATTTGCTCTGGCGATAGAGATTCTTTCCAACTTGTCACAACAAAGATCACAGTGCTCTATCCCAAAAAAGGCGTAACCGAGATGAATCGGATGACCCCAGAGGCAGTCTTTGAAAAGTATGGACTCACTCCGTTGCAGTATCCGGACTTTGCCGCTTTGCGCGGTGACCCGAGCGATAACTTGCCATCCGTACCGGGAGTGGGCGAGAAGACGGCAACAAAATGGATTGCAGATTTTGGTTCTTTAGCCAAATTGACGGAAGGCATAGATTCAATTCCTGGAAAGGTTGGAGATTCGCTACGCTCCAATATCTCCCTCGTTCTTCTCAATCGCGAACTCACCTCGCTGCGCCATGACCTAGTCATTGATGCCACCATCGACGATTTAGTGTGGGCGGGTCCCGATTTTGCGCAGATTGATACCTTGCTTGGTACCCTAGAAATTAAAGCGCTCAAAGATCGAATTCACGCGCTGGGCGGAAGTTCGCCTAAGGTAACTTCAACCCAGGTGAGCTCGGAGATTTCAACGATTTCTAGTAAGGATTTGGCGGCGAAGTTAAAGAATCGGGCGGAACCAATTGCGATCTTCGCGAGCGGACGATTTCGAGACGGAGATTTTGCGGTGGCGCTCTCGCCACGTGAGATTTACCAGGTGGACGAGGCTGCGGGGGATTGGATTCTCGAGGCATCACTCCCAAAGTGGGTACACGGAGCAAGACATGCGTTGCGCATCGAAGATATCGCTGGAGTCGTTTTCGATACTGAGTTAGCCGCTTATTTGATCAACCCAGGTGGCAGGAATCTAGAACTCACAGATCTAGCGCAGCGATTCCTAGGGGTATCCATTCATGAAGTATCCGATGACCTCTTTTCTACCTTTAACCCGATGCTCGCAGGAACCATCTTTGAATTAGTCCCAGTGCTACGCCAAGAGATGTCGGATCGACAGCTGATTGATTTATTCAATGATCTAGAGATGCCTACCGCTTTTGAATTAGCCGATATGGAGCGGCTGGGAATAGCGGTAGATAAATCGAAATTAGAATCGCTGCGTGCTTTCTTCCTCAAAGAGGTCGAGCGCGAAACCATATCTGCGCACCAGGTGGCGGGTCACGAATTCAATATCGGATCGCCAAAACAGCTTCAAGTGGTGCTCTTTGACGAGTTGCAGCTCCCCAAGACGAAGAAGATAAAGACCGGTTTTACGACCGATGCTGAGAGCTTGGAGTGGTTAGGGGCCAAGACTGGACATCCAATTCTGGCTCACCTCTTGCGCATTCGCGAGACAAGTAAATTGCTCACAACGGTCGATGGCCTCTTGAGCGCTATTGCAGAAGATGGTCGAATTCATACGACGTTTCAGCAGACTGTCGCTGCAACGGGGCGCCTCTCTTCCACCGATCCCAATCTCCAAAATATTCCAGTCCGCACTGAAGAGGGTCGTCGAATCCGTGATTGTTTTATCGCGGCAAAGCCTTATATCAATCTACTTACCGCCGATTACAGCCAGATTGAGATGCGCATCATGGCTCACCTATCTAAAGATGCTGGACTCATCGCAGCATTCAAGAGCGGAGAGGATCTGCACAGCACGGTAGGTGCTCAAGTCTTTGGCGTACCGGTTCATCGTGTAAATCCAGAGATGCGCCGCCAAATCAAAGCGATGTCCTATGGGCTTGCTTATGGATTATCCGCATACGGATTAGCGCAGCAACTCAACCTTTCACCTGGTGATGCCCAAGAGTTAATGCATCAATACTTTAAGCGCTTTGGCGGGATTCAAGATTATTTGAAGATTGTTGTAGAGGAAGCGCGGACTAAGGGTTACACCGAAACGATCTTGGGAAGGCGCCGTTATCTTCCAGATCTATCGAGTGATAATAGGCAACGTCGTGAAGTTGCAGAGCGCATGGCGCTCAACGCACCTATTCAGGGTTCTGCTGCCGATATTATCAAAGTGGCTATGCTCAATGTTGCGCGCGTATTGCAGGTGGAGAAATTCAACTCTCGGCTGTTGTTGCAGGTGCACGATGAACTCATCTTCGAAGTTGCCGCGGGTGAAGAGGATCGATTGTCGGATTTGGTGCGCCATGAAATGGAGAACGCTGTGGAACTCTCACTTCCACTCTCGGTCAATCTTGGTACGGGTTTAAGTTGGGACTTAGCGGCCCACTAAGCGATTATTTTGCTTCGATCAAAAGGTAGTAGCCATTTGCGGCCAGCGATGATTAAGACCAAACCGAACCCAAACATCAGCGTCGTTACTGCGAAACAATATTGCGGGCCGAAATGCTGCGAGATAAAGCCACCGCTGGATTGCCCCAGCGCCGCAAATGTTCCCTCGGTGGTCCAGATCCAGCCGATCGCGGCGGCCCCACTTCCAAAGGGACGTATCACCTCGAGTTGCTCTAAGTAGAACACTTGCTCCGCGCCCCCGATAAAGCCAAAGAGGGATAGGGCGAGCAAGAGAGACCAGCCAGGATTAACAAAGGCAAAGGGGATGGTGGAGAGAAACCAGAAGAGATAAATGATTCGAAATCCCTTAACGGGTGCGATGTGTCGACCCAGCGCACCTGCGAGAAGACTTCCAAAGATAGAGAGGGCTGCTGTCGTTCCAAAAGCGAGTCCGGCGAATCGTGGCTGATTGTGCAGAGAGCTGATGGCAGGTATGGCAATTTGATAGGTGCCGCTGCCGAATCCGATGAGAACGCCTTCAGCAATTAAAAGTCTGATGCCTGGAGTTTTAAGAAGGGTCTGCCCGCCGCTCTCACGTTTCTCGGGGCGCCACTCTTTAGTGAACTTTAGGGATGAAAGCGCAATTCCGCCGATAAAAATTAAAAAGGCGGTTGTGATTAACCCGCTTGCCGGATGGCCCGATAGCGCCAGCGTTGTAGCAAGCGCGGGACCGAGCACTACTCCGAGATTCATTGAGGCGGTATCGATAGCTATTGCGGTTCGATATTGATCTTCTGGAACTGCGGTGCGCCACATGGGACGAACCGCGAGATTTATAGGGGGAGCGGTAAAACCCAAGATCCCGGCAAAGATAATTAAGAGTGTGGCTCCGTGGCAGGCGGAGAGCGAAGCGAGGGCAATTGCATATCCGGGAACAAAGATTCGCAGGGGGATTTTTAGCCCCATGCGATCTATTGCAGCGGCACGCAGCCCGGTACTGAGGGAACCTACGACCCCATTCACCCCCGCCGCGAGTCCTGCGAGCGCAATAGAATGAGTATCATCATGGACTTTAAAATAGATATCTAAACCCACCATGCCGTAAGCAAGCCGGGCGGGAAAGGCGGCTAGCATCATCGCTAGCGCCCTGGGATTACGCAAAATCGCCCAATAAGCCCGCACGGAGCACAGTCTATCCCGCCTGTTAGACAGCCGGTTTGACCCTCTATCTTCGCCTGCGTACCCTTAGCCTCTCGCACACCGTGCGATATTTACCACCTTCTACTTTCTATCCCTACGGAGCAAATTGAGCACTATTCACGCAGTAAATGACATTGGCAGCGCGGAAGATTTTCTAGCCGCAATCGAAGGCACAATCAAAAATTTCAATGATGGAGATCTGGTCTCAGGAATCGTTGTTCAGATTGATCGCGAAGAAGTACTCCTTGATATTGGGTACAAGACCGAAGGCGTAATCCCATCTCGTGAACTTTCAATTCGTCACGATATCGATCCATCAGAGATCGTAAAGCTTGGCGATCGCGTTGAAGCTCTAGTACTCCAGAAGGAAGATAAAGAAGGTCGTTTGATCCTCTCCAAGAAGCGTGCTCAATACGAGCGTGCCTGGGGCGAGATCGAAGGCAAAAAGGAACGCGACGAAGTCGTTACCGGTTTGGTCATCGAAGTTGTTAAAGGTGGCTTGATCGTTGATATCGGACTCCGCGGCTTCTTGCCAGCATCACTCGTTGAAATGCGTCGCGTCCGCGATCTGACTCCTTATATCGGCAAAGAAGTCGAATGCCGGATTATCGAGCTTGATAAGAATCGCAACAACGTCGTTCTTTCACGTCGTGCATATCTTGAGCAGACTCAATCAGAGTCTCGTACAACATTCCTCAACCAGCTCACAAAGGGTCAAGTTCGCACCGGTGTCGTTTCATCGATCGTTAACTTTGGTGCATTTGTTGATCTCGGCGGAGTAGATGGTCTCGTCCACGTTTCAGAACTCTCTTGGAAGCACATTGATCATCCAAGTGAAGTTGTTGAAGTTGGAGATGAAGTAACCGTAGAGGTTCTCGAAGTTGATTTCGAGCGCGAGCGCGTTTCACTTTCACTCAAGGCAACTCAAGAAGATCCATGGCAGGCATTTGCTCGCACTCACACCATCAACCAAGTTGTTCCTGGTGAAGTTACCAAGTTGGTTCCATTCGGCGCATTCATCCGCGTCTTCGAAGGAATCGAAGGCTTAGTACATATCTCC
>Ga0302322_100002523_pt1 | contig 15465 bp, 14 predicted proteins | sample Fen_T0_2_FD_203757 | JGI IMG/M metagenome (GOLD analysis project Ga0302322, IMG submission 203757) | Peat permafrost microbial communities from Stordalen Mire near Abisko, Sweden - Fen_T0_2 | ecosystem: Environmental > Terrestrial > Soil > Wetlands > Permafrost | place: Sweden: Abisko... | reverse complement strand
TCGCGGCTACGAAGACACGGATTTGGGCATGACGGCAATTCGCGCGGCGGGCATGGAAGAGGTGGACGTGCGGGAATTGATCTGCCGTTAAGCGCCAGGCCTGTCTTTGTCGCGGGCAAATTATTTTGGCCTCCGCGCCGCCGCCGGCCGGTTCAGGGGCGTAGCATAATGTTCCACGGTCGGAAAGGGATCGTAAAAATGATGCAATAATGCGCGCCACCGCTGATATTCGGGGGACTGTCTGAAGCCAACCGTGTGAGCTTCGAGGGTTTGCCAGTTCACGAGCAGGATGTAGCGGTTCGGTTTCTCCAGACAGCGGCGCAAATCATGGGAATGGTAGCCGGGGATCGAAGAAATAATGGACGACGCTTCGTGAAAAGCCGCCTCGAAGTCATCACACGTGCCTTTGCCAATGTCCAGAATGGCAACTTCGAGTATCATGATGAATGCGGCAATGGGTGCATCAGGGAACCATTGTTTCTCCGGCCCATGTCATTTTTTTGTTAAATTACCCTGTCCCAACTTCTTCGACTTGTCCGCCGCGGCGCGGACGGCGTTCATTATGGCGACCAGCAAACAGGATTTCAGTCTTGGTTACAAATTTGAAATTTCAGATTTGAAATGGGCGTTGGGCGGTCATTTGGCTGGCTTGCGGCTGCGGGTTTGAGAATTTTCGCGGTCCCGTTCTTCCGCCGCGCGCCGCAGCGGATGATCAGGCGGCAGCATTTCCCGCAGCTGTTTTTCAAACGCCGTGGCGCTTTGCTTTTGATCTTGCGCCTGACGGACGCGGTCGTTGAGATGCCGCTGGCCCTTGATTTCGGAGTTTTGCAGCGAGTCCGCCCAGCCGCGCAACTGGCGGGAACAGTTTTCGGCGACGGATCTTAGATTTGAAATTTCAGATTTCAAATGCGCGGCCCATTTCCGGCGGAGCAACAACGTCAGCATGGAGCGCACTTCGCCCGCCGAACCGCGCGCGATGTAAATGAACGCGAGCAGTTCGTTCGTGGTGCCGCGCTCGAAACCCTCGGCGATATTGTTGGAAACGGACAGCACGGCGCGTTCGAGCTGGTCGCGAAAGGATGGCCTCATGCGTGGCGGCGCGTTTTCCAGAAATTCATCCGCGAGCTCGTAGAGCCGGGCCGCTTCCTGCCAGACGGGCAAATCCTCGAAGCGTAGGCAGGTCATGGGATTTGGGGTTTAGCTTGGTGGTGTTGAATTTGAGATTTGAGATTTCAAATTTTAAATTGGCAAGACAGATCAGTTTGTCACTGTCGATTTTCATGCCTGCCCCAGTTTCTTCGACTTGTCAGCCGCGGCGCGGACGGCGCTGATCACGGTGGCGCGCAGTTTGCCTTTTTCCAATGCGTGCAGACCTTCAATCGTCGTGCCGCCTGGGCTGGTGACCTGATCCTTGAGCGCGCCGGGATGCTGGCCGGTTTCCAAGACCATTTTTGCGCCGCCCAAAACCGTCTGCGCGGCCAGCTTGGTCGCGATGTCACGCGGCAGGCCGGCGGCCACGCCACCGTCGCTCAAGGCCTCGATGAATTGATAAACGTACGCCGGCCCGCTGCCGCTCAAGCCGGTCACGGCGTCGAGCAATGATTCCTTTACTTGAAACGCAATGCCGACCGCCGACAAAAGCTTTTTGGCCAGTTCGCCGTCGGCTTCGATCGCATTTTTGCCCAGCGCAAAGGCCGATGCGCCGGCGCCGACGAGCGCCGGCGTGTTGGGCATGACGCGGATGACGCGCGCGCCGGCGGGCAGGGCGGCTTCGAGTTTCGCGAGCGTCACGCCGGCGGCGATGGAAACGAGCAGATGTTTCCGGGTGAACGCGCCCCGGATTTCCGCCAGCGCCTCCGAAACGTGATCGGGTTTGGTGGCCAGGACCAAAACCGTCGCAGCCCGGGCGAGTTCAAGGTTGGACGCGACCGCTTTCGCGCCGAGTTCGTCGGCGAAATGTTTTCGCGCGGCGGGGTGCGGGTCGCTGGCGCAGATTTCCCTGGGGAACGCGATTTCGGCGCGGATGAACCCTTTGGCCAGGGCCGTGGCCATCTTGCCCGCGCCGAGAAAACCAATTTTCAATGGATCTGCCATGCGGATTTTGTAGCAGGCAATTCGTTGGCGCGGAAGTGAAATTGGTGGGGCGAGACTCCCGGCAAGCCGGCGGGCGCATCCGGAGGCACCGTCGCCCGAAACGTAGCGTCGGGCCTCTGGCCTGATGTATAGGGCGCGCGTCCCGCCGCCCGGAACGGCTCTGGATCAGGCTCAGTGGCCTCGAAATTCCAAGTCTTCCGTGTGGTTCACGCCGGTGCCGCCGGGCGGGACGCCCGGCTTTACGGCCGGCAAGCTGCCGACCGCTACGGGGGCAGTGTCAGGTGCCCGCGCCGGACGGTGCTGGAATTCGCGGCTTGTGTTTGCGGGGCGAAAGGATAATTCTCCCTGCCGGTAAAAAATGACCACCACCCGGAAATCCTGGGACACGATTGAACTGATGCGGGCCGCCGCGCAGGAAGGCGACGCGCAGGCGCAGTGTTATCTGGGCGTCTGTTTTCAGAACGGCCAGGGCGTGACGCAGGATTACCAGGAGGCGGTGCGGTGGTTCCGCCGCTCGGCGGAGCAAAACGATCCCGTGGCGCAATGTTATCTGGGCGTCTGTTACATGACCGGCGCGGGTGTGCCGCAGGAATTTTCCGAGGCGGCGCGCTGGTTGCGCGAAGCCGCCGAGCAGGGTGATCCGGCGGCGCAGTTCAATCTCGGCCTGCTTTACGAGACCGGCCAGGGCGTGCCGCAAAATTATGCCGAGGCGATCAAATGGTATCGCGAAGCGGCGGCGCGCGGCTATCCGGCGGCGCAGTTCAACCTCGGGGTTTATCACGAGACCGGCCAGGTGGTGCCGCAGGATTTCAAGACGGCCGTGGAATGGTATCGCGCGGCGGCGGAGCAGGAATGCGCGCCCGCCCAGTGCAATCTCGGCCTGTGCTACCAGACCGGCCGCGGCGTCGAGCAGAACACGGCGGAGGCTGTCAAATGGTTCATCCGCGCGGCGCGGCAGGGCGACAAAACCGCGCAGCACAATCTCGGCCTGCACTACGCCTCGATTGAGGCCAACGAACTGGAAGCCGCGGAAAAGACCGGGGACATTCCGCGTTGAAGTCAGCGCGCCAGTTCCGCCAGCTTCGCCGCCGCCCGCCCGCCGTCAATCGTTTCGCCCGCCAGATCCCAGCCAGCAGCGAGTGATTTTGATTTTCCGGCGACAAACAAGGCGGCGGCGGCATTGAGCAAAACGGCGTCACGCTTCGGGCCGCGCTCCCGGCCGGACAAAAGGTTCCGAACGATCTCCGCATTGGCCAGTTTGTCGCCGCCGAGCAGGTCGGCGAGCGACGCCGGTTGCAGGGGAAATTGTCCGGGGAAACTCGTGGAAACCGTGAAGCCGTGCGCCTGGTAAAATTCCGCGATCGTATTTTCGCCCAGCGTGGAAAGCTCGTCCAGAAAACCGGCGGCGGAAACCTTGCCGCAGACGACCATCGCGCGGCGGACGCCGAGCGATTGCAGGACCTGCGCCAGCGGTTCGCACAATTTCGGCCGCGGCACGCCCATGAGCATCGCGGAGGGCCGCGCGGGATTCAGCAGCGGGCCCAGCAGGTTGAAAATCGTCCGCTGGCCGCGCTCGGCGCAGAGTTTCCGCGCCGGCGAAATGTGCTTGAACGCCGGATGATAATTGGGGGCGAAGAAAAAGGCAAAGTGGTGTTCGCGCAACGAGCGCGCGGCTTCCGCCGGGGTCAAATTAATCGGGATGCCGAGCGCCTCCAAAACGTCCGCGCTGCCGGCTTGCGACGTAATTGCCCGGTTGCCATGCTTGGCCACGGTCACGCCGGCCGCGGCGCACAGGATGGCCGCCGTCGTCGAGATGTTGATGGTACCGAGGCGGTCGCCGCCGGTGCCGACGACGTCGAGGATTTCCCGCGCCCGGGTTTCGGCGTCGAGCGGCGGGGTGATGGATTTGTCGCGCAGGGCGCGGGCGAACGCGGCGATTTCGCCGGGCGTCTCGCCCTTGTTTGCCAGCGCCGTCAGGAAATCGGCCTTGAGGTGCGCCAACACGGATTCATCGGCGAGCCGGTCCACGGCTTGCCGGACCTGTTCGTCGTCCAGCAGTTGCTCGACGACGAGATGTTGGATGAGCTTTGCGAGCACGCGTGGATTTTAGGGTTAAATGTGGCCGGCTCAAACTGAAAGTGCGTGAACTGGCAGGAAAAAGTTCGTAACTTGTGGGGCGCGATTGCGTCTCATTGAGGACAATCCGGCGGCAAAAAAATTATGGCGGCAAAAAAAAGCGGCGGCTGGTGGAAATGGGCAATCAGCGTGTTGATGGTCGGCGCGGTCATTGCGGCGGGCGTCTGGTATTTCAAGCGCGGCAAAAGCGTCGCGCCGCAGTATCAGGCGACGGCGGTGGAACGCGGCGAGGTGATCCAGACCGTGACGGCGACGGGGACGTTGAACCCGGTGGTGAATGTGACGGTCGGCAGCCAGGTTTCCGGCCGCATCAGCAAGCTGTACGTGGATTTCAATTCGGCGGTCAAAGAGGGCGAGATGCTCGCGGAGATTGATCCGTCCACCTACCAGGCCACGCTCGAGCAGGTCACCGCCGACCTGGCGAATGCCCGGGCGAATCTGGAATTGCAACAGGTGCAATTCCAGCGGGCCAGCGAACTCTCCACCAACCGGCTCATCTCCGGCTCCGATTACGACATCGCCCTGTCCTCGCTGCATCAGGCCGAGGCGACGGTGAAAATCAAGCAAGCCTCGCTAAACAATGCGCTGGTGAATCTCGGCTACTGCAAAATTCGTTCGCCCGTGGACGGCGTGGTGATTTCGCGCGCGGTGGAACTCGGGCAGACGGTGGCGTCCAGCTTCAACACGCCGACGATTTTCCAGATCGCGAACGACCTGACCAAGATGCAGATTGATTCCAACGTGGCCGAGGCCGACGTGGGTGGCGTGGAGGAGAAGCAGGACGTGACGTTTCTGGTGGACGCCTATCCGTATCGGACGTTTCGCGGCGTGGTGACCCAGGTGCGGAACGCGCCGACGACCATCAACAACGTCGTCACCTACGACTGCGTCATCGGCGTGAACAACCCGGACTACAAGCTGAAGCCGGGTATGACCGCGAATGTTTCCATCATCATCGCCCAGCGTTCCGACGCGCTGAAAATCCCCAACGGCGCGCTGCGGTTCCGTCTGCCGAAATCGGAGACCGCCGCCGATGCCAAAACCAATGCGCCTGGCGCCACGAACGCGCAAACGGCAATCGCGCCGGCTGCCGGGGGCGACCGTCCGCGCGGCGAAGGGCGTGGCGAAGGGCGGCGCGGCGGGCGGCGCGACGCCGGCGGGAAGCAGAACCTGCACACCGTTTATCTTTTGAAGACGGATGCCGACGGGCACAATCCAACGCTTTCCCCGGTGCAGATCAAGACGGGCATCACCGACGGCATCAATACGGAGGTGCTGGAAGGCCTGAACGAAGGCGACCAGGTGGTCACCGGCATCGTTTCCACCGGGGCGCAAACCCCGGGCGCCACCACGAACCCGTTTGGCGGGGGAATGCCCCGAATGCGCTGATACCAATTCGCGGAGAACTTTCGTGCAGACCCATCCTGTCATCCAGCTGGTCGAATTGAGCAAGACGTATCACACCGGCGAAGTGGACGTGCATGCCGTGCGCGGCGTCTCGCTGGAGATCTTGCCCGGCGAATTCGTGGCGGTGATGGGTTCGAGCGGCTCCGGCAAGTCCACCTTGATGAACACCATCGGCTGCCTGGACCGGCCGACGAGCGGGAGCTACCGGCTCGATGGCATTGACGTTTCCACGCTTGACCGCGATGCGCTCGCCGACATCCGCAACGAAAAAATCGGCTTTGTTTTTCAAGGCTTCAACCTGCTCGCGCGCACGTCCGCCCTGGAGAATGTCGAGATGCCGATGCTTTACAACCGCCAGCGCCTGCCGGCCAACGAGCAGCGCGAGAGCGCCCTGCAAGCACTCGAACTGTGCGGCCTCGGCGACCGCGCGGATCATCATCCCAGCCAGCTTTCCGGCGGCCAGCAGCAGCGCGTGGCCATCGCCCGCGCGCTCGTGAACCGTCCGGCGCTGCTGCTCGCGGACGAGCCCACCGGCAACCTCGACACGCAGACGAGCATCGAGATCATGGGCGTGTTCCAGAAACTGAACGACCAGGGCATCAGCATTGTCATGGTGACGCACGAGCTGGACATCGCGCGCTACACGAAACGCAACCTGATCATGCGCGATGGAAAAATCATCAGCGACCAGCAGGTGGGGAACCGGCTCGTCGCGGAAACCGAATTGAGCCGCCTGCGCGCAGCCCAGCAGGCGGTGAAGCTCGCATGAGAATCCTGGCGACCATCCGGCTGGCGCTGCGCGCGTTGCGGCGGAACAAAATGCGTTCCGTGCTGACCATGCTTGGCATCATCATCGGCGTCGGCTCGGTCATCGCCGCCGTCAGCATTACCACGGGCGCGACCAAGCAGGTGGAGGACAAGGTCGCAAGCCTTGGCCAGAATGTGATCACGGTCTTTTCCGGCAGTTTTACCGGCGGCGGGATGCGCGGCGGCTGGGGCAGTTCGCCGACGCTCACGGTGGGTGACGCACTCGCCATCGCCGGGGTGCCCGGCGTCGTGGCCGTGAGCCCGGAAGTGCGCGACCGCAACCAGATTCTTGCCAACGGCCTCAATTGGAACACCCTGATTCTGGGCGAGTCGCCGGACTACCCGCAGATCCGCAACTGGAACATGGCCCGCGGCTCGATGTTCGCCGATGCGGACGTGCGCAGCGTCGGCAAGGTCGCGGTCATCGGCAAGACCGTCGCCGACCAGCTTTTTCCGGACAGCGATCCGGTCGGCCAGACGTTGCGCATCCGGGACATCCCGTTCAAAATCGTTGGCGTGCTCGAGGCCAAGGGGTTTAATTTGTTCGGGCAGGACCAGGACGACACGGTCATCATTCCCTACACCAGCCACATGAAACGCGTCTCGCGCCGCAACTTTGTCAATTCCATCCAGGTGCAGGCGGCCAGCGCCGAGGCCATCACCAAAGTCCAGCAGGCCATCACGGACACGTTGACCCCGCGCCATCACAGCCTGGAACCGGATTTCACCGTGCGCACGCAATTGGAACTGGCCCAGGCCATGACCGCCACGGCCAAGGTCATGTCCGTTTTGCTTGCGGCCATCGCCAGCGTTTCGCTCATCGTCGGCGGCATCGGCATCATGAACATCATGCTCGTCAGCGTCACCGAACGGACGCGGGAAATCGGCATCCGGATGGCGGTCGGCGCGCGGGGCGGAGATATTCTGGTGCAATTTTTGGTGGAGGCGGTCACCTTGAGCCTGATCGGCGGATTGATCGGCATCGGCCTGGGCATCGGTGCTTCGCAAATCGTCTCGTCCATCACGGACTGGCCGACGCTCACGCCGGTCTCTTGGATTGTCATCGCTTCCCTTTCCAGCGGCGTGGTTGGCATCGTGTCCGGATTTTATCCCGCCTGGAAAGCCTCGAAACTCGACCCCATCGAGGCGTTGCGCTACGAGTGAAGAAACATTCAACATTCAGGATTCAACCGGCAACGCCTAATGGCCCCGGCCGCGGGCGCGGGCGCGACGGGTTGATTGGCGGTTCGACGTTGCAGGTTGAAGGTTCCCCCATTTCCATTTCGTCCGATGACCACGGAAATTCTTTTCACCCACACGCCTGGCTTGTTTGAGGCCGCCGTAAAGCGCGCGGCGGGATTGCTTCGCGCCGGCGAAGTCGTCGCCTTGCCGACGGAAACCGTTTACGGCCTCGCCGCCAATGCGCTGGATGAAACGGCCGTCGCCAAAATTTTCCAGATCAAGGGCCGGCCGGCGGACAATCCCATCATCGTCCATGTCGCCAGCATTGAAATGGCCCGGGCCTGCGTGGCCCATTGGCCGGAACGGGCGGGGAAATTGGCCCGGGCGTTCTGGCCCGGCCCGCTGACGCTCGTGCTGCCGCGCGCGAAGGAAATTTCCGACCTCGTGACCGCGGGCGGTGCGACCGTCGGTGTGCGCTGGCCCGGCCATCCGTTCATTCAGGCGGTGATTCGCGAGTGCGGTTTTCCGCTCGCCGCGCCCAGTGCGAATTTGTCCAACCGTGTTTCGCCCACCAATGCCGGACATGTCCGCGCCCAACTGGCGGCAAAAATTCCCCTGATCGTGGACGGCGGCCAGTCGCAGGTGGGCATCGAATCCACGGTGCTGGATTTGACGGTTTCGCCGCCGCGCATTTTGCGCCCGGGCAGGATTCATGGGGAATCCCTGACGGCGGTTTGCGGCGAAGTTGAGAGTGCAGAATCCGGAACCCGGGGTTCAGCAACTGCTTTGCGCAGCCCGGGTCTCCTGCGGAAACACTACTCCCCCAAGGCAAAATTATTGGTGCTGGATTGGAAGGATGATGCCGATTTGAAATTCCAAATTCAAAATTCACAATTCAAAATGGCCGGGTGCTTTGTCATCGCGCACACGAAAATCCCCGCGGGCGGGTGCTTTGCCGACGTGAGCGTGATGCCGCACGACGGGGAGGCGTTTGCGCGGGCGCTTTACGCCGAACTGCATCGCTGTGACGCGGCGAGCGCGGAGTTGATTGTCGTCGAAGCTCCGCCGGAATCGGCGGAATGGTCGGGCATCGCGGACCGGCTGCGGCGCGCGGCGGCCTGAATCCAGGCGCTCACTTCCAGCGGTCGCGGTCGGTCAGGAACAGCCGGTCGGGCAAAAATCCGGTTGGCGCGTGGCGCAGGCTGAAACTGTCCGGGATCTTGTTTTTGACCACCGAGTCCACGACGAAGTTGCCCCAGCTGAAGTCGTGCGTCTGCACCCAGTCGGAGACGAATCTTCCATCCATCGTCTGAGGCGTGAGGTAGAGGGCCTGGACCGGTTTCAAATAATCGGAGATGGCGAAAAATTCGGTCTTGGCATCGAGTGAAAGCCAGACGCACTGGCGGTTGCCATACCAGGCGACCGCCCACGGCACGTCGCTCATCATCAGTTCCTCCGGCTTCATCCAGTTCGCGGTCTGCTGGAGTTCCGGCGGAAAATATGGCGGATAAACCACGGGCACGGTTTGGGGCGGCAACAGCGTGAACGCCAGCGGCAGGCCGCACAAGGCCACAAAACCGGCGATGACGGCGTAACGCAATTGAATCAGCGGCAGCGTCATTTGATCCAGCAAGGTGAAGAAAAAACTCGCGCCAAAGACGAACACCAGCGGCACGAGGAGCACCAGCAGGTTTTCGGAATTGATCTCCGGCGATTGCTCCGAAAGTTGCGTGCGCCCCAGCGCTTGCACCAGGATGAAAACGGGCAGGCACATCAGCACGAAATAGCGCAGGCGCCGCGCGCCCGTGCTGCGGAAGCCCAGAAACAATCCGGCAAAAAACAGCCCGCCCGCCCAGGTCGCGCCGGATTTCAGCAGGTCGCCGGTTAAATTTCCGCGCAGGTAACCGAACAGTTTTTGCACATAGAGCGTGAGCCACATGGCGTGGGTGAGATCGGGATGCAGGGAGCGCTGCAGTTGGAACCGGGGAAACAAGTACGTCCCCTCGACCACCGCATAGCCCGCCGTGCCGAAGACCGTGCCGCTCACGGCTTCGTTGCGGATGATCCACGGCGCCAGCACCAGCGCGAAGGCGGCCAGCGCCGCGAGCAGGTTCAGCAATTTTTTTGGTCCGCTGAACCAGAGCAGGAACATGGCGACCGGGATGATGGTCCAGCCGAAGCCGTACCGCGTCAACGCGCCGATGCCGGTCAAAAGGCCCGCCGCCACCGCCAGGCCAAGCAGCCCGCCGGCCCGCGGGGCCGGTTCCCGCGCGCCGCGCTCGATTTCCAGCAGCAGCAGCGCAAGCCCCAAAAAGATCACCAGCAGCAGCATCGTGGACAGGCCGGAAACGCTGAAGCGCCAGAACAGTTCGCAGACCAGCACCAGGATGGCCGAAAGCCAGGCGACGTTCGAATCAAACAGTTTTTTGGCGAGAAAAAACGTCAGCACCACGACGATGAGCAAAAGCGATTCGTTGAACAGGGCGATTAGAAAATCCGGCTGGTAGCGCCAGAAACTTCCGTTGTTGGCCCAAAACGTGCCCTTGAGATTCACGGGGTAATTGAATGGCAGCACCTTCATCAATCCCGCCAGCAGCAGCGGATACACCGGCGGATTCGCCAAGTCGGGGTGCGCCGTCCGGATTCGCGCAAAGTCGGGGGTGCCGTTGGTCAGCGCCACCGGGATGCTGGGCTCGTTATGCTGCTGCACGAGGTACAGGCTGAACGGCCGGATGAACAGCGTCGTGTAACCCCTGCCCTCGGAAAGGTTGCGCGCCAGTTGCGCCGCATCCATGGCTTCCGGCGCGGCCAGGTTGCGATAAGCCCGGATGTTGTAGAGAAACGCCAGCGCGACCACGGCCATCGCCAGCGCGAAGATCCGCAGGTAACGCGAGCCTGCCCCCACCTCCAGCATGTGGATCAACCTCTGAATCAATTCGGTCAGCGGCATAAATCAAAACCCTTCCAGATGATACGCGTGCAGCTTGCGGTGAAACGTCCGCCGGCTCATGCCGATTTTTTTTGCGGCCCGCGTCCGGTTGCCGTCGGTTTCTTTCAGCGCGCGCAGGACCAATTGTTTCTCGGCTTCCTTAACCGTCAAATCATTTCGCTGCAATAATGGCGCCTCCGCCGCCCGCCCGCCGCGCACCGAGAGCGGCAGGTCGCGCGCGGAAATCTTTTCCCCCCGGCACAGGACCACCGCATGCTCGATGGCCGTCCGCAGTTCGCGCACGTTGCCCGGCCACGGATGATGCATCAGCAGCTGGAGCGCGTCCCCCGTGAAATCGTTCACCGTCTTGCCGTTTTCGGCGGCGAACTCGCGCAAAAACCTCTGCGCCAGCAGCGGAATGTCCCCCGCCCGCTCGCGCAGCGGCGGCAGATTGATTTCCACGACCCGCAGCCGGAAAAACAGGTCTTCACGGAACTTTCCCGCCGCGACCTGGGCTTCCAGATTCTTGTTCGTCGCGGCGATCAACCGCACGTCCGCGCTCAACGTCTTGTTCGAGCCAACCCGCTCAAAGGTCCGTTCCCCCAGGAACCGCAGCAGCTTCACCTGGATGGTCGCGTCAATCTCGCCGATCTCGTCGAGAAACAGCGTGCCGCCCTGCGCCTGTTCAAACCGGCCGACGCGCCGCTCGTGCGCGCCGGTGAACGCGCCCCGCTCGTGGCCGAACAATTCGCTTTCCAGCAGGGTCGCCGACAGGGCCGCGCAGTGCACCGTGACCATCGGCTGTTTTGCCCGCGGACTCAGCTGATGGATCGCCTTGGCGATGATTTCCTTGCCGGTGCCGCTTTCGCCGCCGAGCAGGATCGTCGCCCGCGTCGGCGCCACCTGCTGGACGATTTCAAAAATCTCCTGCATCACCGGCGTTTCGCCGATGACGTTTTCCAGGCCGAACCGGGAATCCAACTGCTGGCGCAGCGAAATATTTTCCACCTCTAGATGCTGCTGCTTCAGCGCGCGTGCGATGCGCATCTCCAGTTCGTCGATCTGCAGGCGGCCCTTGGCGATGTAATCGTCCGCGCCGCGTTTCATTGCGTCCACCGCGAGTTCCTCCGAACCATACGCCGTCATCAAAATGCAGATTGGCGGTTTCGACAATGATTTTGCCCGCGCGATCAGTTTCATGCCGTCCTCGTTCGGCAGCCGGAAGTCGGTGAGCATGACGTCGAAGTTCTCGCTCTCCAGCAGGCTCATCGCCGCCTGCGCGTCCTCGGCGAGGTACACATCGTAACGCTCCTCCAGCGCGGCGCGCAGCCCGTCGCGCGTTGGCTTCTCATCGTCCACAATCAGCAAGGTCGGTTTTTCAGCCATAATGTTTCACCGCGGTTGGCCACGGATGGCCACGGATGGAAAAGTGACAGGAAAAATCTTGACGCGAATTGCGCGAATTTTCGCCAATCAAGTTTGCGTTAACTGGCTCAATTCGTATCAAAAATGCCCCCCGTCTGTGTTTATCTGTGTCCATCCGTGATCGATTGGTTTTGTGTTTTGTCTTCCAGCAATCTTGGCTTGCGCTCGTGTAACGGCAGCCAGACTCTAAAAATCGTGCCGCGTCCCACGTGGCTTTCCAGTTCAATCCGCCCGCCGTGCGCCCGCACGATGCGCTGCACAATCATCAGGCCGAGGCCGCTGCCTTTTTTCTTGGTCGTGTAAAATGGTTCAAAGATGCGGTTGATCTGTTCCTGCGGAATGCCGCCGCCCGTGTCGCCCACGCTCATCCAGACGCCGTCGTCGTTTTCGCCGGTCTGCAGCGTCAACTCGCCGCCCCGGGTCATCGCCTGCATCGCGTTTTTGATGAGGTTCACCAAGGTCTGCTGCATCTGCATCCCGTCCAGCGGCGCCGCCGCCAGCCGCCGCGCCAGCTTCGTCGCCACCGTGATGCCGCGATTTTCCAGTTCCGGCCGCAACAGTTCCAGGGTTTTCTCAACCACGTCGTTGAGCGAATCCGGCTTGAGCTGCGGCGGCACGGGCCGGATGGCCTGGAGAAACTGCGTGATGATGTAATCCAGCCGGTTGATCTCGCCCTTGGCCACGTCGAGATATTGCTCCAGTTTGCCGGAAATTTCCGGCACGTCCGCCTCGCCGACCAGAGGCTGCGAACGCGGACGCGAAACCGGTTTTGAACCCAACGCGCCCGACTTGAGTTTTTTCACCTCGCGTTCCATGAGCTGCAGATGGATGTGCAGCGCGTTGAGCGGATTGCCAATCTCGTGCGCGACGCTCGCGGCGAGCAAGGTCAAAGCCTGCACGCGCTCGCTCTCGATGGCTTCAAAGGTTTTCTGCCGCGCCTCGGTCGCGTCGTGCAGGATCAGCGCGACGCCGGTGCTGCCTCTTTTGTCGCCGTCAAGCGGCGCGGCGTAGAGCCGGAGAAAACGCGGACGCGGATAATGCACCTCAAATTCCAGGCGCGTGACGTGTGCGCCGCCTTCGTGGTCGAAGCGCGAAATTTTTTCCCAGTCCAGTTCCGGCAGAAAGCGCGCGACCGGCTCGCCCTCGTCGCCCGGCTGCAGCCCGAGCAGGCTCGTGACGGCCTGGTTGAAATAAACAATGCCGCCCTGCTCGTCCGCCACGAGCACCCCGTCCTCAATCGTGTTGAACAGCGTTTCGAGAAAACTGCGCTCGCGCGCGAGCCGCTGGACGACTGTCTGCAAGCCTTCCGCATCCAGCCGCCCGATGCGGCCAAGCACTTTGTCGAGAAAACTGGATTTGGTTGCAGCCATTGAATGAAATCGAGATTCCAGAGCGACAAGTTGGCACAATCATGAAATTCGTCAAGCCAAATGTAAGTGTTCTGGTGGCACAGTGAAAATGGGGGCACGTAGGGCGGGCAGTCCTGCCCGCCTCAAGTTTCGAACCTGTGGGAAAATATCACCGACCGCAAGGAGTCTCAAAGCCGTAATTTGACAACCGTATCATTTTTGATACACTGCCTGACAGATGAAAGCTGAACGCCCGCTCAACGTCGTCTTTTTCAAGACCGAGACGGGCAATGAGCCGGTGCGGGAATGGCTGAAAGGATTGTCCAAAGAAGACTGCAAAGTCATCGGCACGGACATTCTGACGGTGCAGTATGCGTGGCCGGTCGGCAAGCCGCTGGTGGACAATTTGGGTGACGGCATTTGGGAAGTGCGTTCACGGCTGGAAAATCGGATTGCGCGGACGCTGTTCGCGGTGGTGGATCAGGAAATCGTGCTGTTGCATGGGTTCATCAAGAAAACGCAACGGACACCGCCTGACGAGCTGACCTTGGCAAAGAAACGATGGAAACAATATATTTTATGAGCAAAAAAAATCACCGTGGCAGCGACTTCCGGGATTTCCTGGCTGAACAAGGCGTCTTGGGTGAAGTCGAAGCCCGCGCGCTGAAACAGGCATTGAGCCTCCAATTGGATCACCTCTTGAAAGAGCAGGAACTGACCAAGACGCAGATGGCCACGCGGATGAAAACCAGCCGGGCGGCGGTGGACCGTTTGCTGGATGCGTCCAACTCCTCGGTCACACTGAACACGCTGGGCAAGGCCGCGCGCGCCCTGGGCCGCAAAGTGAAGATTGAATTGGTGCCGGCGTAGACCAATAATGCACGACTGCATTTGATTATTGCGGTGACCGGTGGATACGATGAGGACTTGCTGGCAAAGGAAAAGCCGTTCGGCATTGAGATTATCCGCCCGGCGCAATTTTTGAAACTGGTCAAAGGCTGACGCCCGCACAAAAGGTCGAGTTGCGAAATCTCACCGTCGTTTCTGCATTCGTTCCGCCTCGGCGACTAGCTTACTCAGGGAAAAACCCAGGGCACTGGCGATTGCCCTGGCCGTGTCGAGATTGGGGCTGCGTTCCCCGCGTTCCAGCAGGCCGACGTAAGTCTGGTGCAGGCCCGACATTTCCGCCAACGCCGCCCGGCTCAACTTCCGCTTTTCGCGGTGCTGCTTGATCACCTGTGAAAAAGCGTCGGACAGGACTGGTTGGGCTTGAGCCATCCGTTTCAAGATGGCGTTTCCGAAGCGGTGCAAGCATAAGACACTTGTCTTGATTTCTGGGTGATAAAATGCCAGCCTGGTTCAAGTCCCGGGCTTGACAAGGGCGTTGATCAGAATGAATTTGATCCGGATCACACCGGCTGCTGTCCCAGATGGAACCTCATGAGAACAAAGATTCTGCTGCTCTTCGCTTTGACGCTGGTGCCAGCGCTACTCCGTGCGCAGCCGGTCATCACCGGCCAGCCGGTTGATCAAACAGTCATCTTGGGCGGCAGTGCGACCTTCAGCGTCACGGCCACCGATGTCGGTCCGCTCACGTACCAATGGCAGTTGAACGGCACGAACTTACCAAAAAGTTTAGTAACCATCGTGGCAGGAAACGGGAGTACAAATTATTCAGGGGATGGAGGCGCGGCCACCAATGCCGGAATCGGTCGTCCCGAGGGGTTGAGCTTTGATGCCATCGGCAATATGTATGTCGCTGAATATTTAAACAACCGCATCCGCAAGGTAGACACGAACGGCATAATAACCACTGTGGCGGGCAATGGCGGCCCAAATTTTGCCGGAGACGGCGGTGCGGCCACAACCGCCAGTCTCAACCCGGACGGGGTGACTTCGGATCCATCGGGCAATTTATACATTGCAGACTATAAGAATAACCGCATTCGTTTCGTGAACACGAATGGCATCATCACCACTGTAGCCGGCAATGGCCGGACAGGCTTTTTGAGGGACGGATACCAAGCCACCAACAATCCGTATTCCAGCATTTATCAGCCGGCAGGAATGGCTTTAGGAAACGGAGGTGTTTGGTACATTGCAGATGAATGGAACACTCGAATCCGAAAGATTGCC
>Ga0302322_100002522_pt1 | contig 15466 bp, 12 predicted proteins | sample Fen_T0_2_FD_203757 | JGI IMG/M metagenome (GOLD analysis project Ga0302322, IMG submission 203757) | Peat permafrost microbial communities from Stordalen Mire near Abisko, Sweden - Fen_T0_2 | ecosystem: Environmental > Terrestrial > Soil > Wetlands > Permafrost | place: Sweden: Abisko... | reverse complement strand
ACGAACGCATTCACCTGAGACGCGGAGACGGCATCGCCAACCTCGCCATGTCTGCCTTGCTGGTGGTGCAGTGGTTCAACCCGCTGGTGCACTGGGCCTCGCGCGCCCTGTGCAGCGACCAGGAATGCGCCTGCGATGCACTCATCATTCACCGCCACCCCGCATCCCTCAAGACCTACACCGAAGCGCTCCTGAAAAGTCTGCCCGAAACCACGCAGCATCTTCCGCTGGTATGCCGCTGGCTGGCCTACCACCCCACCGTCGAAAGGATTTCCATGTTGAGACAACATCGCGACTTGCGTCGCAGCGTCAAATTGCTGGCTGCCTTGTTTGTGGCCGGCCTTTCGCTCACCAGTGCCATCGTCTATGCGGTACGCCCGGCTACCGTCGTGGTCGCCGATGGGCCGCCGCCGGTACCCGTTGTACCTGCCGTTTCTGCGGCAAAGCCGGCTCCGCCGTCGGCACCGCTCGCACCCGCTTCACAGCCCGTCCCGCCGGTGCCACCCGCTGCTGCGGTTCCGGCACCGGTCGCAGTGGCGCCCGCCACACCCGCAGCGCCTGCCGCGCCATCCATCGTTGCGCGCGCGGCGCAGGAAGCGGCGGGCGATTCGGAAGACGCGGCCGCTGCCAGGCAGCAATACCGCGTAAACGTAAAAATGACTCGCGTCTCGACCAACGGCGATACGCCACCCAACACCTCGCGCAAGAGCGGCGAATTTGCCATCGTCTTGCAGGAGCGGGCCAAGATGGTTGCGGACGGCCTCCTCGGCGATATTAGACTGACCATGACGGCCACCCAGTCCGGCGAAAACATCCTGCTCAGCACCGTGATTGAATCGGGTGCCGAGCGCAAGGTGATCGGCAAACCTTCCATATTGGTGCCACCGGGCAAGCGCGGCGCCATTGAAATTGGCAGCGATAGCGGTACCGGGCCGACCGACGTGACCTTGCTGGAAGTGACCGTTGATCCCATCACGGCCGAGCAGGCGGAATCGCTTCGCGCAAACACGCGCATTGCCAAAGCCAAATTGCCGACCATAATTTGTCGCGCCGATGATGCAATCATTGCCGAAGCGTTGAATGCCATGCGAACGCCCGGTACGCCGCCCTTGTCGATTCGACGCGAAGGCGATCGCATCAGGATAGTTGCCGATGCCCTGTCCTCCGCCCAGGCAGCGGAAGCAATGCGCCTGATCGCGCAATCCTGCAACAGGGAAAACCAAAGTTGAACTGATTGCGCCCATTGCCCCGGCGTCGGCATGCCCGCGGTCGAATTCGAAGCGACCGTCGGGCTGCGGTGCCCGGCCGCTTCCGCGTCGATCTAGCCGACAACTCCCTTCCGCACCAGCTGCCGTCTAAAAACGCGGGGTAATGCGAAGCTCGCCGAACGGCGTCGGCGCCCTTTTTTCGAAGTCAGGCTGCGTGCCGCCGAGCTTTCGTTTCGCCGCAATTACCTCATCGAGGAAGGCCGCCGCCGCACGTCGGTCGGTGTCTTCCATTTCATAATGCGTCTTGACGTAAGGGGTCGGATCGGCCAGCAGATCGACTCCGGAGGGCTGCAGCTTGGCGCTCGTCATGGCCGTGTCGACCACGCCGACCTGCCGCTCGAACAAATGCAGGAACTGGCGAAAACGCGCCCAACGCTGCCGCAGCCATCCGTCCTTGTCGGGTTCACCGTCCGCCGGGGGATGGAATGACGCCGCAATCACCTGTCCTGCCCGCGCACCGCTGCCGGCCATCATCTCGATCGCCTTGGTACCCATGTTGAGATTAAGGCCGCCTTCCGATTCGGTGTGCCGCACGGTGGCCACGCGATCCTTGGTGCCGGGGGCGGCGCGCTGCAAGGTGTCGCGCCAGTTCTGCATGGTATTCACCAGCGTCAACAGGAACGAAACCGCGCCGGCCAAGCCGGTGCCCTCCACGCGGTAACTCTCCGCCCGCGTGGCATCGCCCCGCTCGCCGAATTTCACGCGGCGCTCGGCGAAAGCGTCGCCGGCCTGCGACTCGGGAAGATCCGGCCGCAGGTTGATCGCGAAGGTCGGCCACTGCGGCAAGGCCGCGTCGAACATGTGCACCGGAAGATTGCTGCAAACGCCGCCGTCGGTGAATAGCACCGGCTCGACGTACTGCGCGTAGTCGTCGCGTTCTTTGGGCTTGGTGGAAGGAATCAGGCGAAGATTGATGCGATAGAAGCGCATGGCAGACAGGAGGATCGGAAAGGAAAGCGACATCCGCACCGCCAGGATCACCGGAAAATCGTCCGCCGTCGGCATCGGCAGCAGCCTGCGGAGGTGCCCGCCGTCGTCGAAGCGGCTGGCCATTTCGTCCGACTTGCGGTCGTCCTCGACTCGATCCTTGCGCGGTGGCGCGGAATTCTTCACCATCCAGCGCACAGCCTGCTCCGGCAGGTAGCCGCGTAATTCCTCGGGGTCGAAATAAAACCGATAGTCTTCGATCGGCAGCGTGAAGGGCCGGCCCGCGCTCGAACAGGTCGTCATCAGGCGCAGGCGTACGCCCGGTGAATCCGGCGTTTCCGCGAAGGGGAGCTTTTGCAGGTCGCCGAACGTAAGCGGTTCGTCCGCGGTCTTGCCGGAGAGGTCCTGGAACAGGTCGTAGAGCCATTCGGTCAACGCCGGCTCGCCGCCCGAAGCACCCGGCTCGCTCATGCCGGTGACCAGCCCGAAGTGTTGTGCCGCCAGCGCCTTGTCCAGACGCACGAGCGCCGACACCACCGGAATGGCGAACGGTATTGCCAGCGCGAAAATCGACACAACGAACGCAACCAGCAGCTCGCCGGCGGCGCGCAGCCAATCGACCGCGCTGCCGTGCCAGCCGCTCGCCGCGATATCGTGGACCGTGGCGTACACCGCCAGCGCCGCCAGCAGCAACCCCAGCAACGCGCTGAGCGGAAAACTCTTCACCAGGCCGATGCAAACGGCCCAGATGCGGCCGGGCGCGCTGTTGCGGTTGAGGGCGCCGATGAAGGCATTGAAAATCGGCCGTGAGAGTCCGGACGGCGCAAACAGGCGCAGCAGGCGCGAGTTGCCGGTCTTGTCATCCTTCTCCATCAATTCCTTGTGCAACCCGTCCAGGCGCACAAATCCCTTGTCCGGATCCTTGGGATGCGTTTGCCGATAGTATTCGGCGGCAGCCGCTCCGGCGGCGGCGATGGCACCGGCCGAGGCGCCGCCGATGTTGCGGAAGCGGTAGGTTTTCGACAAGGCCGAGATGGCGCGCGGATAAACCACCCCGCTGGTGATGCCGCCCTTCATCACCAGGTCGCAAAAAATCCGCCCCAGATCCTGCCCGACACCCGTTTGCGGCGACACGTCGCCCGGCGTTTTCTCGTCCACGGTGTACTCTCCCCTGAGTAGAAATGCGTTTGCGGCCGCGCCGCCGCAATGGCGGCGACGCAAAGCTCATTTATATACTTTGCCGGCGCATTTGGCTCCTACCTGGTCGGGTAGGACTTTTCGCCCGCCGGCGATTTCGCATCGTACGCTTCGGCTTGGGCTACCATTGGCTTACGTCCTATTCGCCGCCCGCCCCATGTCGAACACCATTCCCGCGATGAAACCGCGAAACGGCCTTACCTTGCCGCAACTCGGCCTCGGCACCTGGCGCATGGGCGAATCGCACGCGGCGCGGGCCAATGAAGTGCGCGTGTTGCGCCACGCCATCGAGCGCGGCGTCACATTGATCGACACGGCCGAGATGTACGGCGAAGGCGGCGCCGAGGAGGTGGTCGGCGAAGCGATTCGCGGGCAGCGGGACGGCATCACGGTAGTGAGCAAAGTCTATCCCTGGAATGCCTCGCGGCGCGGCACGCTGGCGGCGTGCGAGGCAAGTCTCAAGCGCCTCGGCATCGACGTGCTCGACCTGTATTTATTGCACTGGCGCGGCGATCATCCCTTGGCCGATACCGTCGCCGCCTTCGAGCAACTGCGGCAAGACGGCAAAATTCGCAGCTGGGGTGTCTCCAATTTCGATACCGCCGATATGAAGGAGCTCGCCGCCACTGCCGGCGGCGAGCACTGTGTGGTCGACCAGGTCTATTACAACCTGGCGATGCGCTGGCCCGAAGCGACGCTGCTGCCGCTGCAGCGCGCACTAGGCATCGCCACCATGGCATATTCACCGCTCGACCAGGGCCGGCTGCTGAAGCACGCCGCGCTGAAGTACATCGGCAACAAGCACGCAGCGACCGCCGCGCAGGTGGCGCTGGCATGGCTATTGTCGTTCGACGATGTCTGCGTGATACCGAAAAGTGCGCGCATCGAAGGCGTGGACGAAATTCTCGGCGCCGTGCAAGTGCGTTTCGACGACGAGGATCGCGCCGCACTGCAACAGGCTTTCCCGCCGCCGCGCGCCAATGCGCGCATGCAGACGACCTAGTTCCCTGGTCGGGAGCCGACCATATCCTCAGGCTGCACCCAGCGGTCGAAGTCGGCCGCGCCGACATACCCCAGCGTCAGCGCCGCCTCGCGCAAGGTGCTGCCGTCGTGGTGCGCACGTTTGGCGATTTCTGCAGCGCGGTCATAACCAATGTGCGGCACCAGCGCGGTCACCAGCATCAGCGATCGCGACAGCAATTCGGCGATGCGCTGCGGGTTGGCCTCGATGCCACGCGCGCAATGCAGATCGAAGCTCTCCATGCCGTCGGAAAGCAGCCGCACGCTCTGCAGGAAGTTGTGGATGATGAGCGGCTTGTATACATTGAGTTCGAAATTACCGGCCGCACCACCCATGCCGACGGCGACGTCGTTGGCCATCACCTGGTAGCAGGCCATGGTCAGGGCCTCGCACTGGGTCGGGTTGACCTTGCCGGGCATGATCGAGCTGCCCGGCTCGTTTTCGGGAATGCTGAGTTCGCCCAATCCCGAGCGTGGTCCCGAGGCCAGCCAGCGCACATCGTTGGCGATCTTGTGGAGCGCCACCGCCAGCGTCTTCAGCGCGCCGTGCGCGGCCACCATGCCGTCGTTGCCGGCGAGTGCGGCAAATTTGTTGGCGGCGATTACGAAGGGAATGCCGCATTCGCGAGCGAGTTCGGCGGCGACACGATCACCAAATTCCGCATGTGTGTTCAGGCCGGTACCGACCGCCGTGCCGCCGATGGCGAGCGGATACACGGATGAAAGCGCCGCCCGGAGGATTGCTTCGGCGAAATCGAGCTGCGCCACGTAACCGGAAAACTCCTGGCCCAGCGTGAGCGGGGTGGCGTCCTGCAGATGGGTACGGCCGATCTTGACGATGTCGCGAAACTCGCCGGCCTTGGCATGGAGTGTGGCGCGCAATCGCGCCAGCGCCGGCAGCAGTGCGCGCTCGATACCGAACGCGGCAGCGACGTGCATCGCGGTGGGAAAAACATCGTTCGACGACTGGCCGAGATTGACCTCGTCGTTGGGATGTACCAGGCGCTTCACGCCGCGCTCGCCGCCCAGCAACTCGGAGGCGCGATTGGCCAGCACTTCGTTCACGTTCATATTGCTTTGCGTGCCGGAGCCGGTCTGCCATACCGACAGCGGGAATTCCTGCGGATGGCGGCCCGCCAGCACCTCATCGGCGGCCTCGACGATGGCGCCGGACTTCGTCTCCGGCAGCAGGCCGAGTTCGCGATTTACCGTTGCCGCCGCACGCTTCACCGCCACCAGCGCCCGCACGACCTCTTCGGGCATGCGCTCGGTGGAGATGTGGAAGTGTTGCAGCGAGCGCTGCGTCTGTGCCCCCCACAGGCGCGCAGCCGGCACCTCGATCGGACCGAAAGTGTCGCGCTCCACGCGCATGGGTTCAACTGCGTTCGATTTCGTGTTCATATCGGAACATCATAGTCCGTCGACCGCCAGCACGTTGGCGATTTCGGCTGCGAGCATATTGCGCAGTATCTTTTCGCGCACGCCAGCGGGCCGCTCGAGGCCCATGCGCGCGAGACAAGGCATGACCCGCTGCGAAACGGCTGCCGGCCACAATCCGGCCAGTACCGCCAGCGCCTTGCCGGCCGGACGCGCCGTGCGCACCTGCAGGCGCCGCAACGCCTTGGCGAGCACGATTTCCTCGGCGGTGAATTCACTGCCGAACGGAAATTCGGCGAACAGGCCCTGTTTTCGAAACGGCGCCAGCCGCCTTTCCAACGCTTCGGGGGTGTTGTCGCGGTGCGCCTCGGCAATACGATAATCCCGGTCGATCTTGCCGGCCGCCTTGGCCTGCTGCAGCAGCCCCTCCTGGAAGCGCGAATCGGCGATATTGAGTAGCGCCGCGACGATTTCGTGATCGACCTTGCCGCGCAGGTCGGCCACTCCATACTCGCTGACGACGATGTCGCGCAGGTGGCGCGGGATGGTGGTGTGGCCGTAATTCCAGACGATATTCGAGGTGGTCTCGCCGGCACGGCTGCGGGTGCTGCGCACGGCGAGGATGGAGCGCGCGCCCGGCAGCGCGTGCGCCATCGCCACGAAGTTGTACTGGCCGCCCACACCACTGACGACGCTGCCGTTTTCGAGACCGTCGGAAACCGCCGCGCCGAGCAAGGTCACCATCATGGTGGTGTTGATGAAGCGCGCGTCGCCGCGTTGCAGGATTTTCAGTTCCTGGTCGGCGCCGTAGAGCTGGTTGATGTAGGCAACACCGGTCATATTGAAGCGGCCGCGCTCGGCGTCGGGCATGTCGGCGAGCGCCGCATAAAACGCTTTCGGGCCGATGAAAAATCCGCCGTGCAGCAAGACGCCGTGGCGCAGGCGCGGCGCGAGGCAATGCGCCAGCAGCGCGGCGCGGGCGGCGGGATCGGCCAGGTTCGCGCTGTAGCGCGTGCCGTCCGCGGCCTGCAATTGTCCCCCGGCAAAACTCACACCGTCGCGAAACAGGCCGGCCTTTTGCAGGGCCGCGAATTCGTTTGCATCGAGGATCGGGCCCAGTCCGCACTCCAGCAACCAATCGAAATATCCAGCGTCGATGTCTTCGCCGATACGGCCGCGATTCAGTCCGCGCTGGATCGCCGCGTGTGCGTACACGCGCCGCGTGAGAATACCGTGCCGGTACAGATCGAGGAATCCATCGATGAACATTTCGCTGCATGCATAGAGGCCACGCTCGAACGGGGCCAGCGTGCCGCCCAATGCCCCGATCGCGCCATATCGTTCGACGCCGAACGCGTCGAGGGCGCGCAGGTAAGCGGCGTTGTCCTGCTGGCGCAGCAACAAACCGCTTACCACCGCGTCGCCCAATTCGCCGATGCCCAACTGCAGCGTGCCGCCGTCCTTGACGAGGGCGCTGGCATGCAGGCCGATGGCGTGTTCGACCGTGCCGATCGGCAGATTGGGGGGTGCGTACAGGTCGTAGCGACAGTCGCGGTCTTCGACGATGAAATCGAAGACGCCGGCGTCGACCACGGCGTCGCCGAGCATGAACGGCAATTGCGGATGCACGGCGGCGATGGTGACCATCGGCCGGCCGCTCGCGCGCATGTCGTCGAGGTGCGGCAGCAAATCGACGGTGATATCGGTATTGCAGCTCAGGCTGTATTCGCTTCGGCCATCGACGACACGGCAGGCGACCATTTGCGCGAATACGTTGGCATGCGCGAGGATTTCGCGCGCGGCGTGGGTGTAATTGGCGCTGAGGTAGTGCTGCTGCGCGGATGCGCTGTGCAGGTAGGCGCCCGGCTCGAGAAAGAATTCGATCACCTCGATATTGGCGGGCAGGCGATCCGAGCGCACCGCCGCCACGTATTCGAACTCGGGACAGCTGCCGAACACGCGGGCGACAAAGGGTTCCAGAAAGCGACGCTCCAGGTCGCCGGTCGCTGTGGGCTTGCGCAACGACAGGGCGGTATAGATAGTCAGTTTCAACGTCGGATCGGCAACGGCACGCCGGTAAAACTCATTGAGCAACAGTACCGGCTTGCCGAGGCCGAGCGGGGCCGCGATCACGACCTCGCGGCCGACGAGTGCGAGCACGGCATCGACGCATTGCCGGATGGATTGCACGTGCTGGGAATCGCGATTCATCGCATCGGTGGAAAACAGTGCGCGCCATTTGAGAATAGAATCATGTTACCGCACTACCGAAGAGACATTGCGAAGGGCCGATGATGGCCGTTGCGAACGACCCGAGAAGAAATCACCTGCTGGCTGCACTGCCGGCGGAGGAGCTGCAGCGCTTGCGGCCACAACTGGAATGGATCGAGTTGAGGCTGGGCCAGGTGCTGTACGAATCGGGTACCGCGCAGAGTCACGTCTATTTCCCCACCACCGCCATCATTTCCCTGCTCTACGAATTGGCCAGCGGCGCTTCGGCCGAGATCGCCATCGTCGGCAACGAAGGCATGGTCGGCATCTCCCTGTTCATGGGCGGCGAAACCACGCCGAGCCGCGCCGTGGTGCAGAGCGCCGGGCAGGGATTCCGTCTCAGCGCGCAGGCGATCAAGGGGGAGTTCGAGCGATCGCTGCCGATGATGCATTTGCTGTTGCGCTACACGCAGGCGCTGATTACGCAGATGGCACAGACCGCCGTGTGCAACCGCCACCATTCGGTCGACCAGCAACTGTGCCGCTGGTTGCTGCTGAGTCTCGACCGCCTGGAAGGCAGCGACCTGGTGATGACCCAGGAACTGATCGCCAATATGCTCGGCGTGCGCCGCGAAGGCGTGACCGAGGCCGCGCACAAGCTGCAGGACCTGGGTTTGATCCGCTATGCGCGCGGCCACATCAGCGTGCTCGACCGGCCCGGCCTGGAGAAACGCGTCTGCGAATGCTATGCGGTGGTCAAGCGCGAGTCCGACCGGCTGCTGCCTAATCGGGTTTCAACCTAAAAGCACTCACCACAGAGGCACAGACGACACAGAGAAAAGCCCAGGCCGATTTCGACCTTCTCCGTGTACTCTGTGTCTCTGTGGTTCAGCCCTTGACCTTTCCGGCATATGCCAGGCCGGTCCAATCTGCGGCGCCGCGAAGAGTCCCCTTCCGACAGCGCATATCGCTTTGTGCGCTGGCAGACAGCGCGGCGCCAAAGTTCGGCGAATAGTGCGTGTGCGCCCCGTTCGTTTCGAACCGCGCGTGGACGGCTGCAAGGCTGCCCTGTCGAATTTTGTTTCCGGGAGAACACGCATGCCGCTCAAAAAAGGATCCAGCCAGGCGGTCGTCGGCAGCAATATCAAGACGCTGGTGGACGATTGGAAGAAGGATGGGGCAATCGGCACCAGCCACCCGGCCACCAAGAAAAAGGCGATAAAGCAGGCCGTCGCCATCGCATTGTCCAAGGCCGGCAAAAGCCGCAGCCAGTAGGCACGCAAGACCATCATGACCTACGACCACGGCGCCAAGCCGCTCATCGAGCAACTACGGGTCGCAAATTTTGCGGAGGGCCTTGCCATCGAGGCGCTGCACACCTACCTCGGCAGCGGCGATATCGACCAGCAAAAACGCAACGAACTAACGGCGCGCATGACCGAAGCGCACGAGCATATGACGGCCATGTACATCCGGCTGGCGAACCTGCAAGCGGGCTAGCCTCGACCGCAATCGCTGCGCCGGGTGCCGCGAAAATAAGAGCTTTCTCCACAGAGGCACAGGGGACTCAGACGGCGGAGAGAAAAGCCCGGGCAGATTTTGACCTCCACTGCGTTCTCTGTGCCTCTGTGTTTCAGCCCTTGACCTTTCCATCCATCATCGAGGCTGCGCTTCCAGCCCCGGCGCGAGTTGCCGCTAGCGCACCGAAACCTGGTCGCGAATGCCGTCGAGGAGTTGATTGCCAATGCCCGGCACGTTCAGCAAATCATCGACCGTGGCGAAAGGCCCGTGGGCCTTGCGGTAGGCGACGATTTTTGCGGCGCGGCCTGGGCCGATGCCGGTCAGGGCGCCGAGCTCCTCCGCAGTCGCTTTGTTGACGTTGATCAAACCCGCCGTCGGTGTGACCGGGTCGTCGGCCGGCGCGACGGGTTTCAGCTTGCCGCCGTCGACCACGCTCCAGTTGCCGTTGGTATCGGCCTCCAGGACCAGCGCGCCGTCCCAGCCCGTCGCATAGATGCCCTTGGCCATCGATTCGGGTGCGAACACCTTCGCCGCGGTGGCGACCTGCACCGACTTCTTCGCGCGGGTTCCGCTGACATACTCCTGCAGCAAATCGACCGCCACCTTGCGCGGGTGGCCATAAGCCCAGGCGGTCCACATCAATTGGCGATCGGGTGTGCCCATCTGGATGACGGCCATCTTCGGCTGCAGCGTCTTGAGATAAGCGTCGGTGGTGGCATTCTTGGCGCCGTGATGGCCGACCTGATATACATCGACCTGCAATTTCTTGGTGCCCTTGTACTTTGCCAGCAAGTCGGTGATGCCGGCGTCCTCCAGGTCGCCCGCCACCAGGAACGAGGATTTGCCGAAGTCGACGCGAATCGCCAGCGAGTGGTTATTGGCGTTATTGAATTCGGCGGCTTTCCAGTTGGCGGGGGCTTTCTTGGTGCCACCCCACAGCGCGGTGATTTGCGGGTCGATCTTTTGTTGTTCGCAGCGCACCGGGTCGATGACATTGTTGGTCAGTCCGGTGCGGGCGGGTAGGACGTCGCGGGTCACCTCGAAATAGCCCATGTGCTCGTTCTCATCGTCCGACTGAATGCTCTCGGTGGCGGCTTTGCGCAGGAGATTCTGCCCGGCCCGCCCCGACCCGGTGGTGAGGCCGTCGGTGACACCGTTTTGCACCCTGAATTTGGCCAGCACCGTTTTCACGCCGCGCGTGTGGTCGATGTGGGGGTGGGTGAGAATCAGCGAAGCGAGCGTATTGTGAAGGTCGGACCTGCTCTCGAAAAAACTCTTCAGGTACTTGGTAAGCTCGTCGGTGCTCTTGAACTGGTCGTTGGTTTCGCCGCCGGTATCGATCAGTACCGCCGCGCAGGGAAACTCGACCAGGGTGGCGGCACCCTGGCCGACGTTGATGAAATGCAGCCGCATCGTTTGCGCGCAGGCAATCGCCGGCAAGGCCAGCCATGCGCACAGGATGCCGATCCTGGCCATGTCGAGACGACAGCGACTATTCATTTCACACCCCTCGATTCCGGCGAGCTTGCAACGGGCTTTACAAGGCAGGACCGCTTATTTGCGCGCATGCCACTTGTCGAGCAAATCGGAAATCACCTTGCGCCGCGACGGGTCCGGGTCCGCCATCTGCTCGGTGAGGAATGCCGTCATCGCCTCCTTGTTCGAAGGCGTCGCTTTCTTGACCGAATCGAGGTTCATCGCATTCGATATTGCCGCGATGGTTTTTTCCAGCGCGCCGTACACCACCTTGACGCCGATGCCGCACAGGAAGCCGAGTGCGTTGGCGTTCAGGTTGATGCCGGCGTTGGTGAAGGTCTTCGCGTCGTAGATGTACTGGATGATGCCACCGAGGATGGCGCCGAGGATGATGCGGGTACCCCAGCCTTGCTGGCTGTCCTCGTCGAATTGGCGCGCCTCGGCGAGATCGGTGTAGCGCTTCAGCAGGTACACGCAGGAGCCCAGCGCGCCCCACAGGAACGGAGCCGGATATTCCAGAAAGATCTGGATCTTGTACACCACGTCAAGCCAGACCACGTCTTCCTCGTTCGGATGCGCGTCGACCCATGCGCTGAGCGCGCCGATGAACAGCGCCAGGAATACGAAGACCAGCGTGAAGATCAGCAGCGGGCGCACCATCCGGTCGACGTTCTCGCTGTCGACGATCGAAGCACCGGTAATGGGCGCGACCGATTTGGAGAGTTCGGCGTAGGCGACGATGCTGGCCGTATCCAGCGGCTTTTGCAGCGCGTCGCAAGGCGAGTCCTCAGGCGACCTTTGCTGTTTCACCAATTGGCACAGCGTCTCCAGTGCCGGCGGCTGCAAGCCCCGCTCCGACGCATAGCGGATCAGGGCTTCGGCGTGCTCGACGGTCGGCAGGCTGGAAGCACACGTTTTGGGCGTTCTGCCGCCGATGATTTTGTGAATGATTCCCGCCATGAAGAGCCCTCTCTTTTTCGAATCGTCCGGGCCGCGCTGCGATGGCAGCGGGCCATGTGACGTTCTACACGGGTTGGGCTGGCGTGTAACCTACCTGCGCAGGTGGGAAATTTCCGGGTTGGCGGCGAATCCGGCTACGGCATCGGGCAACTTGCCTGTTTCGGCCACAGGTCGCCGGCGGAGCCTTCGTAGGTGACCTGTACCTGCACGCCGTCCGCGCACGGGGAGCCTTTGGCGGGAACGAAGGTGAGGCTGAATTGGCCCTTGCGGGTGGCATCGTCGCGAATGCGATAGACGCCGGAGAGGCGCAGGCTGCAATGCAGGAATTCCGAGCAAAGCGTATTGCCGCCGATCAGCGAAGTCGATTTGTCGAGGATGCTTTTCTGGTGGCGCTCGATGGCGAGGAAATCGCGGTCTTCGACGGCATCCCCCAGCCGGACTTCGGCGCCGCCCGGCGTGCAGGCACGATACCTGGCCGGCCACGCCATGGTCCATTCGTCCTTCTGCATGGTCTTCCAACTGTCCGTTGCCGCGTCGGCGGTGAAGCGGTAGCGCTGCGAGCGGCACACTCCGCCCTTCGACAGCAACGGTGTCGCGGCTACGCTGACCCACACCTCCCAGCGGCCCTGTCCGTAGCGCGCCTGGTATGCGACCATCGACGTCAAATCCAGCGTGCCGGCAAAGTCCTGCGCAGCCAGGAAGCGCTTCACGCCTGCCTGCTGCGCGGATGTCAGGTCGCGGGTATCGACGTAGGCGATTTGGGCGTCGGCCGCCGGCAGTGCTATCAGCAGCATCGCGGTACAGGCAAGGGAAAGAACCGGCTTCATCGGGGCATTCTGAACGAGTCGGCCTTCATTATTGCGCAGAACAGACAGAACCGAACCCCCCGCATTGCCCCGCGTGTCCCGGCCTATTGGCCGACGGTCAACTCGCGAACCACGCCATCGGCCGTCAATGCGGCTGGGTTGCCGTCTGCGGAATGGGTGCCCGGGCCGTTGACCATGCCGCCGACCAGCCAGTTGCCGTCGCGCGCGGCCAGCGAGCGCAGCTGGTTATGCCTGGCGCCGGCCGGAACGGCGACGCGCGCCTTGAGCGTGCCGTCGGCTTCCAGCACCGCGAGCAACGGCGCGCTGTCTTCGGAAATGCTGGCGCCGGTCGGGTTCTGCGTGTAGCCGGTTGCGCCGGCCACCAGCAGGCGGCCCTGCGCCAGCGGCGCGGCGTCGAACACCACATCGCCGCGATCGACGTCGAGCAGGCGGTAATAGCGCAGGCCACCGTCGGCGAAGCCGACGCGCGCGACATAGGCGTTCCAGCCGCCGCCATCGGGCCGGCGGTCGGAATAAACGCGGCCGAACACCGCAACGTCGCCGCCTGCCATGCGCACGCCGTGCACTTCGGCGACCTCGGCGGTATCGACCACGGTGGCGCCGAGGCGTTGCCCATTGGCTGCAATACGCGTGACCAGGGCGCCATAGACGGCATCGATCGGTTGCCGGAAATAATCGGCGTGCGCGGGAAACAGGCGCACATAGATCGGATTGCTGACGCTTGCCACGGCGATATTTCCGGCGGCGTCGGCATCGAGGAAAACCCGCCAGTGGTTGTCCAACTGGCCGAAGGCATCGTAGCTGCCGGAGGTCACGCTGCGAGGAAACATGGTCAGACCGGGTTCGGCCAGCGTGCGCCAGGCACGGACAAAGCCGTCGCTGCCGTAATTGAACCGATAGGCGACCAAGGCGTTGCGGCCGGTGCGCAGCGCCACGGCGAGGTGTTCGCCGACGGCCGCGACCCGCACCGCATCGCCCGTGTAGTACGGCAGCATCGAGGTATCGTCGTGCCTGCCGCCGTCGTCGTAAAACGGATCGTTGGCGACCTGCGCGTCGGTCAACGCAAAATTGGCCCGCACCGTCGCGGTGCGATCGAGCCTCACCAGCCGCACCTGCCGCGGCGCCGCGATCGTCGCCGTCGCCTCACCGGACGGGTGCTGGGCGAAATCGATCAGGAGCCAGCCGTCCGGCGGCGAGTAGGTGCCGCTGACCGCGCCGGTGAAAGAGGCAAATACCAGGCGCCGGTCCGGCCCGGTTTCGAACAGCGAAGTCGGCTTTTCTTCCAGCATGGCGATGCCCGCCAGGCTGCTTTGCACTTTTATGACGGCCACGCCGGTGACGGTGAGGCTCATGGGTGGGGGTGGAGGCGGGGGCGGCGCTTCGGCCACGCTGCCGCCTCCTCCGCCTCCGCAGGCGGCCAACGACGCGGCCAGAGACAGGATCGGGAACAATGACAGCAGCCGGGAACGAGCGCCGCAGGCGCCCGGAGAATGTTGCGACGGTGGGTTCATGCGCTTTCCGAAGTGGCGATGGAATTGGAAGGCGAGCATAGCGAAATTGTGCCGACCCCGACAATCGGGGTGCGACGAATGGCGATTTTCACGTGGTGAATTGCGGGCGGACAGCGAAAACGCCACGGCGGACCGGCCGGGGAATGACCGTCCGCCACGGTCACCCTGGCGCAGCCGCGATCACGGTTGCATTTTGGTGATCTGCACGCTGACCACCCGCCACTTGCCGTCGCGCAGGACGTAGGTATCGATATAGCGATAGTGGGACGTGAACATCTTGCCCTGATAGCGGCCGGTCATGCGCGTGCGGCCGCACAGCAGCGCCACATCGCCATAAATGCGCAGGTCGAAGTCCTCGACGGAGTAGGGATCGATCTCGAGATCCGCGGACAGGATGTTTTCGAGAAATTCCGCCTTGGCCGCCGTATTGCCGCTGCCGTCGATGTGGCGAAAATCCTCCGCCATATTGGCTTCGACGGCGGCACGGTCCTTGCGAACGATGGCCCGGTCCCAGGCGTCGGCCTGCGCCACCAGTTGTTTGGCGGTTTGCTCGCGATCCAACGCGGCGGCGGGCGGGCCGCCGGTCACCGCAACGCACGCCTGCAAGGCGATTGCGGCAAACGCCAGGAGCAAGAAGGTTGCCGGACGGCGCGCGCCGCCATGGCTGCAATCGGGTTCGGATGGGAATGACATCTTCTGCTCCATTGGGTGCGGGTGACGGGTGCCGTGGCCTTGCCATTTCTGAAATAATTGCCGGTGCCTCAACCATTCCAAAATGGAGACAATACATGATCCAGGGTTCCTGCCACTGCGGCGCAGTGCAATGGCGCTTCGACGCGACACCCGAATCGGCCACGGCCTGCAACTGCACCGTCTGCCGCCGCTATGGCGCGCTGTGGATTTACGACTACGAAGACGAAGGCGTGCAGGCCACCGGCGCGACGCAGGCGTACGTGCGTGGCAAGGCGATCGGCTTTCATTTCTGCCCGGCCTGCGGCTGCATGGCGTATTGGCGGGCGCTGCAAACCGGCGAGGACGGACGGCGGCGCATGGCGGTCAATGTGCGCCTTGCCGAACCGGAAGCGGTGGCGCATCTGCCCATCGATCATTTCGAAGGGCTGGTGGAGTTCGAGGATTTACCGCGCGACGGGCGCTGCGTGGGGGATTACTG
>Ga0302322_100002520_pt1 | contig 15471 bp, 14 predicted proteins | sample Fen_T0_2_FD_203757 | JGI IMG/M metagenome (GOLD analysis project Ga0302322, IMG submission 203757) | Peat permafrost microbial communities from Stordalen Mire near Abisko, Sweden - Fen_T0_2 | ecosystem: Environmental > Terrestrial > Soil > Wetlands > Permafrost | place: Sweden: Abisko... | reverse complement strand
AAGTTGGTTTCTTGAGCGCGTCAACCTGGACTCGGGGCGTGAGGCGGCGGGGGAGGCACTCGCGGTAGAGGTCGTTGATGTTCTCCTAACCCAGAAGAACATCATCTCCACCAAGGCTCGTGCGCTTACTGACGTCGAGTCGCGTGCAGCCTGCGTCTATCTCAAACTGCAATGGGAGGATGACAGCCGAGAGAAAGGCTTGACAAAGGTCTGTTTCGAAGCTCTCGTCCGATCGGTCTTAAGGGAGACAGACTCCGAGCGTCGGTTGACTCAGGCGGAAATACGGTCGCGTATTCGAAAGATACTGCCGTCGCATCCAGCTGCCACGTTGGATGTTTATATCGACTCTGCTCTCAAGCGGCTCGACAAGAGTGCCGTTCGTCACTGGAGGAAGGACGACACCTACTGCGCCTCACACGAGGAGCGAACTCGAACGCGCGAGAGCCTCGTAAAGCTCGAGGCTGCCGATTTGGAGCTTTCGCAGGCGCTCGAAGGACACGTGCGGTGGGTGGCTGCGCATCTTGGTGTTGAATTGCCCGCTGATGTCGAACAGATTGGGACACGGGTCAGGCGTGTAGTCGAGAAGTACTTGTTCAGTCGTGGCGAGATATTCGCGTCAGCCGTTGCCCATGATCGCACTGACCTGACCCCCGTCCAAGGACTGAGAGACGCGGTGATCGCCGATATCGGAAGCGTTGCCGATGAGATCGGGGTTGATTCAGCTATCGCCGACCTTGGAGGAGATCTAGTCGCGTTAGTCGAGGGTGCCACTTTGGCGCTATTAGGTGACGAGTCGCGCGTCGTGAAAACGTACCTCCACGGCATCGCGGATTCGTACACCTTGTTCGCGTTCCTCCGGGAGACGCCTGATGTTCAGCGGGCCGTTGTCAAGATGTTTTCGCATGGCGAACTCTGGCTAGACACTACTGTCCTACTGCCGCTTTTCGCGGAGGTCCTGCTTCCCGATGAGCGAAGGCTCTACACGCAGTTGTACGCCGCCGCGATCGATGCGGGTCTGAAGCTGCACGTAACTGAAGGTGTGCTGGAGGAGATCGAGCGTCATCTCAATCGGGCGCGGTTTTTCGCTCGCAGGAACAAGCAGTCGCCGGCGTGGGTTGGGCGTCCGCCATACGTCTTCACCGCTTACGCTCTCGCTGGTCGCAATCGCAATGAGTTCGCATCTTGGACCGAGAACTTCGCTGGGCGCGCCAGGCCCGTGGATGACATAGCGGAGTACCTGGAGGTCACCCACCGAATCGATGTCGTTAGCCTCGAAGACGAGGCGGCATCGGCTTCGCTTGAACTGCGGGGGGCTGTACAAGAGGTCTGGAGCGCAGTCCATGAGCGCAGGAGGAGCGGAGGACAGCATTTTGAAGCTGATCCGTTGGCGATCCTCAAGCTGGTCGGTCATGACGTCGAGAACTACGTCGGAGTAATCATGCGTCGGAAGCGGGAGAAGAGATCCGTATTCGGGTATTCGAGTTGGTGGCTTACTCTCGATTCGACTGCTTTCTTTGCTCACCGTAGTCTTCGCGAGTCCCTTGGTACGGACGCCCCGGACTCGCCCGCCATGAGTCCAGACTTCATGCTCAACTACTTGGCGCTCGGGCCCATACGGAGTCGAGTGCCGAGGACGCGTGAGGCAACCCTTCCGCTCATTCCTTCGGAGCTTGGATACGACGCTGTGCCGGAAGAACTGCTCGACGTTGCAGACAAGATCCTAGAGGAACTTGATGGCCTTCCGGAGTTGGTGATCCAGCGGACAATTCGAGACACGCTCGACAACGCCCGTCGGCGCGTGGGTCCGGTTGGGTCGGCTGGCACCACTGTGACGCTTGAGGAGATCCGGCTTGTGGTGGCGCGCGCGCTCGAAACCGCCGCCCTGAATTGACAGCGTGTAGGTAAACGTGTACAAATACTTACATGGGGCGACCTCGAAAGAAGGAACAGCTCGTCAGCCTGAGCAGCCGGATCACGCCGAAGCAGCAGAACTGGCTCGAATGGCAGGCGAAGGAGCGCTTCGACGGTGAATTGAGCAGGACGCTCCGATGGACGCTCGACCAGGGGATGGCGTTCAGCCTGATCATGATGCATGACGATCCGGTGTTGGAGCTCGACATGATCCTCAACCCGGAGAAGTACCCCCACGACGAAGTTGAGTGGCCGAGCGAGGAGGAGCTTCGGAAGGAACGCCTGAGGCGTGAGCGGACGATCGCCCGATCATTCTCCTACGGGGAGCAGCCAGAATGAGGCTGTCGCGTTCCGTCGACCTCTGGATGGGCGAACTTGCGCGCGCCGGCAGGACGGAGAGCAGCCGTAGAAGCTATGAGCGATACCTCCACAAGTTTGTCGCGCAGGTCGAGAGGCGAACTGCGGATGCGGCCGCTCGAGACGTGACAACGAACGACTGCCGAGCGTTCCTCGACAACTGGATCGGCAAGTCGCCGTCGACGGTTGCGACGATCCACAGCGCGCTCAACGGCCTCTTCTCGTGGCTGTATCTGGAGAGCGAGATCGATGCGAACCCAATGACGCGCGTGGCTCGTCCCAGGCGACCAAGGCCAGGCGACGTGGAAGTCGTGATCGTTACGCCGCTCGACGTCGAGCGAATGTTCGCTGCCGTCGAAACGTGGCAGGAGCTTCTTTGTCTCTCCGTCCTGGCGTATACCGGGATCCGTCGTGCGTCTGCAGCTGGGCTTCGCTGGCGCGAGGTCGATCTCGCGTCGGGGACGATCCGAGTACGTGAGAAGGGCGGCAAGGTCTCGACCAAGCCGGTCTCGAATGAACTGCTGGAGATCCTTCGTGCGGCGGTCGAGTCGGATGAGGTCGGCTGCCGTGGAGATGACTATGTGATCCCGAATCGTCGCGCTGCCACCGTGCGCCGGAAGGAGCGGTCAGACAAGGTGATCTGGGAGACCATCGTTGACCTGGGCGAGCGCATCGGAGTCAGGGTCACCGTCCACGCATTGCGGCGAGCGTTCGCGGTCTCGTTCCTGACGAGTCATCCGGGTGCGTTGGAATCGCTCCAGGCGTTGATGAGTCACTCGCGAATCGATACGACCGAGGTCTACTTGCGAGCGCTGAATCGTGATCTTGCGATGGAGGCTGTCCGGGATCTCTCCTGGAACAGAACCTCCGGGTTTCAGTCGGATCGAGGAAAGGCCCATACGGGATTCGAACCCGTGCCGCCGCCGTGAGAGGGCGGTGTCCTAGGCCACTAGACGAATGGGCCGTGCGGCGAGGGAGTGTAGCGAACCGGCGCGGTCGAGCCTCGGGCAGGAGGCTACGGCGTGACGACGGGCGTCGAGTCGGCGTCGCGGCCGTCGATCCGGGCCTCGAGGCCGCGGCGGATGTCCTCGCCGGTTGCGAGCAGCGCGTCGTAGTGCGCCCGGCGGGGCGGGAGCTTCACGATCCGCACCGACTCGTCTCGATCGCCGTGGCAGCGTGCATAGGCAGCCGCCTCGTCGAGGGGCCGCAGGCGATCACTCCTCCGCCGGAGCCATGTCACAGGGGGACACCTCTACCATGCTGCGTGCGCCGTGGGAACCCGGCCGCACGGCCGGGTTCCGCACTTTGCAGACGAATCGTACGGGAGAGGCGCTCCTACCATGGCTTGCACGACCAGGGGCTCCAGTCACTGCCCGAGGCGACGAAGTACCGGTGGGCGGCCGTCGCCTGCTCGATGGCCGACGGGCCGTGCCCGAAGATGCGCCGTTCGTTCGAGCCCATCTGGAACAGCCCCAGGTACTGGCCGTTCTGGGCATCGGTGCGGAGGCCGGATTCGCAGCGCGATACGGCGACGGCCTCCTGGCAGTGATCGCCGAAGACACGGCAGATCACGCTGCGCGGGGTCGACGCCTCGACCGCGGCGAGGTGACGTCCCTTCGCCCTCCGCGCGAGTGCGAGCTTCGCGGCGGCCGCCTTCTTCTGCGTCCGGGCGAGGCTCGACGTGTGAAGCCGCAGTTGTCGCTTGGCCGAGTCCGCGAAGCGCGGGTCGCTGAACAACCACTTGTGACTCTGCAGGAAGTGAAGCACCTGCCGGTCCTTCTTCATCGTGCTCAGGTGGTGCGTCAACTGCGCACCGAGGTCTGCATTCGACTGCGACTGTGCCGTCGCCGGTAAGATCAACAGAATCAGGGCGCACGCACCCATCGCTAGGGCTCTCAGGATCTGACCTCCATCTCGGGGACAGGGCTCACGGCGCGCATGGAAAGCGGGCCGCTCGTGTCTCTCGCTTGCGCCACGGTAGCGAACACAGCACAAGAAGTGCTGCAAGTCCTTACAAAATCATTGGATTCGCTGTTACAAGCGTTGTCGGCTGTAAGAACAAGAAAGCCCCCTTGCGGGGGCGAGACGGGGAGGCTGCGGGACAGGGACTCGAACCCCAACTTCCGGAACCAGAATCCGGCGTCCTACCATTAGACGATCCCGCAGGGATCGGGCGGGATGGTAGCAACCCCGGTCCGGGGCCGGTTCGGCGGCCCCGCCCGGCCGAGGCTCAGGTCTCGAGGCGGTACACCGAGACGAGTCGCTTCTCGTTCTCGGTGTCGATGTGCGCGATCACCTCGACGTACGGCTCGAGGCCGGAGCCACGCAGCTTCGCCTTCAGGAGGCCGTCGACCTGGAAGAGGCCGGAGGAGTTGTTCATCAGGATTCCGATCTTGACCGGCTTCTCCTCGCCGTCCTCGATCGTGACCTCCTCGATTGCGGCCGCCGAGAGGGAGTGCATCGACACCGAGCCGGCCTCGAACGGGATGCGCGAGCGGCCCTTGGCCATGTCGAGGGCATCGGCGACGCGCAGGATCCCGGCCTCGAGCGCGAGCGGCTCGCCGTCCGAGCGGTGGGTCGTGATCGCCTGCAGCACCTCCGAGACGACCACGGTGCGCTCCGGTTCGTCGTAGATCCCCTCCAGGAGCTCGCGCATCTTCGGCTCGGAGAGGAACAGGCTGAAGTCCTCGTGGCCGCGACGGTGCACCGACATGCCGACGCAGTGCATGAGCGCCGAGAGGACGACGACGACCTCGGCGTCCTCGTTCGTGAAGCCGTAGTCGCGCACCGCCGAGGGCTCGACCCCGTGCTTCGTGAGCTGGCGCAGGAGCTTCAGCGCGATGTTGACGACGATCTGGATGTGCACCCACGAGTGGTCGTTGATCTGCATCCGCGCGACCGCGTTGACGTTCGAGACGTGCCACCACGCCTTCAGCTGCGCGTCGTTGTTCGCGCGGTCGAGGACACGCCGCAGCTTGCGGTTGCCGCGCTCGGGCAGGCGGATGCGCATGCCCGCGATGGCCTCGGCCGGGGTGAGCCGCGTCTCGCGGACGGCCTCGGGCGACACCGGGCCCTCGATGCGGTGCTCGATCTCCGGGTCGAGCGGGCTCAGGGCCTCGTCGGGCCCTGCAGAGGAGTCGTCGGCCACCCGGACATCCTCGCATACGCGTTCGGCGCGCGTCAGCCGCCCTCGACGAGGCGCGCGAGCTCGCGCCGGGCGTGCGCGAGCGCCTTGCCGAGGCGGGCGCGGTTGCGCGGGTCGTTCGGCCAGGCACTCGCCCCGGAAGGATGCGGCAGCGGGATCACGACGGCGTGGTCGATCAGGTAGCTCTTGCCGACGCACTCGGTGAGGGTCTTCGCGCCGACGATCGCGTGCGCTGCGAGGCCGCCGACGGTGAGCACGAGGCCGGGCCGGAGCAGGCGCAGCTCCCCGGTGCGCCACGGCGCGCAGAGCGTCCGCTCGGCCGGGGTCGGCGTGCGGTCGCCCCGTCCTCCGGCGGTTCGGCCCGGGTAGCAGCGTGTGACCGAGGCACAGTAGAACGTTGCGTAGAACGTCTCCTCGTCGAGCTCCAGCCAGCGCCGCAGGGTGCTGCCCGCGCGGCCGCGCCACGGCGCACCTTCCGCTCCCTCGACGATGCCGGGGGCCTGACCGTAGAGGTACGCACGGCGGTCCGCCGCTCCGTGTACGACCGGCGCGGATTCGATCTGGAAGCCGGCGTCGCCACAGAGTCGGCAGGCGACGAGCTCTCGCTGGAGGGCGGTGATCGATGTGAAGTGCGTCATGCCCGCTCGCCGTGGTGGTGCGATTTCGAGGTCGTCACACGGCACCGTAGAGTAGATCCGTGGCGCTGCTCGAATCCGTGCCGAACGTCTCAGAGGGTCGCGACCCGATGGTCGTCGAGGCGGTCGCGCGCGCGTTCGCGAAGCGGGGGAGGGTGCTCGACATCCACTCGGATCCCGAACATCACCGCTCGGTCTACACGCTGGTGGCCGACGAGGGAGAGCTGGCCGATGTGCTGTTCGCCGGGATCGCCCGGGCGGCGGAGTTGATCGACCTGCGTGCGCACGACGGGATCCATCCGCGCGTGGGGGCGGCGGACGTGGTGCCGATCGTGCCGCTGACCACCGGGCAGATGCCGCGCGCATGCGGTGTCGCTCTCGAGCTCGGCCGGCGCGTCGGCGACGAGCTCGGGCTGCCGGTGTTCCTCTACGGCGAGAGTGGCGACGGGCTGCGGCCGGCGTTCTTCCGCCGAGGCGGCCCGGCCGAGCTGCAGCGGCGCATCGACGACCGCGAGCTCCGGCCGGCGTTCGGCCCGATGCGCCTCGACCCTCGCGCGGGCGCCGTGATGATCGGAGCGCGGCCGCTCCTGATCGCGTTCAACGTCGAGCTTCGGACGGGCGACCTCGCCGACGCGCAGGCGATCGCCGCCGCGATTCGCGCGTCGAGCGGCGGCCTCCCCGGGGTGCAGGCGCTCGGGCTGCTCCTTCCTGCGAGCGGCCGTGTGCAGGTGTCGATCAACGTGATCGACGTGGGGACGGCGCCGCTCGTGGCCGTCGTCGCGGCGGTGCGCGAGGCCGCAACGGAGCGCGGGGTGGAGGTCGGCTCGAGCGAGCTCGTGGGCCTGTTGCCGGAGAGTGCGGCCGCCGACCCGGCCCTGCTCGGCCTCGCGGCGTTGCCCGACGATCGCGTGCTCGAGCGCAGGCTCTGACAGCCGCGGCCACCTGAGCGCTCGTCGACCGTGCCCGGCCAACCGTACGAGGCGAGGTTCCGCGGCCGGCGCGCATTCTTCCGGCACACGCCCGGGCCGACGCCTCTGGTTACACGCCGACCCGACGCCGGCGCCCGACCCTCTAGACTCGCGGTCCGTGGCCGAGCCGCTTCTGCTGACCGGGGATGACCTGACGGTCGACGACGTCGACGACGTCGCGATCGGCCGACGGGTGGTCGCGCTCGCGCCGAGCGCGGTCGAGCGGATGGGCCGCTCGCGCGCCCTCCTCGATGAGCTTCGCGGCGAGCACACCTATGGCGTCAACACCGGCTTCGGTCGCTTCGTCTCCGAGACGATTCCCGACGACCAGGCCGAAGACCTGCAGCTGCGACTGCTGCGCAGCCATGCCTGCGGCGTCGGCGAGCCGTACCCGGACGAGGTCGTCCGCGCCGCGATGGTGCTGCGGGCAAACGCGATCGCGAAAGGGTACTCGGGCGCCCGGGTGGAGACGGTCGAGCTGCTCCTGGCGGTGCTCAACGAGGGGATCGTGCCGTACGTTCCCGCGCGTGGCTCGGTCGGCGCGAGCGGCGACCTCGCTCCGCTCGCCCACCTGGCGTTGCCCCTCGTCGGCGAGGGCGAGGCATTCGTCGACGGGGCTCGCATGCCGGGGGGCGCGGCGCTCGCGGCCGTGGGGCTGACGCCCGTGCGGCTGCAGGCGAAGGAGGGTCTCTCGCTCATCAACGGGACGCAGTTCATGGCTGCCATGGCTTCGCTCGGGCTGACCCGGGCGCTGCGGCTCGTGCGCACGGCGGACGTCGCGTGCGCGATGTCGCTCGAGGCGCTGCAGGGATCGCTGACGAGCTTCCATCCCGCGATCCATGCCGCGCGGCCGCATGCGGGCCAGGTCGCCTCGGCGGCGAACGTGCGCCGGTTGCTCGAAGGATCGGCCATCCTCGAGTCGCACCGCTGGTGCGACAAGGTGCAGGACGCCTATTCGCTGCGGTGCGCGGCCCAGGTGCACGGCGCGAGCCGCGACCTGCTCGACTACGTCGAGCGCACGGTCGCGATCGAGATCAACGCCGCCACCGACAACCCGCTCGTGCTGCTCGAGGAGCGCGAGATCGTCTCGAACGGCAACTTCCACGGCCAGCCGGTCGCCTTCGCCCTCGACTGCCTCGCGATCGCCGTCGCCGAACTCGCGAGCATCTCCGAGCGGCGCGTCGAGCGGATGGTCAACCCGAGTCTGTCCGACGGGCTACCCGCATTCCTCACCCGTGAGGGCGGCATCAACTCGGGAATGATGATCCTGCAGTACGTCTCGGCCGCGCTCGTCTCCGAGAACAAGGTGCTCGCGCATCCCGCGAGCGTCGACTCGATCCCGACGAGCGCCGCGCAGGAGGATCACGTCTCGATGGGAAATGCGGCCGGCCTGAAGGCGTTGCAGGTTCTCGCCAATGCCGAGGGCTCGCTCGCGATCGAGCTGCTCGCGGGAGCGCAGGCGGTCGAGTTTCTCGCCCCGCTCGAGCCGGGCCGCGGGGTGGCGGCCGCTCGCGAGCACGTACGCACGCTGTCGGAGCGGCTACGCGAGGATCGCTCGCTGTCCGCCGACATCGAGCGCGTCGCGGCGTCGATCCGGGACGGCAGCGTGCTCACCGCGGTCGAAGCCGGTTGCGGGGAGATCCGCTGATGCTCGGCCGCCGCAATCGTCCCGACAATCGGCCCATCCCCGCGCACCCCTACCGTGACACGGCTCTCGTCTACGGCGGCATGGCGGTCGTCCTCGTCATCGTGGCATGGTTGACGGGAGGCAACGCGCTCCGCGCGACGCTCGCCGCGGCAATCTTCTTCTCGCTCGCCACGGCCTGGAGCTGGTTGCGGTTCCGCAAGCGGATCCGGCAGCAGGCTGCCGCGGAGGCGGCGGCTAGAGCTGCAGGGGCGAGGGCCGGCGCCGGGGTCAGTGCAAACGGCAACGGACGAGGGGGTGCGTTGTGAGAGACGACGTGGACGCGACGATCGAGGCCCTCTGCGGTGACCTCGCCGCCGTGCGGGCGCCACGGGGGACGGCCCTGAATGCCCTGTCGTGGCAGACGGAAGCGCCGCTGCGCATGCTGCTGAACAACCTCGATCCAGAGGTCGCCGAACATCCCGAGGAGCTCGTCGTGTACGGCGGCTCGGGCCGGGCCGCCCGGTCGCACGAGGCGCTGCGCGACATCGTGCGGACGCTGCTCCGCCTGTGCGACGACGAGACGCTCCTCGTGCAGTCCGGCAAGCCGGTCGGCGTGTTCAGGACCCACGAGGGGGCGCCGCGCGTGCTGATCGCAAACTCGCTGCTCGTGCCCAAGTGGGCGACCTGGGACGAGTTCCGCCGGCTCGAGGCCGAGGGGCTGACGATGTTCGGGCAGATGACGGCCGGCTCGTGGATCTACATCGGCACCCAGGGCATCCTGCAGGGGACGTACCAGACCTTCTGTGCCGCCGGTGAGGTGCACTTCGGCTCGGCCGACCTGGCGGGTCGCACGATCCTCACCGCCGGGCTCGGCGGCATGGGGGGTGCGCAGCCGCTCGCCGCGACGATGGCGGGGGCGGCGATTCTCTGCGTCGAGGTCGACCAGCGGTCGATCGACCGGCGGCTCGCGACCCGCTACGTCGACGAGCAGGCCGACTCGCTCGACGACGCCCTCTCGCGGGTGCGCGCTGCTGCCGCAGACGGCCGGCCGTTGTCGGTAGCGCTGCTCGGGAACGCTGCCGATGTGTTCCCGGAGCTCGTCGCCCGCGGTGAGCGCTTCGATCTCGTGACCGACCAGACCGCCGCCCACGATCCACTCACCGGCTACATCCCGGCGGAGGTGCCGTTCGAGGAGGCTGCCGGATTGCGGGCGCGCGATCCGAAGCGCTACCTCGAGCTCGCCTCGCAGTCGATCGTGACCCATGTGCGCGCCATGTGCGACTTCGTCCGGATGGGTTGCTATGTTTTCGATTATGGCAACAATCTGCGAGGGGAGGCCTATGCAGGCGGCCTGAGTGACGCCTTCTCATACCCGGGCTTCGTCCCGGCCTATATCAGGCCGCTCTTCTGTCGCGGCATCGGGCCGTTCCGGTGGGCCGTGCTCTCGGGCGATCCGGCCGACATCACGGCGATCGATCGCGAGCTGCAGGGCCTGTTCCCCGACGACATCCTCCTGCAGCGCTGGCTCGAGATGGCACCCGACAAGGTCGCGTTCCAGGGCCTCCCGGCGCGGATCTGCTGGCTCGGCTACGGCGATCGTGCCCGAGCGGGCCTCGCGATCAACGAGCTCGTGCGCACCGGCCGCGTCTCGGCCCCCGTGGTGATCGGCCGCGATCACCTCGACTCCGGGTCGGTCGCCTCGCCCTACCGCGAGACCGAGGCGATGCGTGACGGCTCCGATGCGATCGCCGACTGGCCGATCCTGAACGCGCTCCTCAACACCGCTGCGGGCGCGACGTGGGTCAGCGTCCACCACGGCGGTGGGGTCGGAATCGGCAACTCGATCCACAGCGGGATGGTCGTCCTCGCCGACGGGACGGCCGGCGCCGCCGACCGCCTCGAACGGGTGCTGACTGCCGACCCCGGGACCGGGGTGATGCGCCACGCGGACGCCGGCTACCCGGAGGCGCTCGAGGCGGCCCGCGAGGGAGGCCTCGACCTGCCGAGCGCTGTCCGGGCCAGGGCGGGTGCGCAGGCGGCGGTCGTGCACGACGCGCGCGCGTCGGCGGTCGCGCACGACCCGGCGGTGGAGCCGTCGACCGCAGAGCTACCCGGCGAGCCGTGAGCGACCTGCTGATCCGCGATCTGGCCCAGGTCGCGACGCCCGCGGGCAGCGGCCCACTACGCGGCACGGCGCTACGCGACGTGCAGGTGATCGAGGACGCGTTCGTCCTCTGCCGTGACGGTCGTGTCGAAGCCGTCGGGGCCATGCGCGATCTCCCAGCGGGCGTCGGCGGTGTGGAGGACGTCGACGGCCGCGGGCTCTCGGCCATCCCTGGCCTCGTCGACTGCCACACCCACGCGTGCTTCGGCGGTGACCGGGTGAACGAGTTCTCACTCCGGGCGGGCGGCGCTTCCTACGAGGAGCTCCATGCTGCGGGTGGCGGCATCCTCTCGACCGTACGGGCGACGCGCGCCGCGCGCGAGAACGATCTCGTCGCGATCACGCTCCGCCATCGTACGTGGATGCGGGCCCACGGCACGACGACGTTCGAGGGCAAGTCGGGCTACGGCCTCGACCGGGAGACCGAGCTCGCGCAGTTGCGGGCCGTCCGGGCTGCCGGCGGCGTCCCGACCTGGCTCGGAGCCCACACCGTGCCGCCGGAGTTCGACGACGCCGACCTCTATCTCGACTTCCTCCTCGCCGAGGTCCTGCCGGAGGCGGCCACGCTCGCGGAGGCCGCCGACGTCTTCCTCGAGCGGGGCTCGTTCGACGCTGCCCAGGCGCGGCGCTACCTCGAGGCCTGCGGCGCTGCCGGGCTCGTGCTGCGGCTCCACGGAGACCAGTTCACCGAATCGGGTGCGATCGGCCTCGCAATCGAGCTCGGTGCCCGCTCGGTCGATCACCTCGAGGCGACCGGGCCAGCGGGTGTGGCCCGGCTGGCGGCGAGCGGCGTGACCGGCGTGCTCCTCCCGGCGAGCGCGTTGTTTCTCTGCCGGCCGATGCCTCCGGGCCGTGCCCTCGTCGACGCCGGTGCGCTCGTCGCGCTGGCCACGGACTTCAACCCGGGCAGCGCGTTCTGCGACAGCCTGCCGCTCGTCCTCTCGCTCGCGTGCACCCAGATGAAGCTCGCGCCCGAGGAGGCGCTCGCCGCCGCGACCGTGAACGCGGCGCACGTGCTCGGCCGCGCCGACCGGATCGGGCGCCTCCAACCGGGGCTCGCCGCCGACATCGTGTTGCTCGACGCCCCGGACTGGCGCCACGTCGCGTACCACCTCGCCGGCGACATCGTCCACACGGTGGTCGAAGCCGGCGCGGTCGCGTTCCGGCGCACGGCATAATCAGAGCGATGGCAACCCAGAAGCAGCGACGGCGGCGCGCGAAGGAGAAGCGGCACGACTACGACCTCGTCTTCATCGACGAGGACGGAGTCGAGAAGCCGGTCGAGCGCGAAGAAGGCCCGCGCAAGCCTGCAGCCCGGAGCGGCAAGGGAGCCAACGTCGCGAAGAGCCAGAAGGCGACGGCCGGCAAGAGCGGCCGGCGCGGGCGCCCGGTGCAGCCGCCGTCGTGGAACAAGGTGCTGAAGCGCGGCGCCATCTTCGCTCCGATCTTCCTCGCGACGGTGATGCTGCTCGGTGGCAACAAGATCACGATCCAGGCCGCGATCATCCAGACCATCCTCCTGATCGCGGTCTTCATTCCGTTCAGCTACTTCATGGACCGGGTCGTGTGGCGCCAGCAGCAGAAGCGCATCGCCCGGGGCGCGTAGCCCTCCCTCGATGAGCCTCGAGGTCGACCAGCTCGAGCTCGGGCCGATCGGGACGAACACGTATCTCGTCCGCGCCTCACCGGCCGCGTCCGAGGTGGTCGTCGTCGACCCGAGCGGTGAGGCGAGCACGATCCAGGCGGCTGTGGCCGCCCTCGGTGGGCGGTGCGCTGCCATCCTCGTCACGCACGGCCACTTCGACCACATCGTCAGCCTGGCCGATCTGGCCGAGCAGGCGGGCGCGCCGGTGTACGCGCCGGCCGGGGAGCGGATCCTGATCGAGGACCCCGCCACGTTCACGCCTCCCGGAATCGTCGTGCGCCCGGCGCAGCCGGACGTCTGGCTCGACGGGGGCGAGACCGTGGCGGCCGGCGGGATCTCCTTTGCCGTGACGCGGGTGCCGGGCCACTCGCCGGGCCACCTCGCGTACTTCGCCGACGGTGACCTGTTCGCCGGCGACGTCCTCTTCGCCGGCTCGGTCGGTCGTACCGACCTTCCGGGAGGCGACTGGGGCGTTCTGCAGGCGTCGATCGCCTCGCTCCTCGACGCCTACCCGGCCGAGACCGTCGTGCACCCAGGCCACGGCCCCGAGACAACCCTCGGTGCCGAGCTAGCCCGGAACCCGTTCCTCGCCGAGCTCCGCGCCGCCCGGTCGGAGTCATGAGCGGAAAGATCGAGCGGCCACGCGGCACGCACGATGTCGTCCCCGCCGAGATGCCGGTGTGGCAGCGCGTCACCGGCGAGGTCGAGCGGCTCTGCGCGCTGTACGGCTACCGCAAGGTGCTGACGCCCGTCTTCGAGGACACGGCGCTCTTCGCCCGCACCTCGGGACAGGGATCCGATGTCGTGCAGAAGGAGATGTACAGCTTCACCGACCGCTCCGACCGGCCGCTGACGCTGCGGCCCGAGGGAACGGCGCCGATCTGCCGCGCCTACGTCGAGCACGGCATGCAGCGCGACCCGCAGCCCGTGAAGATGTTCACCATCGCGCCGATGTACCGCTACGGCAAGCCCGGGAAAGGCCGCTACCGCGAGCACTGGCAGGCATCGGTTGAGGCGATCGGCTCCGACGATCCCTCCGTCGACGCCGAGCTGCTCCAGCTCTACGACACGCTCCTGCACCGGCTCGGCGTCTCGGCGTACCATCTCGAGCTCAACTCGATCGGGTGCCATACGTGCCGCCCGGCCTACCTCGACGCGCTCGGCGCCTGGCTGGCGGAGAACGAGCACCGCCTCGATGCCGACACCCGCGCCAAGGTCGCGACGAGCCCGCTGCGGGTGTTCGACAACTACCTCGCGAAGCCGGAGGCCGTGCGGGCGGCCCTGGACGAGGCGCCGAAGATCGGCGAGTCGCTGTGCGAGGAGTGCGTCAGGCACTTCGCCGCGGTGCGGGCCGACCTCGATGCGACCGGCGTCGCCTACACGCTCGTCCCGACCCTCGTGCGCGGCCTCGACTACTACACGCGGACGACCTGGGAGTTCATCGGCCCGATGGATAACGAGAACTCGACGATCTCGGGCGGTGGCCGCTACGACGGCCTCGTCGAGGAGATCGGTGGGCCACCGACACCCGGTGTCGGGTTCGGCGCGGGCCTCGAACGGCTCGTGATCGCGATGGAGGACGCCGGCGTCACCGCCGCGCCTCCGGCGATCGACGTCTTCTTCGCGCTCGAGGAGGGAGCCCCGCGGAGCGAGGTGGCGCGGTGGCTCGCCGAGCTCCGTGGCTCGGGGGTCGCGGTCGACACCGACTACGCGGGGCGGTCGTTGAAGGGCCAGCTGACCCAGTCGGCCCGCCTCGGCGCGGTCGTCACCGTCGTCGTCGGGCCGGAGGGAGCCGTGCTGCGCCGAGCCGGGCGGGCCGACGAACCGCTCGCCCTCGCCGACATCGTCGGCAGACTGTCGGGATGACCTGGCGCGACATCATGTGCGGCGAGCTCCGCGACGAGCACGTCGGCTCGCGCAAGACGCTGGCGGGCTGGGCAGCGCGCCGGCGCGACCACGGCGGCCTCGTCTTCGTCGACCTCCGCGACCGCACCGGGATCACGCAGCTCGTGATCAACCCGGAGCACGCGCCCGAGGCGGCGGAGCTCGCGAAGGAGATCCGCAACGAGTTCGTCCTTCAGGCCGAAGGGGAGGTCGTCGCCCGCGCGGCCGACGCCGTCAACCCGAACCTGCCGACCGGCGCGGTCGAGATCCAGGTCGAGACGCTACGTATCGTCTCGCGCTCGATACCGCTGCCGTTCCAGCTCGACGAGGAGAACGTCGACGAGACGCTCCGTCTCCGCTATCGCTGGCTCGACCTCCGGCGCGACAAGTTGCAGCGCAACATCCGCCTGCGCGCCCAGATGGTCGGGATCATCCGCCGCAAGATGGAGGAGGCGGGGTTCCTCGACATCCAGACCCCGATCCTCTACAAGTCGACGCCGGAGGGCGCGCGCGACTTCGTCGTGCCGAGCAGGCTGCACAAGGGCTCGTTCTTCGCGCTGCCGCAGAGCCCGCAGCTGCTGAAGCAGCTGACCATGATCGCCGGCTTCGACCGCTACTACCAGATCGCTATCTGCTTTCGGGACGAGGACCTGCGGGCCGACCGCGTCCAGGAGATCACCCAGCTCGACGTCGAGATGTCGTTCCCCGACCGCGCCGAGCTGCTCGCGCTGATGGAGGACGTCTTCGCGGCGGTGTGGGGCGAGTGCCTCGGGATCGAGATCCCGCGCCCCTTCCCGCACATGACCTACGCCGAGGCCGATCGCCGCTTCGGCTCCGACAAGCCGGACATGCGCTTCGGGCTCGAGATCGAGGATGCGACCGGCGCGACGCGCGGCTCGGAGTTCGGTGTCTTCGCCGGCGCCGAGGCCGTGCGCTACCTGCGCGTGCCGCGCGTGTACTCGCGCTCCGAGGTGGCGACGCTGGAGGAGCGTGCCAAGGAGCTCGGCGCCAGGGGGCTCGCCTACGTGATCCGGGACGAGGCCGGAGAGATCCGCTCACCGATCCTGAAGTTCCTCTCCGAGCGCGAGCTCGAGGCGCTCGCGCTCAAGCCCGGTGAGACGCTGCTCTTCGCGGC
>Ga0302322_100002519_pt1 | contig 15472 bp, 13 predicted proteins | sample Fen_T0_2_FD_203757 | JGI IMG/M metagenome (GOLD analysis project Ga0302322, IMG submission 203757) | Peat permafrost microbial communities from Stordalen Mire near Abisko, Sweden - Fen_T0_2 | ecosystem: Environmental > Terrestrial > Soil > Wetlands > Permafrost | place: Sweden: Abisko... | reverse complement strand
GCCTCGCCCTGATGCACGCGGCCGTGCTGGCCGGCGACGCCCCGGCCGCGGCCGCCGCCGCCGCGCTCGGCCTCCCGCACCAGGCGGCGGACCCCCGCCGTCCGGGTGGGCCCGGCGGGTCGGTGCTCGCCGTCCCGCGCGGTGCGGCCGCGGCCCGCGGCCTCGCCCGGGCGGCGTCCCGGCTGGACGAGATGGCCGTCGAGGACGCCGTCGTCGAGGCCATGCAGCGGCGGGGGGCCCTCGCGGCCTGGGACGAGATCGTGCGCCCGGTGCTGGTCGCGGCCGGGGACCACTGGCAGCGCACGGGCGAGGGGATCGAGATCGAGCACCTGCTCACCCAGGCGGTGGCGACCGCCTGCGTGCGCTACACCTCGGCTCTGCCGGAGCCGGCCCGGGAACGTCCGGTCCTGCTCGCGGGCGGTCCCGGCGAGGAGCACATCCTGCCGCTCCACGCCCTGCGGGCGGCCCTGGCGGAGCGGGCGGTGCCGGCCCGGCTCCTCGGCCCGCGCACGCCGATGGCCGCCCTGGCCGGCGCCGCCCGACGGATCCGGTCGGCGGGTGCCCTGGTCTGGTTGAGTCGGGCAGATCCGGACGCCGCGCCGGGCCTGGCGGACGTGCGGGCGGCCCACCGGCGGATGGTCGTCCTGGTCGGCGGCCCGGGCTGGACCGGTGTCGACGTCTCCCCGGCCGTCCTCGCCCTGTCGCCGCAGGAGGCGGCTGACCGGCTCGCCGCCGCCTGGCCGGGCTCCTGACCGCCCGACGGGTCACGCTTTGAAAGTTACACAAGTTGCGCCGGAGCTGGTGCGGGCGTATCAAGGACCTGCCCGGGTCACCGGGCAGCCAACGGTGCCGCAACGGCACCGAGTCCACCGGGAGTCACCATGCCCCTCGCTGCGTCGGACGTCGTCGTCCCATCGCTGTCGGCCGGTCAGTACGCCACCGTCTACAACCTGTTCTCGCTGGTCATCGCCTCGATGCTGTTCACGGCGATCTTCCTGCTGTACTCGCGTGACCGGGTCGCGCCTCGGTACCGCAACGCGCTCGTCGTCTCGGCGATCGTGTGCGGTATCGCGACCTACCACTACTTCCGGATCTTCCAGAACTTCGAGTCGAGCTACCCCGCGGGGGCGTCCGTCACCGCCACGCACACCCTCTCGAACATCGAGTTCAACGAGGCGTACCGGTACGTCGACTGGTTCCTGACCGTGCCGCTCCTGCTGGTCGAGACGGTCGCCGTCATGGCGCTGAGCCGCTCCGCCCAGCGCTCGCTGCTCTACAAGCTGGTACCGGCCTCCGCCCTGATGATCGCCCTGGGCTACCCGGGCGAGATCGCGTCGTCCACCAGCTCGCGGGCGATCTGGGGCTTCCTCTCGACGCTGCCGTTCCTCTACCTGCTCTACGTGCTGTTCGTGGAGCTGTCGAAGTCGCTCGGGCGCCAGCCGGCGGAGGTGCAGCACACCATCAAGATGCTGCGGATCTCGCTGGTCGGCCTGTGGGGCGTCTACCCGATCGCCTACCTCTTCCCGATGATCGGCGGCGACTTCTTCGGCGGGGCCAGCGGCTTCGTCCTGCGGCAGGGCGGCTACAGCATCGCCGACATCCTGGCCAAGGCCGCCTACGGCCTCGCCATCTACAAGATCGCCCGGGTCAAGAGCCGGCTCGAGGACGCGGCGTACGACGAGGACCACGCCGAGCCCACCACCGTCCGCGTCGCCGCCTGACCGCGTCGCGGCCAGGACGTTCCGGGAATCCGGTCATGGTCCGTCTCGTCCCACGGCCGGCTCCCACCGCGCCGGGCGTCTCCCCCGAGACGCCCGGCCGGCGGGCGGCCGCGGAACTCCCGTCGCTGACCGCCGTGCCGATCGTCGCGGCCGGCCTTCTCGTCGCGGCCGCGGCACTGGCCCCGGCGGCGGTCCGGGTGGCCGCCCTTCCGCTCTCGGTGGGTGGTGCCCTGCTCGGGGTGCCGCACGGCGCGGTCGACCATCTCGTGCTGCGCTGGAGCGGGATCCCCGGACGGCGCGTGTCGATGGCGCTGCTCCTGCCGGCCTACCTGACGGTGTCCCTGCTCGCCGCGGCCTGCCTGCTCCTCGCGCCCGACGTCACGGTGCTGTCCTTCCTCCTGCTCTCGGCCCTGCACTTCGGCACGGCCGAGACCGCCTTCGCCCTCGAACGCCGCGGCGGGGCGACGCCGCAACCGTGGCGCGAGCCGCTCGCGTCCGCCGCCCACGGTGCGGCCGTCGTCGGTCTGCTGCTGTGGGCCCGGCCGGACGACGCCAGCTCCTGGGTGCGGCAGCTCGCCCCGCGTGCGGCTGACGCCGTCACCGCGGCCGCGGGGGTCGGCCTGGCCGTGACCGTGACGCTGATCGCCGCGTCGGGGGTGCTCTCGCTGGTGCGCGGGCAGGTGCTCGCGGCGGCCGAGCTCGTCGTGCTGGTGGTCCTGTTCACCACGACGCCGGCGCTGGCCGCGTTCGGCGTCTACTTCGGCGGCTGGCACGCGCTGCGCCACACGGGCCGGCTGCTCGACGTCGCCCGCGAGCCGGGTGACGTGGGTTGGCGACCGGCCGTGCGCCGGCTGGCCCGGGCGTCGGTGCTCCCCTCGACGGCGGCGCTGGCGACGGTGGCCGGGCTGGTGCTCGTCCGCGACCGCGCCCCGCTGCTGGCCGAGGTGGCGGTGCTCCTGGCCCTGACGTACCCGCACGCCGCCGTGGTCTGGTCCGCGGACACCTGGCGTCACGGCCGGGCGGCGAGCGCGATCAAGGCCTGACGCCCGGCGGGAACGAAGCCGAGCCGCCGTGCCAGGTTCTCCGAGGCGAGGTGCCCCACCCGCACCCGCCACTGGGGGAGCAGCCCGCGCGCCAGGGTGCCGCCGACCAGGGCGGAGGCGGCGACCGCGGCGTGGCCGTGGCGACGCCGGTCGGACGCCGTCAGGATCGAGAGCTGGCCCACCTCGTCGTCCCAGGTCTCCAGCTGCGCCAGGGCCGCCGGGTCGCCGTCCCCGGTGAGCGAGACGACGACCTCGTCCGGATCCTGCACCGACGCCTCCGCGACGTCGGCCGGTGAGCAGCGCTCGAGGATCGACGCGACGTCGGTGGCCGTGGCCCGGCGGGTCGGACCGGAGTGGGGGCGGAAGCGCCCGGCCGGCAGGTAGAGCAGGGTCGCCTCGGCGACGAGCCGGGATCCGAGGTGCTGCAGCCGCTCGACGATCGCCGCTGCGTCCGGGGTGGTCGGCCCGTCGGATTCGTCGGGGCCCGGCACCGCCTCGCGCACCCGGGGCGGCGCGAGGATGACGGCGCCGGGCCCGAGGCTCACCAGGATGACCTCTTCCGCCGCCGAGGCTGTTGCTGGCACGAACGTCAGGCCGGGACGCCGGAACGCGTCGGCCGGAGCGCCCAGCCGAGCCGCCCAGAAGCTGATGACGCGGGCGAGCTCGACGTCCGGCAGTTGGTCCGACCTCACGCCGAGGATTCTGTCGCGCGACACGACCGCGCGGACGACGGCGAGGCAGGGTGTCGTGACTAGGCTGCTGTTCGTTCCCAGATGTAGTGCGTTGATCGTCGATTGCCACTACCCGTGGTGGCTGGACGGCAGTGTTTCGTCGGAGGTCGAGTCCATGGACAGGTCACAGCCCCGACGGATGCCGCGACGTCGGACGTCGGTCACGCGGTCGTTCGCGGTCGGCGCGACGGACGGACTGCTGACCTCGTCGCTGTTCCCCGACGGGACGGTCGGGCATCTCGACCTGCGGACTGGCCCGCACGGCTCGACCGTCGCCGGGCTGGCCGACGCCCTGTCGGGTGCCATGACGCTCGGGCTGCAGCAGGGAGCGCCCCTCGAGGACTACGTCCAGCGCCTGATGGGCCTGCCGTCGGAGCCGCTCGAGCCCACGGACGACGCCGAGCTTCCCTGGGCGACGTCCGTCCCGGACTACGTCGTCCGGCGGTTGGCCGTCGACCACCTGCCCCGCGAGGTGCGGCACGGTCTCGGCGTCCGCACCCGGTCCGATCACGCCGTTGGCGTCGCCGACCCGGCCGAGGACTGACTCCTGCGCGACGCCCGCGCTTGACTATTGCTCCGACCTTCCTCCTAAACTGATCTTGTGTCGAGTCGCGTCAACCACCGGGGGTGGATCGTGCTGACGAGCATCTCGTCGGCCGACCAGTCTCTGTGCGTGGATCTGTTCGAAGATCCGGCCGGCGGCTTCGGATTCGAGCATTTTCGCTCCGATCCCGACGATGGAGGTCGGTGGACGGTCATCGGCGGTTTTGCAGGGGCGCGCTTCGAAAGTCGCTCGGCTGCCGCTCGATCGGCCAGAGATTCGGTGACCTGGCTGGACCAGGACGCGCGCGCTCGGGCGTCACTCGCGGCATGGCTCGCGAGACCCGAGTCCGATCCCCCGCTGCGCCCCTGAAAGCTGCCACGGGCACACGAAGATCAAGTGCCAGGCAGTGCCGAGCGGGCGGGCAGCCGTCACTACCGGGCGCCGGGCGTCCGGACCGAGGAGGAAGCGCTCATGCCCGGGCACATTCGGGGCACAAGAGCGCATCGGGCGCCGTCAGGCGACGCGAGGTGTCCACGTCTTCCACCGCAGGTTGGAGCGACGTCGAACCCATCGCTGCAGATCTGAGCTCCGTGATCAGTAGTACCAGGGGTAGGGGCTCCAGTCGGGCGGGCGCTTCTCGAGGAAGGAGTCGCGGCCCTCGGCTGCCTCGTCGGTCATGTAGGCGAGCCGGGTCGCCTCGCCGGCGAACACCTGCTGGCCCATCAGGCCGTCGTCCGTGAGGTTGAAGGCGAACTTCAGCATCCGCTGGGCCGTGGGGCTCTTGCCGTTGATCTCGGCCGCCACCTCCAGCGCGACCCGCTCCAGCTCCGCGTGGTCGGCGACCAGGTTGACGGCACCCATCCGCTGCATCGTCTCCGCGTCGTAGGCGCGGCCGAGGAAGAAGATCTCCCGGGCGAACTTCTGGCCCACCATCTTCGCCAGGTACGCCGAGCCGTACCCGCCGTCGAAGCTGGCGACGTCGGCGTCCGTCTGCTTGAAGCGCGCGTGCTCGCGGCTGGCGATCGTCAGGTCGCAGATGACGTGCAGGCTGTGGCCGCCGCCCGCCGCCCAGCCGGGGACGACGGCGACGACGACCTTGGGCATGGTCCGGATCAGGCGCTGCACCTCCAGGATGTGCAGCCGCCCGCCGTGGGCCCGGGTGCGGGTCGCGTCGACGGTGTCGGCCGTCTCGCCCTCGGCGTACTGGTAGCCCGAGCGGCCGCGGATGCGCTGGTCGCCGCCCGAGCAGAACGCCCACCCGCCGTCCCGGGCGCTCGGCCCGTTCCCGGTGAGCAGCACGCAGCCGACGTCGGGGGACTGCCGGGCGTCGTCGAGCACCCGGTACAGCTCGTCGACGGTGTGCGGGCGGAAGGCGTTGCGCACCTCCGGCCGGTCGAACGCGATCCGGACCGTGCCGCCCGCCGGTCCCGGCAGCGTGCACCGGTGGTAGGTGAGGTCGGTCAGGTCCCAGCCCGGCACCGGCGTCCACGCGGCCGGGTCGAAGATCTCCGACACCGTGGCGCGCGCGGGACCGGGTTCGCTTGTCGCAGTCACGACGGCGAGGATAGGCCCGTGCCCGCCTCGCCGACCCCGCCCAGCGTCCTGCCCCCGGTCGAGGAGGTGCTGGCCCGGGCGCACGTCGTGCTGCTGCCGCTGGCCGTGCGCTTCCGCGGGCTGGACGCGCGCGAGGCCGTGCTGATCGAGGGTCCGGCCGGGTGGGGCGAGTTCGCGCCGTTCGTGGAGTACGGCGACGCCGAGGCCGCCCGCTGGCTCGCCGCCGCGCTCGAGGCCGGCTGGGACGACGCGCCGCCGGTCGCCCTCCGGGACCGGGTGCCGGTCAACGCGACGGTGCCGGCCGTGGACGCGGCGAGCGTGCCCGACGTCCTCGCCCGGTTCGAGGGGTGCACGACGGCGAAGGTCAAGGTCGCCGAGCCCGGCCAGGACCTGCGGGCGGACCTCGACCGCGTCGCGGCCGTCCGGGACGTGCTCGGGCCGGCCGGTCACGTCCGCGTCGACGCGAACGGGGCCTGGTCGCTGGACGACGCCGTCCGTGCCCTCACCGCGCTCGCGCCCTACCGGCTCGAGTACGCCGAGCAGCCCTGCGCCGCCCTCGACGACCTGCGCGCGTTGCGGCTCGCGCTCGCCCGCGCCGGGGTCGACGTCCCGGTCGCCGCCGACGAGAGCGTGCGCAAGGCCACCGACCCCCTGCTCGTGGCGACCGCCGGCGCGGCGGACGTCGTCGTGGTCAAGGTGGCGCCGCTGGGCGGCGTCCGGGCGGCGCTCGAGGTGGCCGGCGTCCTCGGTGCCGACCACGGGATCCCGGTCGTGGTGTCGTCCGCACTCGACACCTCCGTGGGCCTGGTCGCGGGGGTCGCGCTCGCTGCCGCCCTGCCGGACCTGCCGTACGCGTGCGGGCTCGGCACCGCGTCGCTGCTGGCCACGGACGTCGTCGCGACGCCGCTGCGCCCGGTGGCGGGCGCCGTGTCGGCGGCCACGGCGGCCGGGCTCCGCGCGGACGCCGGCCTCCTGGCCGCCCACCGGGCCTCGCCGGCGCGCCGGGCCTGGTGGCTCGACCGGCTCGCGCGCTGCCACGCCGTCCTCGCGGGCGCCGGGGTCGCGGCGTGAGCGCCGGCCCGGGCGCCGGCCCGACGTCGGGCGTGGGCGCCGAGGTGGCTCCGGCGACCGCGCTGGCGCGGCTCGCCGTCCGGGTGCTCGCGGCGGGCGGGGTCGGGCACGTCGTCCTCTGCCCCGGCTCGCGCAGCGCGCCGCTCGCCTACGCGCTGGCCGCGTCCCAGGGTCGGGGCGGTCCCGTGCTCCACGTGCGGCACGACGAGCGGGTCGCGGCGTTCACGGCCCTGGGCGTCGGGCTCGCCGGGCCGACGATCGGGGCCGTCGTGACGACGTCCGGCACCGCGGTCGCCAACCTGCACCCCGCCGTCCTGGAGGCGCACCACGCCGACCGGCCGCTCGTCGTCGTCACCGCCGACCGCCCGCCGCGGCTGCGCGGCACCTGGGCCAACCAGACCAGCGCGCTGCAGGCCGGGCTCTTCGGCGGCGCCGTCCGGGCCCGGCTGGACCTGGACGACGTCGAGGCGGCGGCCGACCCCGAGGACGCCGCGGCGCAGCTCGCGGCCGCGCTGGGCGCGGCCCGCGGGTACGGCGGGAGCCGCCCGGGTCCCGTGCACCTCAACCTCGGGTTCGCCGACCCGCTGGTCCCGGGGCCGGACGACGGTTGGCCGTCGGCCCGCGAGGCCGACCCCGTCGAGCCCCCGGACACCGCCTGGCGCGCGGTGCCGGCGTCCGGCCCGGCGCTGCTGCTGGACGGGTGGGGCGACGGCGGTGAGGGCACGGTCGTCGTCGCCGGGGACGGCGCCACGGCCGCCGCCCGCTGGTTCGCCGAGGTGGCCGGGCTGCCGCTGCTCGCCGAGCCGTCGTCCGGCGCCCGCGGCGGGCCGAACGCGATCGGTCCCTACCGGCTGCTGCTCGAGCTGGCGGCCTTCGGGGGAGCGGTGCGGCGGGCCGTCGTCTTCGGGCGCCCGACGTTGTCCCGGCCGGTGACCCGGCTCCTGGAACGGTCCGACGTCGAGGTCTCCCTGGTGTCCCGCCACCGCGACCACCCGGATCCCGGCCGCGCCGTCCGCCGGTTCGACGACGTCGCGTTCGGCGACCGGCCTGCCGCACCGCCGCCGACCAGCCCGTGGCTCGACCGCTGGCGGCGCGCCGGCGCGGCCGCCGCCGTGGCGATCGACGTGGTGCTCGACGCCGAGGCGGCGCGGGGCCGGATCACCGGACCGCTGCTCGCCCGCGAGCTCTGGACGGCGCTGCGCCCCGCCGACCTCCTGCTCACCGCGGCCAGCAACCCGGTCCGCGACCTCGATCTCGCCGGGCATCCGGCGGAGCGCACCCCGCGGGTCCTCGCCAACCGCGGGCTCGCCGGCATCGACGGCACGGTCTCGACGGCGACCGGGATCGCGCTCGGTTCCGGCGGACCCACCCGGGTGCTCGTCGGCGACGTCGCCTTCCTGCACGACGTCGGCGCGCTGCTCGCCGCGCCGGACGAGGCCCGGCCCGACCTGCAGGTCCTGGTCCTGGACGACGACGGCGGCGGGATCTTCAGCCTGCTGGAGCACGGTGCCCGGGCCGAGCAGGGGCCGGTCGCGGCCGCCGCCTTCGACCGCCTCTTCGGCACCCCGCACGGGGCCGACCTGGCGGCGCTGTGCCGCGGCTTCGGCGTCCGGCACGAGCGGGTGGACGACGTCGACCGGCTGCGCGCCGTCCTCGCCCGGCCCGAACCCGGCACCGGCGTGGTCCAGGTGCCCGCCGACCGCTCGGGGCTGCGCGCGCTGCACGCCCGCCTGCGCGAGGCGGTGCACGCGGCGGTCGGCGACGCCGTCGTCACCGGCTGATCGGCCGGCGCTCCAGCCGGGCGTCACGCCGGGCCAGACGCCGGAGTCATGCCGGGGCCAGGCCCCGGCGTGACTACAGGTCCGGGTGGCGCTCGCCTCGACGACCAACTGCGGGAGCAGCCGGCCCAGGCGGGACCGGTGAGCAGGCGCCGCAGCGCGCGCAGCAGGACCAGCAGGTCCTCCGCCACGCTCCGGCCGGGCGGCGTGGGCAGCGGCTCGCGCAGGTGGGTGAGCGCGTCCAGGCACAGCAGAAGCGTGGCGGCCGCAACGGGCGGCGCCTGACACCAGCGCTCGCTGCGGCCGCGCGTGTCACCGGTCTACGGGTGGACCGACCCGATCCACCCCGGCGGCACCGAGCGGCGGACGCCCGCCCGCGCGGGGTCGTGCCGCGCGCGGTCTGACCCGGGCGATGCCCGCTCTCCGCTGACGATGCTCCCCGGGCGACCGGTGCCCGACAACAGGTTTTCCCCGGTCGGAGGCAGGGTCGAAGGCAGGGTCGGAGGCAGGGCGCCGGTCAGCGGCAGGGCGCCGGGTGTCCAACCGGTGGCCGTGCTGCGTCTCTCCGGCATGAGGAAGATCATCGAATCGACGCTGGTCAGTCTGGACGGCGTGGTCGAGTCCCCCTGGGCGTGGGCGGACTTCGACGACGAGGCGAAGGCGTGGGCGCTGGAGAACCTGCGTGGCTACGACGGGTTCCTGCTGGGCCGCGGAACCTTCGAGCCCCTGCGCGCCGCGTGGGAGCACGTGCGCGGCGACCCCTACCTGGACGCCGTCAACGCCGCGCGCAAGTACGTGGTGTCCGACACCCTCCCCGCCGATCCCGGGTGGAACGCCGAGGTGCTGCGCGGCGGCGCGGCGGCCCTGGCCGACCTGCGCCGCCGGCCCGGCCGGCCCCTGGTCAAGTACGGCACGACGCGGTTGACCCGGGCGCTGCTCGAGCACGGCCTGATCGACGAGTTCCAGTTCTCGGTCCTGCCGGTGCGTGTCGGCGCGGGGCGCCACCTGTTCGCCGACCTCGACGGTCCCGCCCCGCCGCTCACCCTGACGGGCACCCGCGCGCTGCGCAGCGGCATGGTCGTGCTGACGTACTCCGCCGGCACGACCTCCGCCGGCGCGAGTTCCGCCGGCGCGAGCTCCGGCGGCCCGACGGGTCAGGCGTCGGTCAGGCGTCGGTGAGGGCCTGGCGCATGGGCAGCAGCTTCGCGTCGGACTCGGCGAGCTCCGCCGCCGGGTCGGAGCCGGCGACGATCCCGCAGCCGGCGAACAGCCGCAGCCGGCGCGGGTCGGCGTCGTCCACCCGAGCGCACCGCAGGGCGATGCCCCACTCGCCGTCGCCCTCGGCGTCCATCCAGCCGACGGGGCCGGCGTAGCGGTCCCGGTCCATCCCCTCGACGGCGTCGATGAGCTGCGCGGCCTCGGCGGTGGGCGTGCCGCAGACGGCGGCCGAGGGGTGCAGCGCGGCAGCCAGGCCCAGGCTCGACGTCCCGTCGGCCAGCACGCCCGTGACGTCCGTCGCCAGGTGCATGACGTTGGCCAGGTGCAGCACGAACGGGGACTCGGGCACGTTGGTCGACGTGCAGTGCGGCGCCAGCGCGTCGGCCACCGACCGGACGGCGTACTCGTGCTCCTCGAGGTCCTTGCTGGAGCGGGCGAGCCGGGCGGCCAGCGCCAGGTCGCGGGCGTCGTCGCCGGTGCGGCGGATCGTGCCGGCCAGCACCCGGGACGTGACCAGGCCCTTCTCCCGCCGCACCAGCATCTCGGGGGTGGCGCCGAGCAGCCCGTCGATGCTGAACGACCAGCAGCCCGGGTACCGGTCGGCGAGCCGGGTCAGCACGGTGCGCGGGTCCACCGGCCGGTCGCAGACGGCGGTCACGTCGCGCGCCAGCACCACCTTCTCCAGCCGGCCCGCGGCGATCTCCCCGATGGCACCGGCCACCTGCCGGGCCCAGTCCTGGGGCGGCCGGGCGCCGTCGACGAACCGGACGCCGCCGTGCCCCTCCTCGGGGGCGGCCGCGGCGTCGGCCCAGGTGGGCAGGCGCAGCTCGGCGGTGGGGACGACGGCCCCGGCGCCCACCGTGGTGAGCCAGAACCGGTCGCCCCGGCGCCCCACGACCACCTTCGGCACGACGAGGACGCCGCCCGCCGCCGACCGCGGCGAGAACGCGAACGACCCGAAGGCCACCGGACCGGTGCCGGGCAGGCCGACCTCGTCCCGGACGACGGCGTGCGAGACCAGGTCGCGCCAGGCCCGCTCGGCGACGGCGAACCGGTCCGGCCCGGTGGTCTCGACGCGGAGGGCCTCGCCCCAGCCGACCAGCCCCTCCCCGCGCCGCAACCAGGCCACCGGGCCCGAGCGGGGGAGCAGCGAGAGCAGCGGGCCGGGATCGGTCAGCGGCACCGTCCGGGACACCAGGGGCGCGGCCGCAGGGGCAGTGGTCATCGCTGACCAGCGTAAAGCGGCGATCGACGCGCCGCGCACCCGGGGCGGCGCAACGTGGGGCACCTCACTGGTCTCCGCCGGCAGAGTGGAGCCGTGTGGTCGGACGTGAGTGCCGGTGAGGTCGGCGTGCGGGAGGTGCTCCGGTGCCTACCGCTGTTCACCCAGTTGGCCGACGGGCAGCTCGACCTCCTCGCCGCCGCCCGGCCCCGGCCACTGGGCCCGGGGCGACATCCGGTTCCACGCCGGAGAGCCGTGCACCACCTTCTTCTGCGTGGTGACCGGGTGTCCGGGCCGCCGCTGTGGGTGGACGCACTCCGGCGGATCGCGGCGCGGGCCGGTCTGGCTCCGGGCGCAGTGAACACCGAGCGAGTGCTGCCCACCTGACGCGGACCGGCGCGGCGCCCGGCCACGCCGGACCCCGTCGGGGCGGGGCCCGGTGCCGCGTGGGAGCATCGGGGCATGCCACGAGCTCGACTGGACAAGCAGCCCGCCGAGGTCGCCGGGATGTTCGACGAGGTGGCCGCCCGGTACGACCGCACGAACGACGTGCTGTCCCTCGGTCTGGACCGGCACTGGCGGCGCGAGGTCGTCCGCGCCCTCGACCTGTTCGCCGGTCAGACCCTGCTCGACCTGGCCGCCGGGACGGCGACGTCCAGCGAGCCGTTCGTCGACGCCGGGGTGCGGACCGTTCCGTGCGACTTCTCCCTCGGGATGCTGCGCGTGGGGCGCGCGCGCCGTCCGGACCTGCAGCTCGTCGCCGGTGACGCCACGCGCCTGCCCTTCGAGGACGACGCCTTCGACGCCGTCACGATCTCGTTCGGCCTGCGCAACGTCGCCGACGTGCCCGCCGCGCTGGCCGAGATGCGGCGGGTGACCCGCCCCGGCGGCCGGCTGCTGGTGTGCGAGTTCTCGCACCCGACCTGGCGTCCCTGGCGGTGGTTCTACAGCCGGGTCTGGTTGTGGCTCCTGCCCGCCGTCGCGCGCCGGGTGTCGTCGAGCCCGGACTCCTACGTCTATCTCGCCGAGTCCATCCGCGACTGGCCCGACCAGCGTGCGCTCGCCGGGCTCGTGACGGCCGCCGGATGGTCGGACGTCGAGGTGCGCAACCTCACCGGCGGGATCGTCGCGCTGCACCGGGCCACGAAGGCGTGACCGGCTGCGCGACGGACGGTGCGATCGACCGGAGGAAGGACGGTGCCGGTCGTCGCGGGAGTCCGGCGCGAGGTCTCGGCGTGGGCGTCGTATGCTCATTTCCGTCAGTTCGTGAAGGTTTTCACAAAGACACATGCGATCGTGTCGACCCTGTGATGTCGCGTGTCGGGGCCGTGGCGAAAGGCAGTCCGGGCGCGGCCCTAGGATGGGCCGCGGTCGGGACGGCCGAGGTGCGCTCGGGGCCAAGGTCCCGAACACGTACCGAAGACGTACCGAGCACGTCGAGGAAGCAGTCGCGGGAGGACCGGCCCCTCGCGCCGGACTCGAATGGAGATGGGTGACGGCGTCGTGAGCCCTTACGTTCCGATCCTCGTCCTGATGGCGATCGCGGGCGCCTTCGCGGTGTTCTCGGTCGGCGCGGCCGCGGTGGCCGGCCCGAAGCGCTACAACCGCGCGAAGCTCGACGCGTACGAGTGCGGCATCGAGCCGACCCCGCACGCCGCCGGTGGTGGGCGCTTCCCGGTGAAGTACTACCTGGTCGCGATGCTCTTCATCATCTTCGACATCGAGAGCGTCTTCCTCATCCCGTTCGCGGTGACCTTCGATCGCATGGGTCTGTTCGCGCTGACCGAGATGGTCTTGTTCATCGCCACCGTGTTCGTCGCCTATGCCTACGTGTGGCGGCGCGGCGGGCTCGAGTGGGACTGACCACGGTCGGGCGCTGAGGTCACCCAAGGGAACGGGAAGGGTCTGGCATGGGTATCGAGGAGAAACTGCCGAGCGGTTTCCTGCTCACCTCGGTGGAGAAGCTCGCCGGGTACATGCGCAAGAGCTCGCTCTGGCCGGCGACGTTCGGTCTGGCGTGCTGCGCGATCGAGATGATGGCGACCGGCGGTCCCAAGTACGACCTCGCCCGGTTCGGCATGGAGGTCTTCCGCGCGTCGCCGCGACAGGCCGACCTGATGATCGTGGCGGGCCGGGTGAGCCAGAAGATGGCGCCCGTCGTCCGCCAGGTCTACGACCAGATGGTCGAGCCGAAGTGGGTGCTCTCGATGGGCGTCTGCGCGTCGTCGGGCGGCATGTTCAACAACTACGCGATCGTCCAGGGCGTCGACCACATCGTGCCGGTGGACATCTACCTGCCCGGCTGCCCGCCGCGGCCGGAGATGCTGCTCAACGCGATCCTCGCCCTGCACGAGCAGATCCTCAACGCCCCGCTGGGCGTCAACCGGGTCGCCGCCGCGCAGGCCGCCGAGCAGGCCGCCCTGACGGCGCTCCCCACCCTCGAGCTGAAGGGGCTGCTGCGGTGAGCGAGTCCTCCCTGCCCACCCCCGAGGAGATCTCGACCGACCGCTCCGGCGTCGGCAACGTCCCGGCGACGACCGCCGCCGAGGCCGAGATCGTCGACGTCCGGGCGGGAATGTTCGGCGCCACCGGCTCCGGAGACACCTCCGGCTACGGCGGCCTCGTGCGCACGGTCGCGATGCCGACGCCGTCGGAGCGCCCGTACGGCGGCGACTTCGACCTCGTGGCCGACCGGCTGACGGCGGCCCTCGCCGTCCAGGACGTGACGTTCGGCGGCGCCGTCGAGAAGGTCGTCGTCGACCGCGGCGAGATCACCTTCTACGTCCGCCGCGAGGACGTCGTCGCGGTGGCCCTGGCCCTGCGCGACGACCCGGACCTGCGGTTCGAGCAGTGCTCCGGCGTCTCCGGCGTGCACTACCCGCACGACGTCGGCCGCGAGCTGCACGCCGTCTACCACTTCCTGTCGATCACACACGGCCGGCGCATCCGGGTCGAGGTCACCGCCCCGGACGCCGACCCGCACATCCCCTCGATCGTCGAGGTGTACCCCACCGCCGACTGGCACGAGCGCGAGACCTGGGACTTCTTCGGGCTCCAGTTCGACGGCCACCCGGCGCTCACCCGCATCCAGATGCCGGACGACTGGCCCGGCCACCCCCAGCGCAAGGACTACCCGCTGGGCGGCATCCCGGTCGAGTACAAGGGCGCGACCATCCCGCCGCCCGACACGAGGAGGTCGTACAGCTGATGACGTCCGACACCGACCCCACCGCCGACGCCCGGGACGAGATCGTCGACGAGAGCTACGGCCTGTCCTTCGGCGACGCCGAGGAAGAGGACGCCCGCGTCTTCACCGCGGGCGGCGGCGACTGGGACGACATCGCCGAGGAGGCCTCGAGCCTCGGCGAGGAGCGCATCGTCGTCAACATGGGCCCGCAGCACCCGTCGACCCACGGCGTGCTCCGGCTCATCCTCGAGCTGGACGGCGAGACGGTCACCGAGGCCCGCTGCGGCATCGGTTACCTGCACACCGGCATCGAGAAGAACATGGAGTTCCGCACCTGGACGCAGGGCGTCACGTTCTGCACCCGGATGGACTACCTGACGCCGCTCTTCCAGGAGGCGGGGTACTGCCTCGCCGTCGAGAAGCTGCTGGGCATCACCGACGACGTGCCGGAGCGGGCCACCGTGGTCCGGGTCATGCTCATGGAGCTCAACCGGGTCTCCTCGCACCTCGTCGCGCTGGCCACGGGCGGCATGGAGATCGGCGCCCTCACCGTGATGACCGTCGGCTTCCGGGAGCGCGAGCGCGTCCTGAAGCTCTTCGAACTCATCACCGGCCTGCGCATGAACCACGCATACATCCGGCCGGGCGGCCTCGCCCAGGACATCCCGCCGGGCGCGCTGGACAGCATCCGGGACGTGCTCGGGCCGCTGCGTCGGGGCATCTCCGACATCGAGAAGCTCTCGAACGAGAACCCGCTGGTCAAGGCGCGGCTCGTCGACACCGGCTACCTCGACCTCGCCGGCTGCATGGCGCTGGGCATCACCGGGCCGGTCCTGCGGTCGACCGGGCTCCCGCACGACCTGCGCAAGTCCGAGCCGTACTGCGGCTACGAGACCTACGACTTCGACGTCTGCACCTGGGACACCGCGGACGCCTACGGCAGGCTGCGGATCCGCATCAACGAGATGAAGGAGTCGCTGAAGATCGTCGAGCAGTGCGTCGAGCGGCTGCAGGCGATCGGGCCGGCGCCGGTCATGGTCGGGGACCGCAAGATCGCCTGGCCGGCGCAACTCGCCATCGGCAGCGACGGGATGGGCAACTCCCTGGACCACATCCGGGAGATCATGGGCCAGTCCATGGAGGCCCTGATCCATCACTTCAAGCTGGTCACCGAGGGCTTCCGGGTGCCGGCCGGGCAGGTCTACACCGCGGTCGAGTCCGCCCGCGGCGAGCTCGGCGTCCACCTGGTCTCGGACGGCGGGACGCGCCCCTACCGGGCGCACTTCCGCGACCCGTCCTTCGTGAACCTGCAGGCCGTCGCGGCGATGTCCGAGGGCGGCCAGGTCGCCGACGTCATCGTCGCCGTCGCCTCGCTCGACCCGGTCATGGGGGGCGTCGACCGG
>Ga0302322_100002518_pt1 | contig 15472 bp, 16 predicted proteins | sample Fen_T0_2_FD_203757 | JGI IMG/M metagenome (GOLD analysis project Ga0302322, IMG submission 203757) | Peat permafrost microbial communities from Stordalen Mire near Abisko, Sweden - Fen_T0_2 | ecosystem: Environmental > Terrestrial > Soil > Wetlands > Permafrost | place: Sweden: Abisko... | reverse complement strand
CTCTGGGCCGGGTTCGGCCCGAGGGACAGCAAGGCCTTGGGCTTGAACAGGGAGCAAAGATCCCGGGCAAGGTCTTGGTAGGGCGGCTTTTCGCCCCCGAAAGTCGGCAAGGGCTGGATGAAAAAATGGTCGGCGAGGTTGAGGTTGACCCGGGGGTTCTCGAACCAGCTTCGGACGAATTCCAAGGCTCCTTCGGTCAAAATCGCGTCGGTGAGCACCAACGCCAGAGGGGCCGTCGGCCCGAATCCCTGGGGCCAACCCGTGCCGAACTCAAGGTGCTCTCCGTACCGGGCCGACAGGTCGGCGTACCCTTCGGAGGGGAGGGAAGACCCCCGCTCCAAACTGCCAGGGGGTAGGGGAGGAGCGGCTTCGGCAAAGCCGTCGTCGACGAGAAGGGCTCGGGCCTGGTGGAGCAGCTGCCACACGGCTTCAGAATGCGAATTCGCGTTCATCGTAGATCACCTTTTGGAGATAGAGTCCCTGTCCCGGGGCCGTGGGTCCCGCCTGACGCCTGTCCCGGGACCGAAGAACGGCTTCAAATTCCCTGACCCCCAGCCCCCGGTGACCTAGGTCGAGGATGGTTCCGACCAACGACCTGACCATCCGCCACAGGAAGGCGTTGCCGGCGATTTGGAAGACGATCCGATCGCCCCTGGGAAAGAACGACGAATGGTAAATGAACCTCTCCCTCGATCGATGAGGGTCCTTGGCGTGGCTGAAGCTCGTGAAGTCGAGCTCGCCGTAGAGGACCGAGGCCATGGCGTTCAGCACCGGCAGGGAAGGCAGTTCGCGGACCCGGTGGCAGTACCGGGCCTCCCAGGGCATGAGCGATTGGCCCACGACGATGTGGTAATGGTAGACCCGGGCCAAGGCCGAGAACCGGGCGTGGAAAGAAGGTCCCACCTCCTGACAATCGATCACCCTCACGTCGGGCGGCAAGAAAGAATTGAGTCCCCGGACAAAATGTTCTCCCTCCATCTTTGTCTCGGCGTCGAAGTGGGCCGTCTGTCCCCGGGCATGAACCCCGGCGTCGGTTCGCCCCGCGCCGACAATGGGAACCGGCGCCTTCACAAGGACTGCCAACGCCTTCTCGACTTCGGCCTGGACTGTCCGCCCGTCTTCCACGCCGTCGCGCACCTGGTTTTGCCATCCCTCGAAATCGGTACCGTCGTAGGCGAGGTCGAGCCGGAACCGTCTCGTCACTCCTTGATCTCCTCACCAAGCAATTTATGGAGGTCTTTGGCCTTCTCGATGAGGACAGTGGGCTTGTTTTTCGACGACTTGCCCATGCCAACGAGCCGAGCGATGGCCCGGCGGGCGTTGGTCAACGAGCGCTCGCGTTGTTCGGGGTTCGCCTGACTTCCGTAGTGGTACTCCAGGTAGCCCAAGAGGTACATGACGCTGTCAAACCCAAAGTTGTTGTCCACATCGGGACCAAAATTCATCGCTGCGTTCAGGGACTCTTCTCCGTTTTGGTCTCTGTCGATGGTCAAGCTGTAGAAGAATCGGGCCTTGTGGTAGAAGATCTTCTCAAGATAGTCGAAGTTTTCGGTAGGGAAGCGGCGGTGGAGGTCGGCGAAGCACCAGGCACTCCTGATCGAGCAAATTCCCGACTTGATGGTCGGTGAGAACGACGAGGTGAAGTGCTGGTAGCACATGACAGCCAGAAAGTAGCCCGCGGCCCCTTCCTTGAGGGTCTTGAGGTTTTCCCAGTCGAGGTTGGGGAAAATGACCTCCACAGCTTGGCGGCGTTGGCGCTCCTCAAGGCGGATGGTCTCGATGGCCTTGGGGTCGGGGGTGAGAAAGTCAATTCCGAGGGCGGAGTAGTAGCACCCGGGACAGGTCATCACGTAGTAGATCAGCGGGTACACGTCACCAAATTTTTTGGACGCTTCGTAGTACCTGCGCAAGTCGTTCCCCAGGGGACCGGCAATGAGCCGACCTCCGCCCACCCGCAACTCCTCTTTCTTGAATTTGTGTTCACAGATCGGACAGACTGTTTCATTTTTTTGGAAGAAGCTGATGCTTCCCAGGCCGGTGTCGGACATCAGACCTCCAGGACCACGAAGGCGAGGGAGTAGTCCCTCTCGTGGGAAAGGGTGAGATGGGCCCGGGCACCCCGGGCTTCGAGGGCGTGGAGGGCCGAACCTGCCAAATGGAGGGCCGGTTTTCCTCCGGGTTGACGGCGGGTTTCAATGTCTCTCAACGAAAGTCCGCCGAGCCCCGTGCCCAAGGCCTTACCAAAGGCTTCCTTGGCCGCGAACCTCGCCGCCAAGGAGGCCGCGGGGTGGGCGCTTTGAACAACGTCAGACAATTCCCTTTCTGTAAAATACTTGCCTAACAACTTCGGTTGAATGAGCCAGGCCTCGAGGCGGCGGTTTTCCACAAGATCGGTACCGATGCCGACAATCATGGTTTGGCCTCCAGGAACACCGAGACCACGGCGGGCGAAAGGTCCACGAGCTCCACGCCCTCGGGAAGCATGGCCTTGAGCTCCACCATGGGGATTTCCCCGGGGACCATGGACGACGAAAGGTCGGCCACGATGCCCACGGTCGGAGCTCCGTTGGCGTCCTTGGCCAAGGAACGGAGTGCCACTTCAGTGCCCCTCAGTCTGACCCTCACCGGGGGGAGGGGGCTCTGGAGCCTGAGACCGGAATTGAGATTCATCGCCGTCGGAACCACGTTTTCGAGGACGAGAGAAGCCAGGGACGAGGTCATGAGGCCCTGGATCTCCACGGTGCTTCCGTAGGGAAAATCCAGGAGGGTGGAACCAGGTTCGACCCGGGCCTTGAGGGTAAACGAGTCAGTCTTGCCCCTCAGTTCGATGGGTTCGGTGCTCACGGCAGTCACTTTGTCGACCACCGACCGGGGGCCTTCCACGGTGATCACCGATGGCACCACTTGGAAACCAGACATCTCGTAGTTCTTTCCCGGTTCTCCCACAAAGTCGGGATGAATGGGCACGGTCTTCACTACCTTCCGTTCCAGGTGGAGGTTGAGGACCATGGGGTCAACGGTGACCTCGAGGGCCGCGCTCTCGGCTGCCGTGCCCCGACGGCTGACCTGGACGGGCGCGTTGAAGACTCCTTCCCCCTGGTGGCCCGAATAGTCGACAAGAGCTTCGAGGTCTGCCTCGGTGACTCCAGAAACCAGCTCGTCGGTGCCTCGGATCGTGACCTTCACCCTATGGTCAAACTCCTGGGCCGCCACCAGCGTTGTATCGGTCACCAAGCGCAGGGGGATGGAGAACGTCCGCACTTGCAAGGAGTCGAACCGGTTGAAGAGAAAAAGGAGGAGGGCGGCCGCCAGGGCCAGGATTTTGGCAGGCCATTGATCGAACACCTTGCGCCAGTCAGGCATCTTCACGGAATTCTCCTGAGGAGGTCGAGGGACCCTCGTCGTCCTTGAATTCGAGCAGGTCCTTCAGCCGACGGCGCAGTTCTTCGGCCGAGAGGTCGTAGTGCAGGGCGCCGTTGTAAGCCAGGCTGATGGCCCCAGATTCCTCGCTGACTACCACGGTCACCGCGTCGCTCTCCTCGGCCAACCCCAGGCTGGCCCGATGTCGGGTGCCGAAGCTCTTGCTCAGGGTGGGGTTTTCGCTCAGGGGGTAGAAGCAACCCGCCGAAACGATTCGTCCCCCTTGGATGATCAGCCCTCCGTCGTGGAGAGGGGTGTCGTAGGAAAAGATCGTCGTCAGGAGCGCCGTCGACACTTCGGCGTCGAGATTCGTGCCCCTCTCGACGATGTTTTTGAGCCCTACTTTGCGGATGAAGCTGATCAGCGCCCCCCGGCGCATGTCGGACAACTGCCGGCAACTGGCCAGCACGGCGTCAACGTGCTGGGCCTTGGGTTTGGCCGTGGGGGTGAACCAACCACCTTGGCCGATTTGGGTGAAAATCTTGCGCAGTTCGGGTTGAAAGACAATGGCCAGACCGACAAAGATGCCGGGAGCGACGAAATTGAGGATCCATGTCAGGGTGTCGAGCTTCAGGCCCACGGCCAATCCGTAGATCAGCACCATGAGGATGATGCCCCGGAGCAACGGTATGGCCCGGGTTTGATAGAGGATGCGGTAGCCCTGGTAGAGTAGGAACGTCAGGACGGAGATATCCAGGAGGGGCCGGAGAACTGTCTTGAAAACCCAGCTATCGAGGAGATTTTCCATCAAGGGCGACTCCTTAGGGCTTCCCAGACCTTCCACGCCTGAACGGTGGCAGCGACGTCGTGAACCCTGACGATGTCCGCACCAGCGTCGACGGCGGCCAGACCCGCCGCCACTGAGGCCGCCAACCTGTCCTCTACAGGGGCTCCTGTGAGAGTTCCCAGGAACGATTTCCGCGAAAGACCGACGAGGACGGGGAACCCAAGGGCCCGGATCCGGGGAAGGGCTCGGAACAATTCTAGTGTATGTTCGAGGGTTTTGCCAAAGCCGAAGCCGGGGTCGAGGACAAGGCTTTCCTTGCGGATTCCCCAGCCCAGGGCCGCATCGACCCTCCGGGACAGGAAGTCGATGACGTCGGTGACGACGTCTGCATACCGGGGCGAGGTCTGCATGGCTTCGGGGTGACCCTGGCGGTGCATTAGCACCACCGTTAACCCGGCCTCGGCAGCGAAGGGGCCCAACCGAGGGTCGTCGACCAGCGCCGAGACGTCGTTGAGCCAGGTGGCGCCCGCTTTGTGGGCCCTCGCCATCACTTCAAGTTTCCGGGTGTCGACGGAAAGCGGTACAGGGCATTGGGCGCTCATCAGGCCCTCCACCACCGGGAGGACCCGCCTGAGTTCTTCCTCGGTCTCGACGTAACTGGAACCGGGGCGGGTGGATTCGCCGCCAATGTCGAGAATTCCCGCCCCCTCTCCGGCCAGTGCCAGGCCTCGGACCACGGCGGCCTCGGCGTCGAAACGACTGCCAGCCCAGAAAGAATCCGGGGTGGCGTTCAGGATACCCATGACGGTCATGGGGTCACCCCGGCCAACTTGAGGTCGGCTTCTAGTCGCACCTTGTCCTTCAGGTCAGGGTCGTCCTGCAGGGCCTTCCACGCCGCGGCATCTTTGTATCCGGCCTTCCAGGCGTCGATGACGCCCTTGGATCCGGAGTCGTAGTCTTCGATCTTCAGCAGCAGGACGGCCCCCCTTCGAAATTGTCCCTCGCCCCGGGCTTGGTCGGGTGCAGACGGCAAAGCCAGGGCGGTGTCCCAGGTTGCAACGGCGTCTCCATAGAGAGCTGCGGCCTCGAGATCCTTGGCCCTGGCCGCCAAGGGGGCGAACCGGTGGGCGTCATTCTCTGGGAAGGCCTGGGCGGCGTCGAGCCAGGCCTGGGGGTCGGGGGATCCCGTTTTGTCGAGCAACTGGGCCAAGGTGACCAGCCCTTCGGGCTTCTTTCCGTCGAGCTCCTTCCAGGCCTTCAGAGCGGTCAGGGCCTTGTCCTCTTTTCCGGCGGCGGCCAAGCTAAGTCCAGCGTTGTACTGGGTGGCCGCGTCCCCCGGCAACTTGGCGGCCAAGGCCTCGTACAGCCCAGCGGCTTCGGCGGGGCCCTTTTGCCGGGCCGTCAGCCAGGCCCTGTATTGGGCCACAACGAGGTTGTCGGGGTCGGCGGACGCCAGGGGGTCGACAAGGGCCAGGGCCCCGGCAGGATCCCCGAGCTCGGCCCTGGACCGGGCGAGATTCAGGGTGGCGATCTTGAGGTCGGGGTTCAATCCAAGGGCAGTCTGGTAGGCCCTGGCGGCTTGATCGTACTTCTTGAGGTCGAACCAGGCGTTCCCCAGGTTGTAGTACTCGTCGGCCAACGTTTTGGTCGGGGCGGGGGAGGAGACGCACGAGACCAAGAACACCAGACCGACGGCGAGCAGTTTCCCCACAGTCACCCCAAAATCGTCTTCTCGATCTTGCGGACCTGGGATCTGTACAACGACAGAATATTCGGACCGTAGTCCCCGAGGAGCTGGATCATGTTCCGGGGCAGGTCTTCTTCGTCCTTGCCGTTGAGCCTGTCTCCGGCGTCGCCCAAACCGGGCATGATGTAGGCCTTGTCGTTGAGCACGGGGTCCATCCAGAGGGTGTAGACCGAGATGTTGTCCAGGGCCCGAACGACGTTGAGGGTGCCGCGCAAGGCGCTGATGACGGTGAAAAATTTGATGGACCGGGGTTGGATGTCCTTCTCTTTCAAATATTTGACGATGGTGACCAATGAACCGCCCGTAGCGTTCATGGGGTCGGCGAACACCAGGTCTTTACCGCGCAGCTGGTCAAAGTCGAAGAAGGACTTGTTGAGATCGAGGACGTATTCCATGTCGGCCTGGGACCGGTGGTCGTTGCGCTTGATCCTGAAAAGGGCAAAGGGAGTGACGTAGCCCGTAGAGCTGTTCTCTTGGATTTCCTTCGAAAGGATCATGGAAGGCAACAACGCGCCCCTGAGCATGACGCACATGACCGAGTTTTCGATCTGGCTGTCAACGTCGGGGATCTTATGAACGGCAAAGTTCTGAACCGGGGAAGTGACAGGCGTTTTGACAATCAGATGGTGTTTCTGGCTCGAACTCGTCGTGCCGAACGCCAGGTTGAACAGCAGCTCGTAGGCCCTCTGGATGTAGTAGACAAACTCGTCGTGGCCCGTGCGCACGTCTCGTAACTTGGCGATGAGCCTGCTGGCTTCGGCGTGGAGCAGCGTGGGAGTTTCGAAGGGATAGACATGGATTTGAGGAAATTTCGAAGTCACTTCCTGCATGGTCTTCCCCATGAGGTTGTAGAGACCGATGATCCTTTCCTTCTCCCGATGGGCGGTGTTTTCCCCCGGCGAGGCGGCCAAGACCTTGAACGACTCGAGGGCCTGGGCGTAGGTGGCTTCCAGGCGTTTGATGTCGTTCAGGTCTTCGGGGGTCAGCAGTCCTTCGAGGTCTTGGGCGGTCAGGATGATTTCATGGTCCATGGTGGTCAGTGTACCCGGAACCGATTCAAAAAAAAATAGGTTGGAAACGCCACGGCTTTGACTTTTTCAGGACACTGCGGCACAATAGCTGACTATCCTGCCCAATGAGGTTTGCCCATGAAAAAGCTTTTCGCGGCCGTGCTCCTGACCTCCCTCCTGGCCTTGGCCCCTGTGGCCGCCCAGACGGGAACTGTGGCCGTCGGCCCGATTTACAGCCTCGCTCTCTACGACCTGGTTCAGAGCCCCCTCCAAGGGTTAGGCATCACGGGAAAGATCCCCGGACTGGTTCCCATCTTCGGGTTGAACTTCAAACTTGACAATCAGGAGAAGTATTATTTCGTCGGCATCACTGCCGACTGGCTCCTCTACAAGCAGCCCCTCTACGAGCCATTCAACCTGAATTTTTACCTCGGCCCTGGGTTCTATTCCAGTCTTGTTGTCGCCCCCAAGAGTCGATTCGACGCGGGTCTCAGGATTCCCGTCGGCCTCAATTGGGTTCCCTTGAAATTCTTCGAGGTGTTTGCCGAATTGACCCCGGCTTTCGGAATTACGTTCCAAGATCCTATCCAGCCTGCCTGGATCTTCCAGAGCGCCCTGGGCGCCCGGGTCTGGTTCTGATCCCTTGGACAAGCTTTTTGTCACCTACGAGGACATCCACAGGCACTGCGCCAAATTGGCCGGCGACATCCAAGCCGACGGCTGGGAGCCTGAAGTTATCGTCGCCATCGCCTCAGGAGGGTTCATTCCCGCCCGAATCCTCAAGACCTATTTGAAGAAGAACATCTACGTGGTGGGGCTCCAGCGCTACGACGATGAGCACGCGGTGAGGGCGGTTCCCCTCAAGATCCAGTGGATAGACGAAGTGGAGAAGAAACTCTCGGGCCGGAGAATCCTCTTGGTCGACGAAGTGGACGACACCCGGGTCACCCTGGCATTCTGTCTGAAGGAACTGTTCCGCCACAGCCCCGCCGAAATCCGGGTAGCCGTGCTCCATCAGAAGATGAAGCCCAAGGAAGCGGTGTTTCCTCAGGGCGTGAAGGTGTATCAGGCGGTGGAAATCGAAGACATCTGGATCAAGTATCCCTGGGACGCCCTGGACATTGACCTTCACAACCAAGGCAAAGAATAGGCCCCGCCAACATTTACGTCAGGGCTCAATCCATCGCGGGACTTTGGTGTCCCGGGAGGGATAGGCAGTCATTGCACCCCCAAAAACCAGGGGCCATCCACAAGGGCGGGGAGCTTGGCTTCCTCCTTTCCTAAGGGTTCCGGGCCATGTTCAGCGAACAAACTCGGGAAGGCTGGCTAGAAGGTTACCTGCTCACTGGGCGCCACGGCTTCACCCACCAGGACCCAGGTTTCCTCGACGTGGCACCGAACTAGGGCCCCGACTTGGTGCTGGAAATGGCGTTGGTCGGATAAGAGTTAACGAGACAGACTGTCTGTTTTGTCCCAGCGCCTCGCGGCCCATCGCACCTGCCCTTGGGCCCGGGCCAGCCAGTCGGTGGCCCGGCGGAACTCGGGATCGGGAAAGCTGAACGTCAGATAATCGACCTCCCCGAGCCTTTGTTCCAGGTCTTTCCAAAGCGCCTCATCGTGGGGGTTGGAGTTCGCTCTGTCAAAGCTGGCAAGGATGTTTTGCCACCTCTGGAGTTCTCCCCGGGCCCAGTCCTGGGGTGCGGGACTGGGTTCGCTGGTCGCCCCAGGTGTCGCCGTCTCTGTTTCGGTGGAAGGGCGGCTGGCTCTTGACCACACGGGGAGCCCCAACGGCAATCCCTGGGAGCTCCAAACCCACGTTCGGTTGGCCTCTTTGGCTGCCTGGTCGGCCAACACCGCCGCGTAGCCCTCCATCACAGGGGTGGTCAACCAACCCGACGCTGTGGGGCGTACTCCTGGTCTCTCCCAGGTTCCGACCTGTTCCATGGGCCGCAGGCGGTGGGTGGACTCGGCCAGGGAGGCGAGGGCGGGGGCGCCCCGGGCGTGGGTCTTTCCCGAAGGGAAACTAAAATCCAGCCCCGCCAACACCACAGGACCCTGGGTCAACCTCCAGGTCACCCAAGCCGCCGCCACACCCACGCTGCCCAACGGGGGAAGGCGGGGGACTGTGGTAGGGTCCCAAGGCCATCGGTTCCAGAGTCCAAGGTGGGCAAACTCGCTGATGAACCAATGGGGAGCCGTGCCGAACACCCGGCTGCCCCCAGGGAGGGACGTCAAATCGGCGAAAAGCGCCACGGGGGCGCCTCTCCACCCGGCAAAGTCCCGGAGGTTGGCGTGTTGGGCTTCGAGGCATACGACGGCGTCTGGGACCAGCCCCCAGGCCTTGAGCACGGGGAGAGAGGTGTCAGCGGCCACGATCCGGAGCCTGGTTCGATGAGCCCGAGCCCAGGGGAGGGCCTCCTCGAGGGTGATCCCGGCCCCACAGACGAGGACGGGATCGCTGCCCCAGTGGGGCCAGGGATTCCAGCCTAAACCCGGCGAGGTCAGGTTGTCGAAAAGGTTGCGAACCCAAAGGGGGCCGAGGTGGACCCCTGTGATGCGGTTGGACCACCATCGGGTCAGCCCTTGCTCCAGCCTGGCGAAAACTTCGCGGTACCGGGCCGCGTGGGGCATCCAGGCGCCGTTGAGGGTAAGAAACTCGCACCGGCGCAATTTGGCCAGTGGAAGCCGGTGGAACAGCTCCTGAACTGCCGTTTCGGTATCTTCACGGAGGCGGAACAGCCGGGGGTCTTTGGCCCGGGGGCCGAGGAACCTGAGAAAATCAGCGGCACACCTTCGATCGAGGTCTTGGTCTTTTTCGAAGACTACCACCGCGGCCTCGGGGGGCAACCGGTCTAGAAGGAGGTCGAGACCCCAACCCTCCAGGGGCGAAGGGACAAAAAAAAGGCCCCCGGGCCTCAGGGGAGGCGCGGGAACCTTGCGGGCTGCCGTCTCGGGACCGTCACCTAGGGCTCTGACCCTCCGACCCTTCCAGGTCAGGAGGGGTTCGTCGCTCATCGGGCCTGGAACAGACGGTCAAACTCGGCCTGGAACTGATCCTTGAACTTGGGGCTCGTCAGAATGGTTTGTTGGACTTCCTTGCTCCGCTCGCTGGTCACCGTCGACTCGACGGCCGAGGCGGTAACAGGTTTGTCATCGGCGGTGGGGGAGTCCTTGACGGCGTCGACCTTGACCACCAAAACCGCCGGAGAAGCGAGGATGGGGGCCGCAATCTGTCCGACGGGCGTCTTGAAGGCCTTTTTGAAGAAGTCTTCGTTGGAGGCCAGTCCCTGGAAGGTTTGGTCCTTGCTTGCTTCGGTGATGCTCGGGAACAGGTCGTGGTTGCCGAAGTTGAGGGCCACCCAGCCGCTGAGGCCCACCGACTTGCCCAGCTTCTTGGCGGCGGCAGCAAAGTCGGCCTTGGCCGATTCGGCGAAGGTCTTGGCCTGGGCCTCCAAGTTGTCTTCCAGGAGACCGCGGTCGTTTCGGGAAATGTAGGACCTGACCACTGCCAAAGTATCGGCGCTCGCGAGGTCGGCGTCGGTGGCCACGGCGTTGACCTTGTAGATCGTCCAGTTCTTATCGCCCTTGATGACGGCGGAAATTCCACCCTTGGTCAGGGAGAACACCTTGTCCAGGTCTTCGGTCTTGGTGATTTCGGATTTCAGTTCGTAGTAGTGGCGGACGCTCAAAGCGCCTCCGGCGGCGGCCAGACTGTCCTTGGAGAAGGTTTTGGCCAGGTCAGAGAAGGTCTTTTCACCCTTGACGGCCTCGTCCCTCACTTTTTGGGCTTCGCCTTCCGAGGAGGTGACAGTAATGCGACTGAGGTCAATGGTCTTGAAAAGGGATTTGTTCTTAGCGGCGTATTCGGCCACCAGGTTTTGGGGGTAATCGGCGTCGGTGAAGGTCACAAAGGAGAATTTCCGTTGGGGGAAGGCCAGATGGGCAATGAAGTCTTTGGTGGCGGTCGAGAGCATGGGACCCTGGGTCCTGTCGCCGGCGTAGGCTTGGACCATGAGGTTGGTCTGGGTTTCCTTGTAGTATTTCACTTGGTCGGTCTTTGCGGTCTGGTTGTAAACCGTGGCGTCAAACTTACCGTCTTTTTGGTAGGCCGAATAGTTCACCAACGCCTTCTTGATCTGGTCGTCGGTGACCACGATACCGGCCCGCTCGGCTTCGTGCTCGAGGCCGATTTGAAGCGTCGTCTGTTCGAAGGCCTGGCGCCACACCAGCTGGCGCTGGAATTCGACGTTTTTCGAACCTTGGTTGAATTGTTCGTAGAACCTGTTGAGTTGTTCGACTTGCTGGGAGAATACGTTGCCTTGGACGAAATCCACGGGAATCCCATCGTAGGACCCGAAACTGATCGCCGACTGTTCATTGACCTTCGAAACCACGGGCGCTCCGATGAACGTGACAACAATGACGATCAAAATCACGGCTGAAAAAATGGTGATACCGAGGCCGTGGGACCGTTTTTCTGGGGCAGACTTTTCAGGGGAGTTCTTCACTGTTTTGGTCACTGTTTTGGAAGGCATGGCTCATCCTTGAGGTGCGAATGGAATAGCCCAAAATAGCATGGACCGGGGGCGCTGTCAACGAACGGCTGGGGAAGGTGGCTCCAAAGGAAAGGTCAGCGTCACGTCCAGACGCCCCCGGGAAGCCAGTCGTGCCCGGAGCCGTCCGCCGGTCTCCATCCGAATCTTGGCGTACCCGAGCATGGCCTTAGCCTTGGGGTCAGCCAGGGAAGCCATCACCTTCTTCTTGAACGCCTCCCGGGCATCGCGTTCGGCCCAAACGGCGCCGATCTCCCGGCGAATCGACGCCAAGACCGCTCGGCCCTCGTCCCGTATGGCGTTGCCTACTTGGAGTTGCAACTCTCCGGCTGTCTTGGTTAAGCGCACCACCAAATCGGTGCCGGGCGGGCTGTATTTGATGGCGTTTTCGAGCAACTCGGCAGAGGCCGTGGAAAGCTTTTCGGCGTAACCAAGGGCGTCGGGACGATCGTGGTAGCAAGCCAGGATCAACTCCCCCAGATACTTCCGGGTCGCGAGGACGAAGGGAAGGTCGTTGGCTACGATGGCCCGAAGCAAGGTGACAGTAAGGCGTTGCGGCATGTTCGAGGTCCATCATAGTCCAGGTCGAAAGAAAGCGCCAGCGTCAGGGAGCCTGCATGAGATCCTGGAAGAATTTTTGAGCCTTCAATTTTACGGCTTTGGGATAGGGACCTTGGAACACGGCAGAAATCAGGGGGACGAGGGCGGGATCAGCGCTCCGGCCGTTGACCAGCCAAAGACGACGGGAGGCGTCGATGACGGCGTCGGCAACGATGCTTTGGTCGGCCATCCGTCCCTGAATTTCCGACAGTAATTGCATCAGCTTGCCGTCACCGTCCCAGCCCGACTGGGCGAGGGCGAGGACGCCGTTGGCCGCCACAGCCGGATCGAACTCCTTGTGCAGGATCGAAATCAGCTCGTCCCTATCCTCCGGACCTGCGGTTCTGGCCAGCAGGGCCAAAGCTCTGAGCCTCAAATTGGGCCAGTTGTTTTTTACCCTGAGGTTCTCCATCAAAAGGTCGGTGAGACCCGACCGGGCGACTTTCAGCAGGATGACATTGGCAAAGGGAAGGCTCTGGAGCAGGTTGCCCTGGGTGGCCCTGGCCTCGAAGCGGTCCATGACCTCCCGCTGGTTGGCTTCTTCCCCTGTGGCCACCAACTGGTAGTAGTATCCGAAATCGGGGTCGTCGGCCCAGTTTTGGGCCCGGGTGGTCACGCTGGCCGGACGTCGGGCAGAAAAGGGCCGCCCCGGCCCTCCGCCGTCCTGGGGCCAGCCGTAGGGTGGCCACCGGAAGCCCGCCCACACATGCACCGTCCAATTGCGGTCGCTCCAGACACCCAGGCCTTCTTCGGTGAGCAAGGGCGCCGCCGCCAGCGGCGAGTTGGACAGGGTAGCCAACCACCGGCCATCGTAGGTCCAAACCTCGAGGCCTGCCGAGGTTCCCACCAGGACCCGCCCCCTATCGTCGAGGACCGACGTCGTCAGCGCGGGGCGGGGGAGCACGGTGACTGAGAGGAGGGTGCCGTTGGGAGCCACCCGGCGCAGTCGTTCGGGTTCGGTGATCAAGAGACTGTTCTGCCTGTCGACCACCACCCCCATGAGGCGGGTCGATCTGTCGATGAGGCGGAAACCAGCAGCGTCGACTCCCTTCATCCAAAGACCCGCTTCGGTCCACAGGTAGAGATCACCCGCCATGGTTTGGAGGACTCCCCGGGGGGTGCCCTCGAAACTCCAAGCCCCGATTTGTTTCCCCTGAGGGTCGAAGAGGACCGCCCGGCCGGGACCCAGGGCGTAGATCCCCAGGGTATCGTCGGCCAACAGGCTGCGGATCTCAAACCCCGTGTCGGTAGCCCAAAGCCTGACCCCGTGGGGAGCCCAGGCCTCCAACCGCCCGTCCTTCCACCCTATGTTCACCGTCCCCGAGGCTGCCCAGGAGGTGGCCGTTGCCTCGGCGCCGTGGGTTGGGGCAAACAAAGAAGCCAGCACCCTGGTCTTCGGGTCCCACACTAGGACGTCCACCCTACCGCTGACCAGGGGGGCCGCCAACAGTTGGGAAGGGCCCCGGGGCCCGACGGACACCGGTCCTGAAAATCGGGCGAGGGCTGTCCAGCGCGCCAGGACCTTGGCCTGGTCGTTGAGTACCGTGAGGGTTTGGTCCTCACAAGGGGCCAGAATTTCCCCGGTAGGAAGGGCCGAGGCGCCCCACGGAAGCCGACCGGGCAAAAGGAGAGAACCATTTTCCTTGGGTTCGTCGGGCAAGTTCTGGGCCTGGAGGCAAGCCCCGGTCAAAAGCAGGACCAGGAGCCCGGACCAAAGGCTGTCAGGCCCTGACAAACCGGGCCACCGCTTCGATGTGGGTGGTTTGGGGGTAGAAATCGAAGAGTTTCAGCGACGTCATGATCCACCCGGAGTCCTGAAGGCCCCGGGCGTCCCGGGCGAGGGTGTCGGGGTTGCACGAAACGTAGACCAGAACCGGGGCTGGTCCCGTTCCCAAGTAGGCCGTCACTTCGGGCGAAAGGCCGGTTCGTGGTGGATCGACGACGATGGCGTCCAGGGGCGGACCGTACTTCGGCAACCGAGAAACCCAGGCCTCGAGGGTCGACTCGTGAAACTCGTGCAAGGGACCTACCACATTGAGCCGGGCCAAGGCCAGGGCGGCAGGATTTTGCTCCACCTCCACCACGGTCTCGTACCTGTCGGCCAGGAACGCTCCGAAGAGTCCCGAACCCCCGTAGAGGTCCAACACCCGGTGACCCGTCGCCGGGAGGGCGTCGAGGACGGTGGATATCAGCGAAGGCAACAGCGCCAGGTTGCTCTGGAAGAACCCGTCCAGAGACGATGTCAAACGCTTCCCCGACACCTCAAGGGTGACCTGGCTGTCCTTGCCCTCGACAAAGGCGTCGTCGCCCACCGAAAAGGCGTTGGTCCGGCCCACCCTAAGTTCCGGGCCCCCAGAGGCTAGCAGAGACGAAAAACCTGGCGCCGCCACCGGACAGGCCGTCACCGGAACGGTTTTGTCCGATCCCCGGGCCTTGAACCCTACCGGGGCTCCCGGGTGATCCTTGTGGAGTTGGAGTCGGGCCCTGTAGGCCCAGGCTGGCCCGGAAACCACCTCGGGAAGTCCGATCTCCTTTTTTCCCAGCCGGCGGAAGGCCTCCTGAACCAGGAGGGCCTTGGCCCGAGGCTGGGCCTGGTCGCTCAGGTGCATGAAGTCACACCCGCCGCAACGGCCGTAGAGCGGACACGGAGGCTTTCGTCGGTCGGCGGACGGCGAGAGCACCTCGATCAGGACTCCCCTGGAGAATCCCTTTCGGATCGAACCGGGACGATAGCGAATGGTCTCACCCGGAAGCGCTCCCGGGATAAAGACCACCAGGCCGTCTTCCCTCACCAGCCCGTCGCCGCCGGAGACGAGCTTCTCAACGACCCCGGTCTGGGTGACACCGGCCTGCATGTCAGAGCTGCTCGAACTCGTTCTCATGGAGCTTCAGTTTTTGGGAGCAAAATGGCTGAACTCCATGCTGAAAGTTCCCCTGCCCTGGGTCATGGACCGCAGTCCTGTGGTAAATCCGAACATTTTCACCATAGGAACCTCGCTGTTCACGATCTCCCGGGTGGGTTGGCTGTCCATGGAATGGACGATGCCTCCCTTCTGGGTCAGATATCCCACGACCTCTCCGACAAACTCCCGGGGTGACAAGATGGTCACCTTCATGATGGGTTCGAGCTGGACCGGATTCCCCAACCGGGCTGCGTTGTCGAAGCCCAAGGAGCCCGCCGCCTCGAAGGCGAATTCGCTGGCGGTTAGTTCGTCGAACTTCGCGCTAACCAGGGTGACGTCGACGTCGATGAGGGGGTACCCCAACAGAACTCCGCTGGTGAAAGCGCCTTGCACTCCGCGTTCCACGGCGTCTTGGAACGCCTCGGGGAGTTGTCCCTTGGGAACCTGGCTTCGGAACACATTTCCTGTGCCCCGATCGCCGGGTTTCACTTCGAGGGTGACGACGGCGTGGT
>Ga0302322_100002516_pt1 | contig 15476 bp, 16 predicted proteins | sample Fen_T0_2_FD_203757 | JGI IMG/M metagenome (GOLD analysis project Ga0302322, IMG submission 203757) | Peat permafrost microbial communities from Stordalen Mire near Abisko, Sweden - Fen_T0_2 | ecosystem: Environmental > Terrestrial > Soil > Wetlands > Permafrost | place: Sweden: Abisko... | reverse complement strand
GCGTCCTGACGCGTCCGATGCGGCGGACCTGGGTGAAGGTGAGGCGGGCGACCACGAGACGGGGGAGCCCAGGACGGGGGAGCGCACGGCACGGGACCACGGGGCGAGGGATGAGCCCTCGGCAGGCGTCTGTAGCCAGTGTGGAGCCGAGGTTGACGGCGTTCCGGCGAGTTGCCGGATCTGCCCGTTGTGCCGGGGAATCGCCCTCTTGCGCTCGGTGCGGCCCGAGACCGTTGATCTGCTGGCCGACCTCGCGATGTCCCTGGCTGCCAGTTTGCGGGATGTGGCCATGCGGTCGAGGGCCTCCGACCAGTCCTCGACCGCCCGGACAGCTTCCGGGGGGCCAGCTGATGGTGATCGTGCTCCCGTGCAGGATATTCAGGTGGATGACGAGAGCGAAGGATGACGTTGATGAGCGCGACAATCGGGCTGGACATCGGTGGGACCAAGATCAGTGGTGCCGTCATCGACGGCAGCGGGGCCATTCTGGCCAAGGGGCGCAGGGACACACCCGCCCTTGACCCGGCGGCCATCATCCAGGAGGCGGCCAACCTGACTCGGGAGCTGTCCCTGAAGCACGAGATCGGCGCAGTGGGCGTGGCGTGTGCCGCCTTCATCGACCGTTCCGGGTCCACGGTGTACTTCTCCCCGAACCTCGCCTGGCGAGATGAACCGCTCAAACAGCGTCTCGAGTCGGTTCTCGGCCTGCCCGTCAGCATCGAGAACGACGCCAACGCGGCGGCCTGGGGTGAGTTTCGTTTCGGTGCTGCTGTCGAGGCCGAGAACATGGTCATGGTCACCGTCGGTACGGGCATCGGAGGCGGCATCGTGATCGATGGCGCGCTGATGCACGGGGCATACGGAGTGGCAGCAGAGCTGGGCCATATGCGGGTGGTTCCCGGCGGAGTCCGTTGCGGTTGTGGCAACCGCGGCTGCTGGGAGATGTACGCCAGCGGCACGGCGCTGGTGCGAGAGGCTCGGGAGCTCGTCGTCTCCGGCTCGCCGCTTGCAGCCCGTCTGGGAGAGCTCTGCGGAGGAGACCCCGCAGCCCTGAGCGGACCGGACGTCACCAGGGCAGCCGTCGAGGGCGATCCGGCTGCGGTCGAGCTGCTGGCTGACCTGGGCGTCTGGATCGGCGAGGGACTGGCCTCCGTGGCGGCCATCCTCGACCCCGAGCTGGTTGTCCTGGGCGGGGGAGTCTCTGAGGCGGGGGCCTTGGTCATCGATCCGGCTCTGGCCGCCTTTCGTCGCCAGCTGACTGGTCGCGGCCACCGGCCGGAGGCTGGGTTCTCTCTGGCGAAGCTGGGCAACGACGCCGGCATGATTGGTGCTGCGGATCTGGCCGCCAAGGCTCACCGATGAACCGCCGGCGGCGCTGATGAATCCCCGAGTTGCCATCGGAATTGACATCGGTGGCACCAAGGTGGCCGGCGGCGTGGTTGACGCTGACGGCAACGTCACCCACCGCGCCCGTCGGGACACCCCGGACCGGTCCAAGAGCCCGGCAGTCGTCGAGGGAACGATCGTCGAGGTCGTGGCTGAGCTGATGAAGCTCGTTGCACCGGAGACCGTTGCCGCCGTTGGTATCGGAGCTGCCGGCTTTGTCGCAGCGGACAGGGCGACGGTGGTGTTCGCCCCACATCTTTCGTGGCGTCACGAACCGCTTCAGGAAGCCCTGCAAAAACGCGTGTCGGTCCCGATCTTCGTCGACAACGACGCCAACGCGGCGATCTGGGCTGAATGGAGGTTCGGGGCGGCCAAGGCGGAGACCCACGTCATGATGATCACGCTGGGCACCGGCATCGGCGGCGGCATCCTGATCAACGGAAAAGTGGAGCGTGGTCGTTTCGGTATAGCCGGGGAGTTCGGACACATGCAGGTCGTCCCGGCAGGGCACCGATGCGAGTGCGGCAACCGCGGGTGCTGGGAGCAGTACGCCAGTGGCAATGCACTGGTTCGAGAAGCACACTCGTTGTTCTCGGCCAACTCTCCCATCGCCAGCGACCTGCTGGATCGCGTCGAGGGCGTTGTGGACGACCTGACCGGTCCGGTGATCACCCAGGCTGCCCGAGACGGCGACCCGACGGCCCAGGAGCTTCTTGCCGAGATCGGCCACTGGCTGGGGCTCGGAATTGCCAACCTGGCGGCGGCCTTCGACCCCGGCATGTTCGTCATCGGGGGCGGCGTGAGCGCAGCCGGTGACCTGTTGTTGGTCCCTGCTCGCGAGATGTTCAAGCGGCAGCTGGCCGGGCGCGGATATCGGCCGGAGGCGCGCATCGTGGCCGCGCAGCTGGGTAACGACGCGGGTCTCATCGGGGCGGCTGACCTCGCCCGCCACTCCGTCGACGAAGGCTAGAGTCGGGCCCCGTCGTCGTCATCCTCGTGATTGCCCGGCAGTCGTGAGACCAGCAATGCGAAGCCGCCGACGGACATGGCGATGGCGGTGAGTATCCAGTAGCTGCTCGCGTCTCGGTGGAAGAATACGAGGTAGAGCAGCAGCAGAGGCCCCCCGGCCATGCCGGCGATGATGCCCCAGAACTGGAGGTCGCCAACAGGCACGGGGGATACCGGCGGCGGTTCGAAGTGTTCCTCGGGCTCGTCGTCCACCTCGTATGCTCGCCAGACCTGCGGGGTGGGAACAGATGAGTCGTCCGGGGGCGACTCGGTCGAATCCACTGATGGCGGCCCGGTCGCCTCCACTGGCGGCGGCTCGGTCGACTCGTGATCGGTCGCTGCAGTCTCAGGGACGGGCTGAGCTGGTGGCTCGCTTTCGACTGGTTCATCGTTCAGGTGAGCGATGATGTCGGCGAATGTCATGTCATCGTCGAAGCTGTCGGGCGAACGCCAACGGTCAGGACCGTTCACGTCAGGGTGACCCTTTCGACGAACTTGGCCGACTCGTCGAAGATGCGCGGTGCGTCATTGTCAATGGTGGCAACGTGATACGAGTCCTCGAGCAGGATCTCGGTGACATCCCGGCTCGAGATCCTGGACAGGATCAGTGCCGAGCTCGAGGCGGGCACGACGTGGTCCTGCGTTGAGCGCAGCAGGAGCACCGGCTGGGTGACTTCGGGCAGATCCCGGATCACCGACTGCCAGGCGACGAGCTGGGAGTGGGCGGCCTTCAACGGGGTACGGGTGTAGGCAAGCTCGGTGACGTCGTCTTTCTTGACGTCGTTGCCGATGGCCTCCAGCGATCCCATGAGGTGCTTCAGAACCGGGAGCAGGCGCGTGCGGGGGTCTTCGAACTTGACTGCCGGGTTGACCAGGACCAGTCCGCTGATGCGCGGCCCGTGTTCCTGGGCCAGCTGCAGGCTCAAGGCGCCGCCCATGGACAGGCCGCCCACGACGACACGTTCGCAGGTCTCGTGCAGCTCGCGGAATGCCCTGTCAACGCAGGCGTACCAGTCCTGCCAGCGAGTGCTGTTCATGTCCTGCCACGTGGTGCCATGCCCGGGAAGAAGGGGGACGTGCACCGTGTAGCCGCGTTCGGCGAGGTACTCGCCCCACGGCCGCAGGCTCTGCGGCGTGCCGGTGAAGCCGTGGCACAACAGCACCCCGATATCGGACCCGTCGTGTCTGAAGGGTTCGGCCCCGGTCAGAATGGCCACAGAGTCACTCCTGAGCTCTTGAGAAATCAGTCTGGTCCTTGTACGGGAATACTCGCACGACACGGGACCTGCGCATAGTGTCGTACCATGCAGGCGTCAGTGAGGTGTCTGTTCTGTCAGGCGAAGGAGATGTTCCGGGTTGTTCTACTGGGTGCTTAAGACCCTTGTTCTCGGGCCGATCCTCAAACTGCTCTTCCGCCCGTGGGTCGAGGGCCTTGAGAACGTCCCGGCCGAGGGTGCGGCGATTTTCGCGAGCAACCACCTTTCCTTCTCCGACTCGATCTTCCTGCCGCTCGTGGTCCCACGCCGGGTCACGTTCCTGGCCAAGTCGGACTACTTCACCGGTCGTGGCTTCAAGGGCCGGGCGACCGCAGCCTTCTTCAAAGGAGCCGGGCAGCTGTCGGTTGACCGCTCTGGCGGGCGGGCGGGTCTGGAGGCCGTGAACAGCGGTCTGAAGGTGCTGCGCCGCGATGACCTGCTGGGCATCTATCCCGAAGGCACCCGGTCGCCCGACGGTCGGCTCTATCGCGGGCGTACCGGTGTGGCCAGGATGGCGCTCCAGGCGGGTTGCCCGGTGATGCCGGTCGCCATGATCGGCACCGACAAGGCGCAGCCGACCGGCAAGAAGGTTCCCAAGATCATGCGCATCGGGGTTCGCATCGGCAAGCCACTGGACTTCTCCCGTTACGAGGGGATGGAGGAGGACAGGTTCGTCCTGCGTTCCGTGACCGACGAGATCATGTACGAGCTGATGCTTCTGTCCCGTCAGGAGTACGTCGACATGTATGCGACCTCCATGAAGGATCGTCTGCTTGCCGCGGCCAAGGCCAAGGCCAAGGAGCTGCAACAGGACGCCGTCGACACGATCGAGAAGATCGACAAGGGCATCAAGGGTGATGGCAAGAGTGATGGCAAGGGTGATGACGCTTCATCCTCGCGCGACGACGAGAGTGACGAGCCTGAGCCGCCCCCGGAAGACGAGGGTCGTCCGCCGACATCGCAGGACGACGAGCGCGCGGCCAGCTAGCGCGTGAGGTCATCCGGGCGGGAACGGCACGCCGGCGTACAGACAGAACCGACAGTGGTCGCCGCACTCTGGCGCGGGCTGGAGGTCTTTCGACCCCTTGCCTGGCTGTATGCCGTCTACTGCGCCTACGTCCGTCAGCAGGACATGGCACGGCCATGGCTGGCCTGGTTCGTGCTGGGGGTGCTCGGCACCTGGACGGTGGGCCTGGTCCTGTATCGCAGTCACAGCCGCGCCCGCACCACGAGAGTCGTCGGTATCGAGCTGGTGCTGGCCTGTTGCGCAGTCCTGAGCACCCGTCTGGTCGATACCCCCGAGGTGATTGTCGGCGGAGCCAGGACTCTGCCGGGCCTTTGGCCGGCTGCCGCAGTGGTGGCCTGGGCCGTGCTCAAGGGATGGCGCGGCGGGATGCTTGCTGCTCTCCTCGTGGGTGCAGCCGACATCGTCGAGATCGGTGTCGCCACGCAGGGTGCCTTCGGCTCCAGCCCCCATAACTTCAGCTCTTTAGACTTCAGCACCCTCAGCAGCAGCACCATCAACAACATCGTGATCCTGGTACTCCTGGGTGGCTGCATCGGCTACTGCGCCGATCTGTCCCGCGATGGGCACGCGGCCTTGACTGAGGCGTTGAGGGTTCAGGCCGCGATGCGGGAGCGCGATCGGTTGGCCCGCACGGTTCACGATGGCGTGTTGCAGACGCTGTCCTACATCCACAGACGTGGCGTCGATCTTGGTGGTGAGGCCCGCGAGCTCGGCTCGATGGCGGCCGAACAGGAACGGTTGCTGCGGGAGCTGGTCAGTAGGGTCCCGAGCCCATACGGAACGGATGGGCCGGTCCTGGCTGCCGGCGGGCGCGAAGAAGTGGATCTACGGTCGGTGCTCGGCCGATGTGCCAATGGCGAGGTCCAGGTCATCCCGCCCGCCGAGCCCGTACTCGTGACCGTCGGGGTTGCCGAAGAGCTCGCCGCTGCGGTCAGCGCGGCGCTCGACAACGTGCGGCGTCATGCCGGCGTCGATGCGCAGGCGTGGGTGCTGATCGAGGACATCGGCAAGGACGTCACCGTGACCATCCGGGACAACGGTGTCGGTGTGCCCGCGGCTCGGCTGGCCGAGGCGGCTGTCAGTGGCCGCATGGGCGTGGCCTACAGCATTGTGGGGCGGATGAGCGATCTTGGGGGTACGGCGACTCTTGACTCGAGACCAGGAGCGGGCACCTGCCTTGAGCTCACCGTGTCGAAGAAGGGACCCTTGACGTGAACGGGTCAGGGGTGGTGAGCGGGCTCGGAGTCGTCACCGCGTCTGAGACCGGGGAGGGCATCTCGGACGAGGCCGCGGTGTCAGTGGTGGTTGCTGATGACCACCCGATGTGGCGTGAGGCTGTGGCCCGGGATCTGTCCGACGCCGGTTTCAACGTCGTCGGCACTGCATTCGACGGTCCTGGCGCGGTCAGTCGGACGCTGGCCCTGCGACCCGACGTTCTCGTTCTCGACCTGTTCCTCCCGGGAATGCGTGGCGGCCAGGTGTGTGCGGCGATCGTCCAAGCGCAGATCTCGACGAAGGTGCTCATCCTGTCGGCCAGCGGCGAGCTGCAGGATGTCCTGGAAGCCATCAAGGCCGGCGCTACCGGCTACCTGCTCAAGTCCGCCGACCGTGCGGAGTTTCTCGACGCGGTCCGGGCGACGGCACAGGGCAGAGCCGTCTTCACCCCCGGGCTTGCCGGGCTGGTCCTGGGAGAGTTCCGCCGGCTGGCGGCCGAGTCGGCTGTCAAGGGCAACCGTGAGGTGCCCGAGCTAACCCCGCGCGAGACCGAGGTGCTCAAGCTCGTGGCGACCGGGATGTCCTACAAGCAGATCGGCGGGCACCTGTTCATCTCGCACCGGACCGTTCAGAATCACGTCCAGAACACCCTGAACAAGCTGCACCTTCACAATCGCATCGAGCTCGTTCGGTTTGCGATCGCGAAGGGCCTGGACATCCCCAGCTGAGAAGTCCCGATGTGGCTCAGGCCGTGATTGAGCCTGAACACCGTGATCCCTCTTCCCTGCAGAGCGCTTTCCCTGCAGTGCGCTTTCCCTGCAGATATCCGGCGTAGCTACCCGGTGGTCTGTGGGTTGAGTAGCTCCCGGGCGATGCGCGCTCCGATGGGCAGGCAGGCCGTCGCAGCCGGAGAGGGGGCGTTCAGGACATGCAGCACAGCACCTGCGCGTCGGAAGAGGAAGTCATCGACGAGGTGGCCTTCCCTGGTGACAGCCTGGGCGCGCACTCCCGACATCGACGGGCGCAGATCCCCGCTCGTGAGCTCGGGGAGCATCTCCCTGGCGGCCTTGAGTAATGAGCTTCCGATCAGGGAGCGGGTGATCTCGTGTGCCCCAACCCTGCCGTACCTGCGCGCCAGACGCCAGGAGCCGGAGTACCCGAGGGCGTCAGCCAGGTCCCGCGCCGAGAAGTCGCGCCAGGAGTAGCCCTCACGGGCCAGCGCCGGCACGGCGTTGGGGCCGACATGGACCACACCGTCCATCCCACGGGTCAGATGGACACCCAGGAACGGCAGGTCAGGGTCGGGCACCGGGTACACCAGGGCCCGGACCAGCTCGGCGCGCTCGGGGACCAGCTCGCTGTACTCACCACGAAACGGCAGGATTCTCACGCCCGGGTCGATCCCTGATGCGCGAGCAACGCGGTCGGAGTGCAGCCCGGCGCAGACCGCCACCCTGTGGGCGAGGATCACGTCTTTGGAGGTGTGCACCCGTACCTCACCGGAGGCCGGTGTCACGTTCAGCACGGCTTCGCCGCACCGGATCGTTCCTCCGCGAGCGAGCACCTCGTCCGCCAGGGCAGCAGCAACCTTGCGATAGTCCACCCTGCCGGTTGACTCCACGATCAGGGCGCCAAGGACCCGAATGGCGGGCTCCCTCTCGGCCACCTCGTCGAGGTCTGCCCGTCGCACGGGAACCGAGTTCTGGTGTCCCCGTGCCAGGAGAGCGTCCAGCTTGACGAGGTCCTGCTCCCCGGTGGCGACCACGAGCTTACCGGGGACGTCGAACGGCACCCGGTGCTCGGTGCAGTAGGTCAACAGCTCGCGAGCGCCCTGCACGACCAGGCGCGCCTTGAGCGAACCCGGCGTGTAGTAGAGGCCCGAGTGGATGACGCCGGAGTTGTGGCCGCTTTGGTGTTGCGCCATCCCCTGCTCCTTCTCCACCAGGACGGTGTCGCGGCCCGGGTCGAGCTCCTGTAGTGCCTTGGCAACGCCCAGGCCAACGATGCCGCCTCCGACGACGACGTTGGGAAGCATCAGGAGGTCCGCTTCGTGCGCTGGGTCTCGGGCATCACCAGGGTCGTCGCGAGCGCAAGCCCGGAGACTGCGGCCGTTGCCAGGAACGCCACCTCGAAGGACGCCACGTCAGCCAGCACACCGGCAACCAGTGGGCCCAGGAACGCGCCGGCGTCCGAGGCCATCTGGAAGGCTGCGACCGGTGTGCCGCCTCGTCCGCCGATGACGTCCCCGACGACGGCGGCCGACGACACTCCAAGCAGCGCCGAGCCGGCGCCATACAGCGCCATACCGGTCAGGAACAGTGGCGCGTTCCCTGCCAGTGCCATCGTGACCCCGGCCACCAGCGAGAACGCCGCACCGGCCCGCAGGAACGGGCGGCGTCCGCGGCTGTCCACCAGCCGACCGGCTGGCACGAGCACGAGGGCCTGCACCACCGCAGAGAGCACCAGGCCGGCGCCGGTCCAGGACGGGCCCAGGCGCAGCCCCTCCACGACGAACAGGGGGATGAGCGACGAGCGGACCCCGAAGATCGCCCAGCCGACCGCGAAGTTGTTCGTTACCGCGGCCCGGTAGGCGGTGCTGCGCAACGCCGTCGCCAGGGAGGTGGGTGCAATATCCGCGGTGCCGGCCTCGACCTCGTGGTCGCGCAGAGCGGTTCGGGCCAGGAACACGGTGGCAACGCCCCCGGCGACCAGCAGGGCAACGGCGTAGACAAAGAACGGGGCGCGCAGGGACCAGGCCGTGAGCGGGCCACCGAAGGCCGGGCCTGCGATGGCGCCCAGCAGGAACCCGGTCTGGTAGGTGCCTGCGGCCCTGCCGCGCTGGTTCGGGGCGACGACGCGAAGCAGCAGGGCGAACGACGAGACGGTGAACATCGCCGAGCCCAGGCCGCCGATGCCGCGCAGCACGAGCAGCTGGGTGAAGTTGCCCGACAGCCCGGCCAGCAGACTGGACACCCCGACGATTCCGATGCCGGTGGCCAGTACCAGACGCTCGCCGACCCGGTTGACCAGCCGGCCCGCCAGTGGCGCCGAGGCGAATCTCACGAGGGCGAACACCGAGATGACCGAGCCCGCGGCGAAGTTGCTGACGCCGAAGTTCTTGGCGAACAGCGGGATCGCCGGCGCGAGGATCCCGAAGCCCAGGGCCACCGAGAACGCCACTGCTGTGAGTACTGCCACCTCGGGTGGCAGGGATCCGAAGGGATTTCGTAAGGCGCGCATCGGTCACCCATCCTTGCAGGCCGTGAATACGCCATGGACCGGGTCTCGACCAGGCGATCGCGCGGTCGTTCCATACCCACTCTTACCTAGCAACTGCTAGATTGCACCTAGCAGTTTCCCGTGCCCCTCTGAGGGGTCCTGTAGGGGGTGGGTCTGGTGGGCAGCACGTCACAGGACCGGCTGTATGACGCCTTCGGCGCGTACGTGCGCAGCCAGCGGCAGCTCGCTCAGCTGACGCTGCGCCAGGCGGCCGAGCTGGCAAGCATTTCCAACCCCTACCTCAGCCAGATCGAGCATGGGCTGGTCCTGCCCTCGATCGCGGTTCTCGGTGCCCTCGCCGACGCCCTCAGCGTGTCCGCCGAGACCATGCTGCTGCGGGCGGCGGGTATCGCCTCCCCGAACACTTCCGCGCACTCCGGCCAGAGCGAGGAGTCGATCCGCCAGGATCCCCGGCTGGACAGCAGTCAGAAGCAGGCCCTGCTGGCGGTGCTGGCATCCTTCGTGGCCTCGCCCTCGGATGAGCTACCCGTGCCCGTTGTTCCTGTGACCGTTGTGCCCCTGCCCGTTGTACCTGAGCAGGCCCGGGCGCGCCCGGTCAACCAGAGAAGAAGATCCGCTCGGCCAGCAGCCGCTGGTGGAGCGGCCCATGATCGACAAAAAGGGGTATGACGATGTCTGATCTGCGCTTTGACGGACGGGTAGCCATCATCACCGGGGCAGGCGGGGGTCTCGGGCGCGCTCACGCACTCGAGCTCGCTCGTCGGGGGGCCCACATCCTGGTGAACGACCTTGGCGGGGCACTGGACGGCAGCGGCTCCTCGCAGTCCGCTGCCGACAGGGTCGTCGACGAGATCACCGCCCTCGGTGGTGTCGCCGCGCCCAACCACGACAACGTGGCCACCGCGCAGGGGGGACAGGCGATCGTGCAGGCCGCACTGGACGCCTTCGGCCGAGTCGATGTCCTGATCAACAACGCGGGCATCTTGCGCGACAAGGCCTTCCACACGATGGACGAGGCCATGATCCACTCGGTGATCGACGTCCATCTCATGGGAGCCCTGTATGTCAGCCAGCCGGCCTATCGCCTGATGCGCCAACAGGGCTACGGCCGGATCGTCAATACCAGCTCGGCCTCCGGGCTGTTTGGCAACTTCGGTCAGGCCAACTATGGCGCGGCCAAGGCCGGCCTGGCCGGGCTGACCCGGGTCCTGGCGTTGGAGGGCGCCAGCCGTGGCATCAAGGTCAACGCGATTGCGCCGATCGCTGCCACCCGGATGACACAGGACATTCTGGGGGACCTCGCAGCCCGGGTCTCGCCCGAGTCGGTCAGCCCGCTGGTCGCCTACCTCGCCCATGAGCAGTGCTCGGTCAACGGACACGTCTACTCGGTGGCGGGCGGGCGGATCGCGAGGATCTTCGTCGCCGAGACGCACGGCGTCGTGCTCACTGAGAACACCTCCGAAGAGATCCAGGCCAACCTGCAGCTGATCGATGAGATGGATGTCGACCGATACCACCAGCCGTTGTCGCTGGACGAGGAGACCACGATCATCGCGAAGGCGCTGGCCGAGATCTCCTGACGAAGGCGGCCAGTAGGTGCGCGCCGCTGCCCGGTCCTGGGCGGTGGCGCGCACCTGCGAGGTCAGGCGTTTCGACGGCGCAAGAGCACCGCGGCAGCCGTCAGCAGGACGGCAACCCAGGCGAGCAGAACCGCGAAGCCCTGCCACGGACCGAGAACCGCGCCCACGGCGCCCTGCGACATCGCGTCGATCTGCACCTGTGGCGTCATGATCTTGAAGCCGGCGGTGCCGGGCAGGAAGGGGCTGAGCACCTGCAAGGGCTTCCAGGGGATCAGGAACAGGTTCTCGATCACCAGGAGCAGCCCCAGCACCGTGGCCAGAGCGCCCGCCGAGTGTCGCAGGATCGCGCCGATCGCGAAGGCGAACAGCGCAATCGCAGTGAGGTAGAGCGAAGTGCCCACCAGGATGCGCACCGTCTCGGCGTCGCCGAGGTTCGGCGCAAGCCTGTCGGCGCCCAGGAACAGCTGCATCACGATGAGTGAGATCCCCACCGCCACCGTCGAGACCACGAAGATCGAGGTCGCCAGCACGACACCCTTGGCCCACAGTGCGGGCAGCCGCTGGGGGACTGCAGCGAGCGTCGAGCGGATCATCCCGGTCGTGTACTCGCCGGTGATCACCAGGACGCCCAGGACGGTGACGGCGAGCTGGGCTATACCTGCCGCGATCATGAAGACCGCGACGCTGCCGCCGTCGGCACTGGTGGACTCCGCGGCGCCGGCCTGTGAGGCGAGGATCGCTGAGTACAGGGTCACGATGCCGACCATCAGGACCAGCGTGATCGCCAATGTCCAGATCGTGGAACGCAGGGTCCGGAACTTGATCCACTCGGACCTGACGACACGCGGGAAGGTGAGGCGCACGTCGTCGGCGTCCCGTTGGCCCGGCGATGAGGTCTCGGCGGGGGAGGTCAGGATGCTGGTGCTCATCGGATCGGGCCTTCCGTGCTAGCGAGCGCGACATCGGGGCCGGCAGCACCGTCAGAGTCTTTAGGATCTCGGTTAGGGTCTCGGTGCAGACCGCTCGTGGTCGAGCGGTACTCGACCGAGTCCTGGGTCAGGGCCATGTAGGCGGCCTCCAGGGAGCCGGTCACCGGGGTCAGCTCGTGCAGCACGATCTGGGCCGCAGCGGCGGCCTCGCCGATCGCCTGGGCCGTGCTGCCGGTGACTTCGAGCCATTGCGGGGCCGTCGACGCGATACCCACCCCTGGTCCGGCGAGAAGCTCGACGAGCCGGGTGGCCTGGGGGCTGCACACCCGCACGGTCGTGCCGCCCGACCGTCCCACGATGTCGGCGACCGGGGCGTCCGCGAGGATCCTTCCCCGTCCCAGGACGATGATGTGGTCGGCGGTGAGCGCCATCTCGCTCATGAGGTGCGAGGACAGGAATACCGTGCGTCCCTCGTTCGCCAGGTAACGCACCAGGTTGCGGACCCAGAGCACCCCCTCGGGGTCGAGTCCGTTGACCGGCTCATCCAGGATCAGGGTGTGCGGGTTGCCGAGCAGTGCGGACGCGATGCCCAGGCGCTGGCCCATGCCCAGCGAGAAGCCGCCGACGCGTTTCTTGGCGACGGACTCGAGCCCGGTCATCTCAATGACCTCCCGGACCCGAGCCTTGCCGATCCCATGCGTGGCGCCCATCGCGAACAGGTGGTTGTACGCGCTGCGCCCGGTGTGGAAGGCCTTCGCGTCGAGCAGCGCGCCGACCTCACGCAGAGGTGCGCGGTGCTGGGCATACCTGCGGCCGTTGACGACTACCGTTCCGCGCGTGGGGCGATCCAGACCGACGATCATCCGCATGGTGGTGGACTTGCCGGCGCCGTTCGGGCCGAGGAAGCCGGTGACCTTGCCGGGATGCACCGTGAACGTGATGTCGTCCACCGCCGTCTTCGATCCGTAGTGCTTGGTCAGGCCGTGGGCCTCGATCATCTGTGGACGATCCTTCGCGTTGTGGTGAGCTGCCACCACAAGTCTAGGTGGGGCGGATCCTCGAAGAAATCGGCCTCGTCGAGCCGGCGGACAGCGTGGCCGAGAGCTCGTGCCGGCGACCCATGCGACGAAGGGTCCGGAAATGAACGGTAGATTGACTCCCATGCGCATTGGAATGTTGACAGGCGGCGGAGATTGTCCAGGGCTGAACGCGGTTATCCGGGCGGCGGTGACCAGGGGGATTGCGGCGTACGGCCACGAGTTCGTGGGCTTCCGTGACGGCTGGAAGGGGCCGCTGGAGGGCCTGACCCGCCCGCTGGGCCTCGATGATGTCAGCGGGATCCTGGCCCAGGGCGGCACCATCCTTGGGTCCTCGCGGACCAACCCGTACAAGGTCGACGGCGGGCTGGACCGCATCCGGACCAACATCCAGGACGCAGGCATCGATGCGCTGATCGCGATCGGCGGCGAGGACACCCTCGGAGTTGCCAAGAAGCTCACCGATGACGGACTCGGCGTCATCGGAGTGCCCAAGACCATTGACAATGACCTGTCCGCAACGGACTACACCTTCGGGTTCGACACCGCCGTCATGGTCGCCACCGAGTCGATCGACCGGGTGCGCACCACTGCCCAGTCTCACCACCGCGCCCTCGTGGTTGAGGTGATGGGCCGGCACGCCGGCTGGATTGCGCTCCATGCGGGAATGGCCGGGGGAGCCAATGTGATCCTGCTGCCCGAGATCGAGTTCGACATCGAAAAGGTTGCCGCCCAGGTCCGCAGCTGCTTTGACCGGGGTGTGGCGCCGATCGTGGTGACGTCCGAGGGCGCTCTGCCGATCGGCGGCGCCGAGTCGCTCAAGACCGGCGAGCTGGATGCCTTCGGGCACATCCGCCTCGGCGGGATCGCCGACTGGCTGGCCGACGAGATCGAGAAGCGCACCGGCATCGAGACCCGCTCGGTGATCCTGGGACACCTGCAACGCGGCGGCGTGCCCACGGCCTACGACCGCGTGCTGTCCACCCGTTTCGGCCTGGCTGCCGCTGACGCAGTCCACGACAAGGACTTCGGCAAGATGGTAGCCCTGCACGGCACCGACATCGTGCGGGTTCCGCTGGCCGAGGCTGTCGGGACGCTCAAGACGGTGCCGGCGGAGCGGATGACCGAGGCCGAGGTCTTCTTCGGCTGAGTACGGCTATTCAGTCTGATATATCGGGCTATTAGACGGGGCAGACGACACAGAGCGGAGAACCTCAGCCCGGTCACACACCGGACTGGTGGTGGTTGGCTCAGCCCGCAACGTCACTGTCCCCAGATCAGGTTCATTGGCGCGAACTGTGACCGACACGCCTTGTCGGACGAGCCAGTCCCACGCTGGTCAGGTCGCTCTGCAGCGTAACCCTGGCGGTGAGCAGCTTCGCTCTGACGGACGATCTCGTCAACAACGTGGTCGAGTGGTGCGGTAGCGTCGATCACGATGCCGTCGCTCGGGATCTGTTCATCCTGGTTGGCGACCAGGGCTTCCACTCTGCCCACAGGCCAGATGTGATGCCCGGGTGAGCTGCCGTCCGCCGGCTCACCCGTTTCCGGATCTCCTTGGTAGGCCAGGTCAGTGTCACCGTTGAAGGCTTGGTAACCGCGCCGCTGCAGTTCTCTGCACACCGAAGTCTTCCCGGAGCAGGACACGCCCTCGATGAGGTAGTTTCTGACGCCCATTGTTGGTCCTCCGAAGTTTTGTCACCTTCGCGCCGTGGTCGATCACGTGGCATGGGGCACTTCCGCACCGCAGCCCGGCGGCGGTCAGCTCGGTGGCGGGCGATGGCCCCCGCAGGCCCGGCACCGGCGACGATGGCGTCGGCGCCGGTCATGACAGGGCGTTCACCTGAGCGACCAGGTCGGGTACCTTCTCGAAGGCGCCCTCCTCATGAACCCCGGCCAGGCCGAGGATGACGTGCTCGGTGCCGATGGCGCCCAGCTGGCCGAACCGCTCCACGACCTCGTCGACGCTCTCCTGCGCGAGGTTCACCCTGCTGAGCACTGTCTTCTCGATGTCGGCATAGTCCCGGCCCACCGTCTCGCAGTGACCGCGGATCACGTCGTACTTCGCCTTCACCCCGTCAGGGCCCATGTCGAAGATGTTGCAGGCGTCGGCGTACTGGGCCACCATCCGCAGCGTCTTCTTCTCCCCGCCGCCACCGATGAGGATCCGCGGGTGGGGTCTGGAAAGGGCGGCGGGGGAGTTGAGCGGCCGCTTCAGCCGGTAGTGCTCGCCCTCGAAGGGGCTGTCGTCGCCGGACCACATCTGGTGCGCGAGCTGCAGTGTCTCCTCAAGACGCTCGAAGCGTTCGGATGTGCCCGGGTAGGGCACGCCGAGTCCGTGGTGCTCCTCCTCGTTCCACGCCGCGCCGATCCCGAGCCAGGCGCGGCCGCTCGACAGGACGTCGAGGGTCGTGACGGTCTTGATGAGCAGCCCGGGATGGCGGTAGGTCACGCCGGTCACCAGGGTGCCGAGCGTGATGGTCTTGGTGACGCCGGCGGCATACGCGAGCGCCGCGTAGCCCTCGAGCATCTCGTGCTCGGGCGGGCCGATCGTCGAGATCTGGAAGAAGTGGTCCATGACCCACAGACTCGCCATGCCGGCCTCGTCGGCGTCGTGGGCGATCCGGGCGAAAGTGGGGCCGATGCTGGCCGGGGCACCGGGCCAGGTGAAGTTCGAGACCTGCAGTCCAATTTTCATGTGCTAACGGTATGCCGGTGCGTCAACCCTCCCCTCCTTGCGCCAAGGGTCGGTCAGGGCCCACGAACTGGATGTCAGATGGCCACCAGCCCAGGTATAC